>Ga0066836_10001072_pt1 | contig 14086 bp, 12 predicted proteins | sample ETNtaG_18_FD_71568 | JGI IMG/M metagenome (GOLD analysis project Ga0066836, IMG submission 71568) | Marine microbial and viral communities from oxygen minimum zone, Eastern Pacific Ocean - ETNP201302SV91 | ecosystem: Environmental > Aquatic > Marine > Oceanic | place: Pacific Ocean: Eastern...
CTAAAATAGCCAAAAAACTTTTTGCCTTGAAAATTCACGGACGCGCAGATTAGCAAAAGTCTCTTGACTGTCAATGGGTTTTCCTGTGAGCAAAGTGCACTTTTATTTTGCGGGAATATAAGCTCTTCGGCACATTGTCTCAGGCATGACTATAATTTTACGTTTGATAGTGGTCCCAGTGCTCCTAATGACAATGATTATGGGTTGGGCACAATCCAAGCCGACTAAGATTCCTAAGCCTGATTTTTCGCAGTATAAACGTATACATCAAAAGGCACTCGAGCTTATTCGGACGGATAAGGCAGAGGTTGCAATTCAATATCTTAATAAAGTTGCCCAAAATCTGCCAATGGATGCGGAGACACATTACATGCTTGCTGTTGCATATTGTGACCTCGGCAAAATTAAAGAAGCGGAGTCTAGCGTTGAGCGAGCTCTTGAGCTAGGGCTCCACGTTGGTAGGATTATTGGAGGAACTCACAATGGGCTGAATGCTATTCGTAAACGGCCGCTAATGCAGCGACTTCTAAGTGAGAATGGTAAATATCCAGTCCATGGTCCGATGTTGGCAAATTTAAGTGGTACTAGTGCGGTTATATGGTTGCGAACAGCAGGTCCTTCCCAAGTATCTGTTGAAGCTAACACTGATCCTCCTATATTATCTGCCAGAGTTGAAGCATCTGCTCTTGCCAAGCGAGATAACGACCATGTTGTAAAGGTAATACTCAAGGGTTTGAAGCCGCAGACAACTTACCAATATGTCGTGTCTATTGACGGGCGAAAAAACGCGTCTGCCAAGCAACGATTTACTACTTTCAATCGGGTTGGAAGTGCTGGGAATTTTCGTTTGGCGTTTGGCGGAGGGGCAGGATTTGTGCCGCAACATGAGTATATCTGGAATACCATTGCCGATACCAAGCCACAGGCGTTATTTCAACTTGGTGACAATGTATACATTGATAACACTGATGTGATGGATATGCATCACTACTGCTATTACCGGCGGCAGTCGCGTTCGGAGTATCGTGCTCTTATTTCAGGTGTTAGTGTGTTTTCAATTTGGGATGATCATGATTTTGGTTTGAATGATTGTTCAGGTGGCCCGGATATCGAGACTCCGAAATGGAAACGATCAACTTATGAAATATTCCGAGATAATTGGGCTAATCCGGCTTACGGTGGCGGTGATAAACAGCCTGGTATCTGGTGGGACACTTATATAAACGACATACATTTTATTTGCATCGATGGGCGTTATTATCGGACTGACCCAAAAAAAACCAATGGAAAGCTTAGTATGTTAGGATCGGCACAGAAGTATTGGTTGCTAAATAAAATCAAAAACTCTAAGGGGACATTTAAAGTTCTAGTCTCTCCTGTGCCTTGGGTATTTAAAGCTAAGGGCGACAGCAAAGATACTTGGAATGGATTCAAGGATGAGCGAAATGAGATTTTTCAATTTCTTACAGAGAATAATATCAAGGGGGTTTTATTGATGAGTGCCGATCGACATCGTTCCGACCTGTGGAAAATAGATCGTTCCGATGATTATCCGTTATACGAATTTAATAGCAGCCGTCTTACGAATCAGCATGTCCACAAAACAATGGATGAGGCAATATACTCTTACAATGCAAAGCAATCTTTTGGAACTGTGGATTTTGATACTCAGGCGAAAGACCCGATAGTGACTTATGCCGTATATAGTATAGATGGTGAGCAAATCTACAAATTTACTGTTAAGCGCAGTCAATTGGAATAGTGGTTGGCTATAAGCTATCGTGAGGTTAAGCCAAGAGACTGAATAGTGGCTGTATAGATGTTGCTGAATTCTTTCGGGCAGGTGAAAAGGGTTGGGGCCCCATAGTGCGTAGTCATAACCCTAGTTCTTCCAAGTGGATCTTTATTACCAAAAGCTAGTGAGAATTTCTTTTGGCTATTCGAAGTGTCCACCTCGGCAACAATTTGTCCTGCTCCTCTATCGATTCCAGCAGCCTTAACGGCGGCATCTCCTTCGCCAATCCACTCTACTGCTGTCATAATACCCATTCGGTAAATAGTCTCCTCTAGCATAGCAGATTGAATTTGATCAAGTGCCTTGTTGTCATTGTTGCGCCAAGTTGCGTTCGGCATGCGCAACATGCGGGTAGTCTTGTTTTTCAATGTGATTGTAACTGCAGCTACTTGATTAGTTGCGAATGACCATAGCTGTCTTTGGCGGAGTTTGAATTCTTCCTTGGGTAATAGAATTGCCTGACTTCGCGGCAAAGATACAATTGTTGGTTCGCTGTTTAATCGGGCTATAACTTGTTTGTTATCAAAAGTCCCGAAAGAGATTGATTTTTTCCAGATACCTTCAGAAGGGGATTCGCCGTCAATTGTCAAATTCAGCCATGGTTTATCTAGACCATTCTTTTTGAAATCGCTGTCGACCGCATTGTCTTTAACGAAGTCGATTATTTGTCCATTTCGAATATTGGTTAGCATATCATTCACTAGAAGAGTATCAGCTGGAAATTTTTTTGATCCAGTGACTTTCCATGATCCATCGATCTGTTTGTTTACACTAAATTTATTAATAGCTTCTACTGAGAAAGAAGTAATCTCATCAAGAGGCCTGCGGAAAATTGCGTGATTACGAAACTGATCATGTGGCAGACGAAGTAAAGTCAACAGGCCGTCATCTTCGATTGCAACATTACCTCGGTTAGAATGATTTATCCAAATCTTCTTATCTTCTGAATCCTTAGGTTTTCGAAAGGCCAGTTCAACAAGTATTTTCCCATTTTTGGCCAATCTCACTGTGGCATCAGGTTCGCTCTTTATTGGTTCTTCTGGAGCTATCTCGATGATGCGGGATAGTTTCATGCGGTTAATAATTTGCAGAATAATCGACTGGTCCGTTTCTGTTTCGACTGGTTCTTTCATCCGCCATGTTTTGTTGCTTTCTCTCAACAATTGTACAGTGCGGCTTTGTCCCCAAAATCGTAGTGAATCAAAGTCTAGATTTTCAGGAATAAGACGTAGATCACGCCAGTCGTTAGTGGTTCGCGGAACCCAGTTAGCCAAATCGCTATCTACTAGAATTACATCTCTCGTCCCTGGGAAGCGCACGTAGGTTTGTCGGCCTAATAATGCCAGAGCTCCAACCTCGATAGATTGTTCTGTTTCTCCAATCCGCCAGCTAACTAAGGCTTTGGCGGAATCGGTTAGACCAAATGTTTCCTCATTGCCAGTTTCAGTCCAGTCAGATTCAGCTATACGTTGGCTTATTGTTAGCTCAGCGAGTAATTTGGCCAATTGTTTAATTCGTTCTGGGTGAGCCGGATAATCAGGGTTACCTATACGCCATTGGCTATTAGTTTTTTCGGCAACAATATTATTCTTCGCGCGAATCACAGTAAATGAGCTGATTGCATTCTTATCGAGTTTTGGGAATAAACGCTCTGCTTTATTTAGCTCTAAATCGGTCGGTGTCAGCAGATAGTCATAAAGACAGGCAACAGCCAGCAAAGCTGCTAAGATGTTGAGCCATTTGAATTCCTTTGGGTTCATTATCGTTTCATTTGGCGGCGCCACCATAATAGGCCAATACCAAGTGTTCCACCTGGTAACAAAAGAAGTAGTACCCATGTAATGGAATTCATTTCCGCACTAGAAAGATTGATTCGATACTCTGTTACAGCCCGTGCCTCGATTTCTAGAAGGTGTGTTCGCTCAAGTAACCAGTTAACAGCAAGGTTGGCAAAGTCGCGATTAGCACCTGCCTCGAAGGCGCTATTTCCGAGAAATAGTGAGTCTCCAGTAACGACAATTCTAGCCGGAGCTTGGCGTTCGTTTACATGTATTTTAGCTGCCATAAGTGGGACTTTCCCCTCCTTTTCAATTGCGCCTTTTTTGTCCTGAGTTTGGATTATTGCCTGACTAGAGTCCGATGAACTTGCGAGCACTGTAATGGGTGATTGATCATCAGCGCCTTCATCTGGTTTAGGATAACCAATAGAGCGAGGAAGGACCATCTGTAGCCTACTGCCAAGGATTGGTTTAGTGATGGGATGGCTGCCAAGATCATCTACAAGTAATAGTCCACTCTTGCCAGACTGTTCATTTTTCGAGTCGGAAACTTGATTGATCCCAATTTCAAAACCGTACTCTTCGAGGAAGGTTTCGAGTCCGCTCGGGCGTTGAAGGGAGTAAAAATTGAACAAAGTAAAAAGGTTTCCACCTGTATCAAGGTATTCTCGTAGTTTATTAAACTCACCGGAGCCATAAGGTGTTCGGGGGCCAGGAATTACTAGTAGTCTACAGTCTGCTGGTATGGAGTTAGTCCCACTAAGTGAGATCTCCTGAAGTAAAAACCCCTTTTGTTGAAGCATGAGGGAGAACTTAGAATAGCCCCATTGTCCACCTTGATCACTGGCTTTATGCTCGCTATGGCCAGTTACGAATCCTACCTTGGTTTGAGTTCCCTCATTCACCGCGACTATTGCCGATGTGAATAATTTTTCACCGACAAAGTGTGTTCTGCGTGCCACACGTTTGTCCATGAACTCTGAGAAGTCTAAAATTGAAAGTTCACTATCATTAACAATCTTCACTCTTTCCTGTGACGAAAACAGTATGCGGCTATTAGGTGCATTGGCAGGCAGCCGTAATTCCTGTTGAACTTCCTCTGCGCGGGCTGGATCCCGAGCCAAATCGACAAACTCTAGCTTTACACTCGTCGATATGCGCTCGTATTCAATAAGTAAGTTTCTTACTGGATCAAAAAGATCAGACTGTTTATCAAATAGAACAACTACGCGGACGTCGTTAGTCAATGATTCGAGGACTTTTTTAGTGAGAGGCGAAAGATTATGATTTGCTGATTTGGCGAGTACGATTTTTTTTTGGTTTCGAATTGCCAGTGTGTTTGCAAGGAGTACGCATAAAACAGCTATGATTGCCGAGAGAAATACTCGTTGTGAGATCACTCTGCGAACAGTAGGTGAAAAGCTAGCAAATTTTTTCTTATTATCCATGTTCTATTTCCATCGTCGGCTTTCGACAACCTTGTGGGTTAGATACAGAAACAAGCTTGTCAGGCTCAGAAAGAAAATGATTGATCCTAGGTCTAGTATTCCTCTGGTGAAAGACTCCATGTGATTTGCCAGCGAAATGTGACGAGCAAGTAGTGAGAAAAAGTCTGTTCGATCTCCAGAAAAATATGAGAAAAATCCAGTAAAGAATAGTGCTGCTCCAATAGCGAAACTGCTTACTGCTGCGACCGCTTGGTTTTGAGTTAATGCTGAAGCGAAGCATCCGATTGATACATATAGGCTTCCTATCATTAAGATGCCCATCGATGTGGTGCACATGGTGCCAATCCCAAGAACAGCAGATTCCCCTACATAAAACCGTACTACTATCGAACATGCTAAGAGAGGGGTCCAAAGAATCATATAAAACATTAATGCACCTGTGAATTTTGCAAGTACCACTTGCCAGTCGCCAACTGGAGCAGTCATGAGGCTTTCGTATGTTCCGCTTGCACGTTCCATAGCGAAACTTCTCATTGTGATCACAGGAGCAATCAGAAGTAAAATCAGCCAAAAGAAATAGGTTTCATAAAATATCTGTGTCACTGGCATTGGGGTTGCTTCACCGTTGAGCCCATAAAGAACAACCAGAAACCCCAAACCAATAAGGAAAAGAACAGCGGAGATAATGATGAAGCCAGTTGGGCCTTGGAAAAACATAGACAACTCTCGTCGAATTAGAGCTCGGAAAACATTCACCGATTTCCTTCCTTTCCGTTTGTAAGGCTTACGAACAAGTCTTCGAGTGACGGTGTGTGGCGGGACAGCTCTCGTAGTTCCCAGCCGCGTTCGTTTACAGTAGCGAAAATCTGTTCTCGTGCATCGTTATTTTTTGTTCCGGAAAATCGGCACCGAACATATCCATTCTTTTGTTCAATGAATTCTGAATTTTCGAGTTCGATATTACTCGCCCAATTTTTTATATCAATTAATGGCGCGCGGATCTCAGCTACTACAGCCAAATTAGATTTGCTCATCAATTTATTCATTTCTCCGCTAGCCAATAGCTTTCCTTCATGCAGTATAATCACTCTATCGCATGTCATTTCGATTTCCGATAGAATGTGTGAGGAAATTAGAATTGTATGTTTTCCTGCAAGTTTACGAATTAGGCTTCGAACCGAACGAATCTGATTTGGATCTAGTCCAGATGTTGGCTCATCAAGTATGATTAATTCTGGATTTGCTAGTAATGCGTCTGCCATTCCGACTCGTTGGCGATAGCCACGAGATAACTGTCCAATGTATCGATTGGCTACATTCGAAATTCCACATTGTTCAGTTACTTCATCTACACGTTTTGTGGCCATATCTTTACTCATATGTTTGAGCTGTGCGCGAAAATCCAAATAGTCTCTTGCCCGCAAGTCGATTGGTAGAGGATTGTTTTCTGGCATGTAACCAATAAGGCTTCGAACCTGATTAGGCTGCTCAAAAACACAATTGCCACCTATGTACACTGATCCAGAGGTTGCTGCTAAAAAAGTGGTGAGTATTCGCATAGTGGTGCTTTTGCCAGCCCCGTTTGGGCCGAGAAAGCCAACCACCTCGCCGTGCCCGACAGAGAACGTTATCCCATCTAGAGCTACATGTTGCCCGTAGTGTTTAGTTAGGTTCTCTACTTCAATCATCAGGTGGCCTTATTTCGAAAACAAGACCAACCTAACGGGCAAGCCCGGTCGAAAGCAATCCGCGTGTGCTACTCAACAACATGCTGGTCGAGGCAATTGCTACCCTCTAGACTAGCTTCATGGAGGTGATTGCTTGGTTACTTACTGGTTTTATAGGTTATTTGTGCGGTTCTTTGCCTACAGGTTATATTGCGGGTAGGCTTAAGGGATTGGACTTGCGTAAGGTTGGTAGTGGCAATATTGGTGCTACTAATGCTATTCGGAATTTAGGTGCTGTGACCGGAATTTTAGTGCTTCTGATCGATGTGATAAAAGGATTGATTCCTTGTATTCTTTTTCCGGAACTTATCATGAAGCTATTTTCAGATAGATATATCCCTCAGTCAGAATATTTGAGTTTGACTTTGGGTGTCGCAGCAATACTTGGTCACAACTTTAGTTGTTGGTTGGGATTCAAAGGGGGTAAAGGGGTAGCAACTACCGCTGGAGTGGTGGGCGGGCTTGCTTTAATACCATTTATTATCTGCTTTTTCTCATGGCTTCTAACCCTTCTTATTAGTCGTTATGTTTCGGTGGCTTCAATAGTAGCTGCATTAGTTTTGCCCTTAGCCACTGTTATTTGGCCAAACGATCTTACCAATCGTTTTGGTCTTCTTTTTTGGATATTTTTAATTCTAGGTATTATGGTGATTTGGAAACATGTATCCAATATTAAAAAACTAATGAACGGAACTGAGCCTCGCATCTTTGATAAGAAGAGCACTAATAAAATGAAGGAGGAATCATGAAAACAACCGTGATTGGTGCGGGGGCATGGGGTACGGCTTTGGCGCGACTTATTTATATGTCTAAAGGAGAAGTATGTCTTTGGGGTCGTGACAGCGCCTCTTTAGTTGCGCTGGAAACTACAGGAAAAAACGACCGTTACTTGCCAGGTATAGATTTGCCAGTCGGTATTCCAACACAGTCAAATTTGATAGAGGCTGTCGACGGATCCGATTGTCTTGTTCTTGCTGTGCCATCTAATGCTTTTCGTGATATTACAGCTCAATTAAATCAGTTCAATGGAGTGGTTGTAAGTGTGACTAAGGGTATTGAGTTTGATACAGGGCTGACTATGAGTGGGATAGTGGGTGAGAATATGCCTTTGGCTCAAGTGGTAGCATTGTCTGGACCGACTTTGGCCGAAGAAGTCTGTCGAGATATGCCTACAGCTGCTGTATCTGCTAGTAAATGTTCTGAGGCAGCAGCAGTCGTTCAACGAATTTTTCATAAGCCTTCATTTCGTGTATATACCAGTAAAGACCCAATAGGAGTTGAATTGGGAGGCGCGTTGAAGAATGTTATAGCTATTGCTGCTGGGGCTTCAGCAGGACTTGGTTTTGGAGATAATTCCAAGGCAGCATTAGTTACTCGCGCCATTGCGGAGATTCGTCGATTGGGGTTGGCTTGTGGGGCTAACCCAGACACTTTTTCTGGGCTGGGTGGATTAGGTGATTTAACTGTTACCTGTTTTTCTAATCTCAGTCGTAACTATCAGTTTGGTCAGCGTATTGGTCGAGGCGAAAAGCTGAATGATATTCTTGCAACCTCGGTTTCAGCTATCGAAGGATTACCAACATCTCGCTCTGCATGGAGTCTTGCTAGAGCACGCAAGGTTGATACCCCGATAATTGATGAGGTATATGCAATGCTTTATAAAGGTAAGGATCTGCGCCAAGCACTTCTTGATCTTACGAACCGCTCCAGCAAGGAGGAAGATTGAATTATAAAGTTTTTGGTTTAATATCTAAAGAGCTTAGAGCCAGCGGGTCCGGTTTTGTTTTTGGACAAGAGCGTCGGCCTCTGGATTCCCAATGGCTTTCATCTTTTCCCCATCCCAATTTATGTTTTGTTGTAGCTTAAGTGCGACAATACCAGAAAGGCCTATTTCTGTTAGATGACCTCCTATTTCAAATGAGGCGAATGTTTTGCCATTATCAATGATTGCATCAGTCCATTCACGAAAATGTCCATTTGCACGTGGGAGAGTTTGATCTATTTTTTTTGCTTCACCGTGATTGCCGTGTCCGGTGAATTTTTTGTCATCTTTTAGCTTAAGATAACATTGTGAGTTCCACAGTCCCGATGAGAGAAGGCCGTTCTCGGCTTCAACGATGGCACCTACTCGTGGAATATTCCCAAAGGTGCCGATAAGTTGATCGGTAATATGTTTTGGAGGCATGTCTGCTCCACCGGTGTAATATATTAGATTTACTGCTGCACGTTTTCCCTCGGCTGGAAAATGGAATGTATGAGTTACAGTTTTAGCATAGGTTTCGAGTCCAGCTTTCTCTACATTGCTGATCTGGACTTTGCTTGGGTATTTTAGATTGAGTGCACGAACTGGCATATTGAAGGAATGGCAACAAAAGTCACCGATAGAACCATTACCAAAATCGTACCATCCACGCCACTTTGCTGGATGGTATATGCCAGACTTGTAAGGACGTATAGGGGATGGGCCACACCAAGAATCCCAATTCATTCCTTTTGGTGTTGGATCTTCTCCTGCTGGCCGCGATCCGCCATTTGGCCATCCGTGCGCTGGATGCCATATATGGACGTTTGAAACTTGACCTAAAAGTCCTGACTGAATCAACTCAATGCTTCGGCGCAGATTTGATGAGGCACTACCTTGATTTCCAGTCTGAGTTATGACTTTTGAACTGCTGGATAGATTTCGCAATTCTCGGGACTCGGCGATTGTGTGGGTCAATGGTTTTTCACAGTAGACATGTTTGCCAGCTTTCATTGCAGCCTTGCAGATTGGTGCATGCCAGTGATCCGGAGTTCCAATTACAACTGCATCAAGTGACCTTTCTTTGTCCAGCAACTGTCGATAATCCATGTAAGTATTAATATTTTTGGCTTTTTCTATGTGCCTATTAAGCGAGTTGTTAGTTTGGTTGGGGTCAACATCACAGAATGCAGTGACATTATGGCCAAGTTGTAATGCATTGCGTACGTGCCCTTGTATCTGGCCGCCCATGCCAATAAATGCGATGTTTAGTTTCCGGTTCGCCCCAAAAACAGAATTTGGTAATACGATCGGAGCAGCAGCAGAGGCGGCAAGGAAGGTTCGCCGTTTAATATTTTTAATTGTCATTTTAATTGAAAATTGGATAAGTCATCATTTCCATAATTTTGCTCACTTGAAAAGAATTTTTCTTGAGTGAATTTTCACTTAAAATATTACTTATTTTTTAACTTTCGTCTTACAAGTGGAAGTTTATTATCTACCGTTTCAGGGATGTCCTACAATTAACTAGTTATGACAAGTGTAATAAAGAATACATTTTTTATCCTAACGTTTCTCGGTGTGGTTATCCTAAATACTGGATGCGTATCTACTCGCTTAGATAAAAGAGAGACAGTTGTTTATGGTAAGCGTAATAATCATGATTTAACTTATGAATTAATGCAGCCAAAAAGGCCAAATGGTATTGGAATTGTTTTTATAGTGAGTGGCAGTTGGAGATCAAATCCTGATGATTTTAAGCCGATTTATGGCCAATCATTCTTGAAACGCGGTTATACATTGTTTGCAGTTTCACATTTGTCCCAACCAGATGCAACTATTCCGCAGATATATGAAGATGTAACAATTGCTGTTAAACATATTAGGACTCATGCAAAAGGCTACGGCATATCTCCTGATCAGCTTGGAGTTTCAGGGGCAAGTGCTGGTGGCCATCTTGCTCTTATGCTAGCTACAAAAGGAAAAGAAATTACAGGGAACTCAAATGGACTTTTTCGTGCTGTTGCAGTTTTTTTTCCGGTAACGGATCTATTGAATTTGGGTAAGTCGTCCGAAAATGCGAATGATGGTGGCCCCCCAAAAAGATATCGTAAGGTATTTGGTATTGATCCTGATGATTTGAATGAGTGGAAGAGAGTTGGTTATGAGTTGTCCCCGTTATATCATGTTGATGTAGACACCCCGCCAGTTCTTATTATTCATGGGGATGAAGATGCCTTAGTTCCGATTGAACAATCGGATCGGTTTTTCAAAGAGGCGAGGAAAAAGGGTGCTACAGTGAAGTTAATTCGTAAAAAAGGAAAAGAACACGGGTGGCCCACAATAATATTGGATATGAGAACTTTTGCTAAATGGTTTGATCAAAAACTTAAAATTGATTCTAAGGATTGAGTAAATCGTTTCTATGAGAATTACGAAAATAATTAGTTTTTAAAGCATGAATTATTCTTCAAATAAATTTATTATTAGATATCAATTTGCAAACTTAGTTTTTTTGTTTGATCCAGAGGTTGTATTTGGTCGATCTTATTCCAAGGCGTGAACGAGACATTGCAATCAATTTGGAGTTTTATAACCAAGGTTTGGGGTACAGAGCTATTTGGAGCTGGCACTGTTACTATTGGTGGAATCTTGATGTTGATTATCCTGTTCGCATTAGTCGTTATGGCAGAGCGATTGCTTCAGCGCTTAATTATCCGTCGTTTTCTATATAAGACTCGACTTCAACCTTCACTTCAATACGGGTTGAGTCGAATTTTTGGGTATATATTAATTGCTATCGGTTTTTATATTGCTTTTCAGATAGCTGGCTTCGACTTGAGCTCTCTAGCGATCGTTGCCGCCTCTCTCGGTGTCGGTGTCGGATTTGGCCTTCAAAACATTATAAACAACTTCGTTAGTGGTATTATTATTTTGGCTGAACGCCCTATTTCGATTGGTGATAGAATCGATGTTGCCGGTGTGGCCGGTCGAGTGACAAAGATACAATTGCGGAGTACAACGGTGGTGACCAATGACAATATTACGATGATTGTTCCCAATGCGGACTTTATATCTAATACAGTCACAAACTGGAGCCACGGAGACCCGAAGGTTAGGATTCGCGTGCCGGTAGGAGTTGCGTATGGCACTAACTTAAAGCTATTACAGAATTTGCTTCTTGAGGCAGCGGTTGAGCATCCAAAAGCTTTAAGTGATCCGTCGCCTTTAGTGATGTTCACTGAATTTGGTGACAGCTCGCTTAATTTTGAGCTGGCAGTCTGGACGGAGGAAATGACTGCAGCTCCTGTTCATTTTATTAGTCAGATGAACTTTATAATTGAGAAAAAATTGAGGGATAATGATATTGAAATCCCTTTCCCTCAGCGTGATTTGCACGTTCGTTCGGGTCTTTCTCAGTCAACGAGTGAACAAATTGTTTAGCCAAATTGGAAGGATTAGGGTTTTCTTTCTGGAGTTAGCCAGGTTTTAACGAAATCAAAAATTGTATCTTCTTGCAGATCTTTAAACTCTCCCGCATCGAAAAAATTTCCAGAACATGTTACACAGTGTTCGAACCATATATGGCTTTGCTGTGCGTCAACCATTCGAATCATTTTAGTGCTACACTTTGGGCAATTAATTAGGTCATTTTTGTTTTGTTCTTTTCCCACTTTTGAATCGCCAATGTCAATTGATCCTGAGCCTTCCATTTTTTTTGCATCAGATAATTCATGCTGGTCAAACCATATCCCTTTACATGATTTACATCGGTCTACTTCGATTTCATGAATTGAAACTATTTCCATTTCAGACTTACATTTAGGGCAGTTCATAATTCGATTTTATTTTGGATTAAATCTCCTAAGCTATAAAGAATCTCGTTTTAATTTCATTTTAATGCAATACTTTATTAATTAGATGCATACTACTAAGCTAATGATTACGTAGTGCATGTATGATTTCTTCAGACTCAATCTTACTAATAATGCCTCTTGAATGAAGAATTTCTGCGGCATCACTAAAATCATTATATATTATTGAATTGGTACTTTCACAAAAAGCTGCAGGTAATTTTCTGCCGCTAACATTGTGAATGAGTGCTGCTTCAACCCTTTCTGGGTATTCTTGAATAATTTGTAAATATGCTTCTGCGTCTGCTTGTCCATCGTCGCCGATTAAGACTACATTGGATTTTGTATTTCGATTCATGATTCTGCGAATGTTTTCTATTTTTCGTTCTTTAATAGGATTATGAAATCCAAATAACCAGGCGGCAATTCCATAAACATTTCCATATGAAACACTATTGTATTTAATACTAGCGGAATTGAGAGAATTCCGAGCTCCAAATGGGCGTGCAGTAACTATATGAACATCACCTGTAATTTTTTGATCCAGAGCATTTAGAAATTTGCCAGTACCAGGGTATGAATAGCCATCGACAGAGGGATCGTTAGTCGGTCTTAGAGTGTTATCTAGATCGCTAATAATTATTCGCTCATTTTTTATTGGTATAATGGATGCTTCTTTAAATAAAACAGCTGCTCTTTTTCTTAAAGATGAATGCTTAAATTCCTGTGATAATAGACTGCTAATTGTAGTTTTATTATTTCCGCTATCATAAATTCGCAAGAAATTCGCGCGGTCATTTTTTGTCATTAATTCTAATGTTTTAATTATTGCCAAAGATTTAGAACGTTCATGAATATTATTAATAGCAATATTTTTCCTGAAAGCTTTTTGTTTCTGGCATAATTTTTCTATGGTTAGCTTTGCCTTGTAAGCTCGATTTTTTACATCGTGCTTATTTAAATTTTCCTTCTGCCTCCTGTCTGAAAATAAATTTGTTTCATTGTGAGCTGAAATGAACTTGTTTGTTTTGCAACCAGTAGATAGTAGAAATAGGGAAATTAGAGTTAGTATGGTTTTCATTAAATAAAAATTTATTTCGGTTGCAAATTTTACTGTGTAGTACTTGCTGTTAATCAGTCAGGCGCAACTTGTAGAACCTTTCCGATTGTTTAGTTGGTTTTTTGTCTATGTAAATTTGTTTAGATGTTTTAAGTGTAATGATATCTAAAACCTGCCAATTCTTAAGGTTGGAGCTATAAAGCACTTCGTATTTTAGGCCTTCCCATCCTTCAATTACCAACTTGCCTTGTTCGTAAATCAAGTGAGGCATGAGTGCTAATTCCATGCCTGTTTTTCCACCTTTCAAAATAAGTAATTTTGCAATTTCAATATTGGCAAAATCTAGTGGTGTATCTCCGAGTTTATCTGTCGCATTTATTTGCGCCCCATTATCAATAAGAAGTTCAACAATCTTTGTGTAACCCTCCAGCGCTGCCCAGTGAAGAGAGGTCCAACCATTATTATCCCTAGCATTTATATCCACGCCTGCATCCAGATGTGCTTGAACACTGGAAAAATCTCCATTTGTGGCAGCCTTTATAAGTGTTATTAATTCTTTATCCGTATTAGCGCCCTGTGCACGAAGCAGACCAGCAATATCAGCATGGTTGCCTTGAGTGGCACGATCCAGAGGGGTGCTCCCGCTGTTATCCTTCGCGTTAACATCGGCGCCCTTGTTAATT
>Ga0066836_10001073_pt1 | contig 14085 bp, 13 predicted proteins | sample ETNtaG_18_FD_71568 | JGI IMG/M metagenome (GOLD analysis project Ga0066836, IMG submission 71568) | Marine microbial and viral communities from oxygen minimum zone, Eastern Pacific Ocean - ETNP201302SV91 | ecosystem: Environmental > Aquatic > Marine > Oceanic | place: Pacific Ocean: Eastern...
CCTCTTTGAGGTAAGCATTATCGTCGGGGTCTTCATCGACATTACCATCACTCTCGATAGTAAAAGATTCATCTCTTTCATTCCATCTTAATTCTATATCGCATTCTATGCCGTTATCGTTACTATCTCGTTGAGAAGAAGTATCTTTTGAAAGACAGTCACCATCATCATCAACACCGACACTCATGTCTCTGGCTTCCAGATTATCCCAATCAAAACCATCCTCGTCGAAAAGGCCATCTCCATCATTGTCGATTGGGTCTATGTCTGTATACATCGCATCGACATAGAATAGTAGCATCAGTAAGATTGCCATCAGTGCAGCACCTAGGACCACCCAAGTGGAAATTCTAGTGCGATATTGTCGCATAGTAAATTCAGCAATGGCGGTAGCCTTACGATCTAGTTTCGACCAGATAGTATCCATTCGGGAACTCATAGCTGCCCTCCTGTAAGGTATCTTAAGATTGAATGGAGGTCATCATCAGGATTGTCAATTTTCGTCACCATATGTTCATTTTCGACAATGATTTTTGGTAAATGTGCATGTACTGCGCCCAAATGCCTAGTCTCTATTAGCAATCGAGTGGGGTCTACAAAACTCATACCTGTTACTTCATTGATATCCATCACACTTTTTGCAACCTCTCTAGGGTCGTTACAATCAAGTAAAATCTTGTGAGGATGTTGGTCTAACATCTCTCTGATAGAATGTGAATTGCCGAGAGCGAGAACACGTCCGCGATGTAGGATGACAATCTGTTCAGTTATCCGTTCAATCTCATGCAATATATGACTTGAAACCAATACTGTACGCCCCATCCGCCCTAGTTCTTTGATGACATTCATAATCGTAGTACGTGCAAGTGGATCACAACCCTGTAAAGGTTCATCCAGAATTATCAAATCAGGGTCATTTACCAGAGCGTGTGCTATTTTTACTCGCTGACGCATACCTTTAGAAAATTGACCGATTTTCTTGTGCATTACATCGGTTAGTGATACGAATTCAAGAACCCTTTCCGCTTCTTTTTTTGCTTCATCTCTTGTCATTCCATGCAAGCGTGCAAAAACCACAATGAAATCTAAGGCAGTCATCCAATCGTGTAATTTTTCATGGTCAGGAACAAAGCCGACACGTGAATAAGGCGCAGGATTTTTCCATGGATCTGTACCGAATAATCTAACAGCTCCAGCACTTGGTTTGATTTTGCCCATCATCAATTTGAACACTGTTGATTTCCCTGCACCATTCATTCCTAAAATTCCAGTTACCCCACCTGAAATACCTAGTGAAACGCCTGACAAGGCATTGATTCTTCCATATTGTTTGGAAACGCGGTCAAACATAACTACAGGAGCAGAGTGATCCGGCTTCCACTCCTTTGTCTCAGCTTTTCCGACCTGGCTTGCATCAGGCATCATTCACGAGTCACCTCCAGGGATGAGACTCGATTTGCTAGTAAGTAAAGTGCTAAACCATTCATTATTACAACCGATGCCAAACTCCAAGTCCATGGGTGGCTATAGGTCATTTCAGTACCAATTATCGCCTGGCACACATGAGCGATTGCATCGTAAGGTGAGATAACATAGAGGATTGATTTATCAAATAAGCCATCGATGATTGCAGCCATTGTTTTGGTACCCATCAGTATAGCTAACAATCCGATTGCAGGGAAAAACCTCCCTCTGGATACACTTGACAATGATAGCCCTATTGATGTATATGTAAATGATAAAAGAATGCCACAGAAAAATGCTGCTAAGAACATAGGGAAAGTATCAATCAACCATGCCCAGCCTTTGCCCATGATGAGTATGTCAGTGAAATAATAGACCGCTAGTGTGCCATTGATTATCATGAATAGAATGATTACTATCGATAGGAATTTCATCGATGCATAATCAAATCTAGTAATCGGCCTTGAGAAGTAAAGGGCACTGGTTCCATGTGCTCTATCTTCTGAAATCATTCCACCAACCAGTAAAGCCGCTACAACTGGATAGTACAGTATATTCCTAGGCCAAAAGCCCATTACGTGCCCATATAGATTGTCTCGATTTACTCCAAACATACTGTAGAGGGTTGTTTCTCCAATCAATCCAGCTAGCAGAGTCAAAGCAACATCGGTTAGAGATGCTAATATCACGAAGAAAATGAAGAGTTTGGTCGGCACTCCCCAAGGCCGGTGACCTTTGCTAAAGATACCCAGAACATGATGCCTTAAAATCGCCCAATTCCTCATCCATTTTGGGTTCAAGGTCCCTTCCCAAGGCTGGTAAATCTGTTGAAATATTTGACCTTGGGGCATAGATGCCACCTGTGCCGTACTTTCTCTTTCACCATCATCTGCAGACCACGCTGCTTGCATTTGTGCTTTTCCAGTGACCGGTGCATCTGCATCAAAAGCGGCTCCTGTTTTATCTTCAACAGGTTCGAATGGTGCCTCATTGCTCACGGGTCTATCCCCCTGAGTAATTCTTCACTTCCTTTAGCTTCATGACCTAATCTTTCCATGATTACAAGGAATAAATCTTCTAAACTCGCTTCATGGTCATGCATTCTTCTTACTTGAGAACCAGCATCGACAGCAGCACGTAAGACATCATTGTAGGTACCCTCGCCTTCATGTCTAACTCTCATTACTCGCCCTTCACGTCTGACTTTCATACCTCTATCAGTGAGCAATTCTTCCATTTTAGAAGCAGCACCCCATACATGAACTTCGATCTCTCTATCTATTGCTTTCAAATCTTGAATTTTACCTTGTGCAGCTAATTTACCTTTGTGCAGTAGCACGATTTCGTCACAAACTCTCTCAACATCTTCCATCAAGTGTGAGGCCATCAATACAGATCTATTGCCACTATTGACAGTTGTTTGCAGAGTATTTAGCATAAAATTACGAGCCTGTAAATCTAGCCCATTGGATGGTTCATCTGCTATGATTAATTGCGGATCGTGAATCAATGCACAAGCCAATTTAGTAGCCTGCTTCATACCTGTTGAAAAGGTAGAAACCTGACGATACCTTTGCTCTCCCAACCCTACATACTCTAGAGTCTGATGCGCCCTTGAAAGAGCGATACTAGGATTCATTCCTAGTAATTCACCGCTGTATCTTACCTGGTGAATAGCTTCCATATTTGGATTTAAGGCGTCATATTCGGGCATATATCCGATTTTTTGCCTTATTTCGTCACCCTTTGTTCTGATGTCCATTCCCAGAACCTTACCTTCTCCGGATGTGAGTTGAATTAAACCAAGAATTGTTTTGAGGAATGTGGACTTACCTGCTCCATTTGGGCCCAAGAGTCCAGTGGCCCCTTTTGATATGGAGATGTCCAATGAATCAAGCGCTACATGAGGGCCATATGCTTTGGTAAGAGCAGTTGATTCTATTACCAAATCCTCGACCATGAAGTTTACAGAGAGAGATAGGCCCTTGAATATGCCCCTTTCAGGGGCAGCCTTCACGTACTCTAACCGCAATTCCTTTTCTGAACGATTTCATTTCTGAAACAGTAGATTGTGAGCGGCCTAATCCAAGCAATTTGTTATCTTTATTGACAATTAGAACAGTTTCATTCGGCCGCATCCAAGGGTCGCAGGCAAGGATAAATCCGTGCATTACATTTCGACCTTGTTGTATAAACGGAGCAGCATCTTCATCGACTACTACAAATGCTAATCCTTTGCCTACATGTTTTTCAATTATTTCATCATCAAAAGTAGTTGGAATTGGCTCTTCTCTTATCGAATGTGCCCATTTTCCTCCAGCTAGGGTAAATGAGAGTCCCCCTTCAGCTAACCGAGGTGAAAATAGATGATTTCCATCACAAATAACATTTCGAATTCTTCCAGTTCTACTCATAGTAAATTCTACATTTTGCATTACAGAAATTGCCTGCGATTGCTCAACATTTGCTAATACACACAATTTATCGATAACTTGGGAAATTCTTTTCTCCTGTTCCGCTTTTTCAGTAGGTTCCATTTCTAATAAATCGAATGTGCGTTGATGCAAACCTTCAGTATCAGAAAGATCTAGGCACAAAATCTTCCTATTTGTAATTCCAATTTCCTCTAATTGTTTTTGGATTAGAGCAAGGTCTGGTTCTGATTTCCAAATCCACTCAGGTCCTTCAATATGAGCCCAGGGGTTTAGGTCTTCTAACCCCCATGGCACGATTCCAATTGGAGTATTGATCATAATTTCAATGTCCATATTGGCAAGCCTATCGGTTAATTCACCTACCCTTTCTCTCCATGGTGCTGGCGCTCCATGTAAAAGTAGCACAGGACCATTTTTTTGTGATCTCCAACGGCATTTAACTCTACGAATTGCCATTTCGACATGAGGACGATTTTTTGTATCCTCGCCGCCCCATAGTTCGCATCCATTTCTTGGAGTCGTTTGAGATTTGACAAATAAGTCCCAATTTTCTTCCCACCTGCCTCTTTGATCACCAATTTCGCGGCTTGCGCTTATTTCATCCATTATCAGAGGTTGCATTTTACTTAATGCAGGGTTGGTTGTAAGCCATAAAAACGCTTCACGTAGAGCAGGGTGCTGATGACTCCTACGTTCTGCAAGTTGCCAAATAGTACCATCTCTAATCGCTTGTCTACATCGTGATAATTCCTGTAGAGTCACTTCTAGATTGAATTTTGCTAGAATAATTGTTCTTTGCTCCTCATCCATTTTCCTTACTTCTTCTGGACTGATTTGCGAGACAGCAGGAACGATAATCGGCCATTCTACCATCTCTGCAATGCGTTCCGTACCCCAAGGAGTCAACAATCTTCCATCACGTGCGAATAAAGCATAGGCTGCGGAATCAAAGAGATCAGCACCCATTGCAACTAGCATTGGAAATAGCATCGGGTGCCCACAACCGAACATATGAACAGGCTTGCTTGGATTCAACCTTGTCTTACATACTAGCATGATTTTGGCCAAATCTTTGTAATGATGCCTCTCCATAATGGGGACAATCCCTCCAATAGGGTGAATTGAAAACTCGAATTTAGACATCTCAGTTGCACTTTTAGAACGTAAATGAGGGAAAACACCGCCTTGTATTGGACCGTTAACCATCAGGCCATCTGCTGTGTCAAGCGACATAGCAGCTCTTCGAATGGTTTCATCTACAGCCTCTTCAACCTGGACTTCATTCATGTCAGGTCTAGTAAATACATCGAGCATAGTTGCGATATCGACACCTATCTCTTTTTGAAATTCCATTATTTCTTCGACACCTACTTCTACATCACCGTAAATGTAGGATTGAAATGTACCAGAATCAGTCATAATTACGCCGGGGTAATCTATCAATTCATGGACCCCTTTTTCTAGTGCCACTTCCTTAAGATGTTCATGCTTCCAAATTACATATGAGTTTGTAATCAATGCTCTAATATTGTATCTGTCCCACATTTCTCTCGGTTCAATAGTCCTAATATTTGGATTGATTACCGGTAGTAAGCAAGGTGTTTGAAGAATGCCGTGGGCCGTATGCAATTTTCCGATTCTAGCCTGGCCATCACGAGATGTAATTTCGAATCGTCCAATATCTTGTTCACGCGCAGATTTTGGTGAAGGTCGCGCATCATTGGACCATGACATAACCGGGCCTGCCTACATTTCATCATCAATGTCACGGTCTAGATGTACGAGTCTAATTCAATTATACAAATTCCACATTGCCATGGGCAAGAACGAATTCCCGCCCCAGTTCGTCAAAAGTATCTAGCAACGATTTCGAAAATCTAATTCGTGCTATTTCGGAATCATTTTCCAAGTCCGTCCTCACCCCTTGCAATGTACCGGGAGCAGCACCGCATGAAAGGCAAGCTCCAGTCAAGTCCAATACCAAATCAAGACCTCCTTCTACAATGCTGTTTGATACGATTGCAATACCTCCCCCGTGTCCATCCAAAGCGGCCCTAACAGGCCCTAGCCTTGCCAATAGTGCAGGTACCAAATCCTCGATTTGATGTAAAGAAATATTTCTCAGTCTTTCATCCTCTTCAGGATCAACAATTTCAGCAATTCTCTTTGATGCTTCATCTTGCATAGCAGCAGCGGCTTCAAGCCGATATTGCTCCAAGATGTCATCGTCCATGTCTTAGCGTAGCGAGATGCGGTTTTGAATGCTTGTAAATCTAATCCCTCCCTACGGGAGGGCGGTCTCAGACACTGCTTGATAAAGGGGTGATTGTAGCACCAACTATGGGGGAAGAGATATTGCGTGTCGATAATCTTCAAGTTAGTGTCGAAGGAAACGAGATTATCAAAGGTCTTTCAATCACCATCAAGAAGGGTGAAATTCACGCTTTGATGGGTCGTAATGGCTCGGGTAAGTCAACCTTGGCTAATGTGATAATGGGCCATCCATCCTACGAAATAACCTCTGGTACAATCCACTATTTTGGTCAACCACTCGAGGAATTAGAAGTTTTCGAGCGTAGCCGTGCAGGAATGTTTCTTTCATTTCAATACCCTGCTGTAATCCCTGGTGTGCAAGTTGGAACATTTCTTAGGAAGTCTGTACAAGCAATAAGAGGAGAAAATGCTCCTAGTGCCCGTGATTTCCGTAAAGAGTTGAAGTCGCATATGGAAACCCTTGGAATGGATAAATCCTTTTTGGGGAGATACGTAAATGATGGTTTTAGTGGTGGAGAAAAGAAGCGTCTAGAAATCTTGCAGATGTTATTACTAAATCCCAAATTAGCTATATTGGATGAAACCGATTCCGGTTTGGATATAGATGCTTTACGTGATGTTGCACAGGGAATTAACAGTATTACAGAAAACTCTGGATGCTTGGTAATCACTCATTACCAACGTCTTTTACAATTGGTTGAACCACACTTCGTTCATGTGATGATTGATGGTAAAATTGTTAAGTCTGGAAGTTCTGATTTAGCTAGAGAACTTGAAGAAAAAGGCTACGACTGGTTGGAAGTAGCCGCCTGAGGTGTTTAGATATGGAAGGAGATACAGCAAGAGAAGCAGTCGGTGATTATCGCTATGGCTTCCATGATCCTGAAAGCGCTACGATTAGATTTGATAAGGGATTATCAGAATCTGTAGTTCGTGATATTTCTGAACTTAAGAATGAACCTGAATGGATGACTGAAATGCGTGTAAAAGCGTACAATCGATTTATGGAAATGCCCATGCCTCGCTGGGGTAATAGTGATGTGTTAGATGGAATCGATTTCGAATCTATAACCTACTTTCTCCGCTCTTCAGAAAAAACCGAAAAGGATTGGGATGATGTTCCCGATGACATCAAGAATACATTCGACAGATTAGGAATTCCTGAAGCTGAACAGAAATGGCTTGGCGGAGTCACAGCACAGTATGAGTCCGAAGCAGTATACCATTCGATTCGAGAAGACTTAGAAGAACAAGGAGTAATTTTTCTCGATATGGATAGTGGTTTAGCACAATATCCTGATTTAGTGAAAAAATATTTTTGTAGTGTGGTGCCATATTCAGATAACAAATTTTCAGCATTGAATACTGCCGTATGGTCAGGAGGTTCATTCATTTATGTGCCAAAAGGTATCGATGTCGAAATGCCTGTTCAAGCGTATTTTAGAATCAATGCTAAAAATATGGGGCAATTTGAAAGAACCCTAATAATTGTGGATGAAGGATCTTCTATTCACTATGTTGAAGGTTGTACAGCACCGACTTATTCTACTGAATCATTGCACTCAGCAGTGGTTGAATTGATCGCTTTAGAAGGCGCTAAAATCCGTTATTCGACCGTACAAAACTGGTCAGCTAACGTTTACAATTTAGTAACAAAGAGAGGTGTTGCTCACAAGAATTCAACTATCGAGTGGGTTGATGGAAATATTGGTTCTAAGTTGACAATGAAGTATCCGGCCGTACTTTTGAAAGGAGAAGGTTCCCATGCAGAGGTCATTTCAGTGGCATATGCAGGGAAAGGCCAGCACCAAGATGCTGGAGCAAAAGTCCACCACTTGGCTCCTAATACCACCTCTAATATCCTTTCAAAATCTATTTCCAAGAATGGTGGGCGTTCTTCTTATCGTGGTTTATTACAAGTTACTCCTAAGGCAAACGGTTGCCGTTCTAAGGTAGTCTGTGATGCTTTGCTACTTGATGCAGACAGTCAATCTGATACTTACCCAACCATGGAAATTGGAAATCCAAGTGCTGATTTGGAACACGAAGCAAGCGTTTCAAAGGTAAGTGGTGACCAATTATTCTATCTCATGAGCAGAGGGCATTCAGAATCCGAAGCAATGGGCATGATAGTTAACGGGTTTTTCGAACCATTTACTAGAGAGCTTCCAATGGAGTATGCAGTTGAATTGAACCGTCTTCTTGAATTAGAGATGGAGGGTTCTATTGGATGATCTCTTACAGTGAGATAGAAATTCCTTCTCGAGTGAACCATCTTTGGCGTTATACTCCGTGGAATCGTGTTCACCCTACAAGTGTTGAAGAGGTCCCTGATGTAGATTCAATTAAATTCTCAGAGGGTTCTGATTCTGATAGTAAGCCTTCTGATGAAATCGCAAGAGCATTCTTGCACGAACTTGTAGATGGAGCAAATATAGTTTCATTATCAGATGGTGATGATATAGATCTCGATGTACGCTGTAGCGGACATGTCAGTGCAGGAGAATTACAAATACAAGCATCGGGTAAATCATCACTTGTGGTTAGAATATCGGGTGAACCTGGATGGACGGGGTTACGTATCATTGGAAATATTTCACCTAATTCGCAACTTTCTATTGCAGTCATAAATGATTTAGCAACCGACTCAAGATTACTCAGAGTTGATGATTGGATTGTTGGCAGAGATTCAACTTTAGAATTTGCCAATCTCTCTTCTGGAGGTTTTCATATCAAATCTGATGTAAGGGTCGACCTTACAGCCCAAGGAAGTAGTTTTCAGGCAGGAATTGCAGTACATGGCCATGGTTCTCGTCATGATGACCAACATATCGAAATCACTCATTCTGTTGGGCACACAGATTCATCTTTGGTTATGCATGCAGCATGTGGTGATTCATCTCATTCCATTGGTACCGGCCTTTTGACAATTGAAGAAGGCGCAAATGGCTCTGATGCTGGGCAATTGTTCAGAAATCTACTCCTCTCCGAAAATGCTCGAGCAGAAGCAATTCCTGAATTAGAAGTTTTAGCTGATGAAGTGAAAGCAGCACATGGTGCAGCGAGTGCTCCTATCGATTTAGAGCAAATCCACTACCTTTCTTCTCGTGGCTTATCTCCCTCTGAGGCAGAGGGAATTATTGTTGAAGGGTTTTTGATGGATGCATTTAGAGAAATTAAAAATGACAGATTGCTTGATGTTTTAAGAACCCGACTTCTAGTTCATTTGGAGTGTTTGATTAAGGGTTGATTAGAATGTTAAAAGATCAGTTCCCAATCTTATCACGTCAGGTCAATGGCAAAAAGTTAGTCTATCTGGACAATGCAGCAACAACTCAAAAACCTCAGTGTGTAATAGATGCTATGACCCATTACTATGGTCAGTCAAATGCTAATGTTCATCGTGCAGTCCACACTCTCGCTGGTGAGGCTACAGAAGGGTACGAAGAATGTCGTAAATTATTGAAGGAACGATATAATGCTGAAAGAGCCATTATCACAAGTGGAACTACCGAATCGATTAATCTAGTTGCCCATGCATGGGGTCGTTCTAATCTTTCAAAGGGGGATGTAATTGTGTTGACCGAAATGGAACATCATAGCGATATAGTGCCTTGGCAAATGCTTTCACAAGAATTCGGAGTTGAGTTAAGATTTGTTGGAATCAATGATGACTATTCTTTGGATATGGAAATGCTTGAAGAAGCGGTAAAAGGGGCTTCACTTGTTGCTTGTGTTCACACATCAAATGTACTTGGGATTAGGAACGATATTGAATCTTTAATTAAAATCTCAAAGTCTGTTGGAGCAAGAGTGTTACTAGATTCTGCACAAGCAGTTCCTCATGAATTAATTGATTTCAAAGAATTGGGATGTGATTTCATGGCCTTTTCTGCCCACAAGATGTGTGGTCCTACCGGAATTGGAGCACTACTGGTTTCTGAGGAGGCGTTCGCAGAAATGTCGACGTTTATGGGAGGTGGCGATATGATTGAAACAGTAACTTTGGACCATTCTACATATCAGAAAAATGAGCACCGCTTTGAAGCAGGAACTCCTAGAATCGCAGAAGGTGTTGGATGGGCAAAAGCGCTCGAATGGATTGATGGTATTGATTTAGAAAATGAACATTCACGTCTATTAGGTATTGCACGAGGTGTAGCAAAAGGTTTGCAAGACCTGGGTATGACTATTTATTCAGGTTTAGGAGATTTAGATGCTGCTGTTGTGTCATTTACTCACCCTTCAATTCACCCTGAGGATTTCGCACGTTTACTAGATGCAAAGGGTATAGCGGTTAGAACCGGCCACCATTGTGCACAACCACTTATGGCCCGTCTTGGCATTAGCGGTACAATCCGTGCCTCATTCTATCTTTACAACGATCAGAGTGATGCCGATGATTTACTTGAAGTCACTAAACTGATTGTGGAGCGGATGTCATGATTTGGCCTGAAGCGATACAAGAATTAATTGAAGAATTCATTGAAATTGAGGATAAATTCGAGAAATTAGAAGTCTTGATGGATTTTTCTAGCGAAGTAATAGAATTGCCATCAGATGAGTGGGATGAATCAAACCGTGTACACGGCTGTCAATCACAAGCACATGTTGTAGTGACATTAGAAGATGAGAAAGTATCGATCTCTTGTGGTGCTGATGCCAAAATTGTTCAAGGACTGATGGGTATAATGAGCATTGCAGTAAATGGGTCAACATGTGAGGAAGTAATCGCATTAACTCCCGACTTTGCTGAAGAGATGGGAATTCTAAATTCATTAACACCAAGTCGTTCAAATGGATTTAGAACCATGTTTGATATGGTGAAAAATAGTGTTAAGGAGATGATGTAATGACTGTAACCAAAGAAGAAGTAATGCAAGTATTGGATGAGGTCGAAGACCCAGAATTAAATATATCAATTGTAGAATTAGGATTGGTTTACGATGTCCGTTTTGAGCAAAAAGAAAACAAATTACATGCTGAAGTCGATATGACTCTTACTTCGCCAGGATGTCCTGCAGCTGCAGAAATAATGGCAGCAGCGCATCGCGCAGCATTGAATGCTGTCGAAAGCGTCCATATCAATTTAGTTTGGGCGCCGCGTTGGGACCCGAAAATACATGCATCTGAGGATGCTAAAATGGATATGGGAATCTGGGACTAAAGTTAATGACCCAATCACTAATCAATTAGCATGGCAGTAGAAAGTGGCCCGTTATTTGGAACAGCGGCTGAACTCACACAGTTTGCGCAAATCTTCTTTGGGAGTTTAATCGTTGCATTACTTTATTTTGTGATAAGGCATTTCAAAGGCGGAATCGCATTACCGGGTTCTTTGAGATATGATTGGACCGTTTTAGGTTTGGCCCTATGGTGTTTTGCTGGTCTATCAATAGATGCTTGGGGTCATAAGCACGGTGCTGTTGATGAATCCTTTTTCACTCCGTGGCATGCGATTTGGTATTCTGGATTTACAGCATATGCTAGCTATATTGTATGGGCACTATGGAGATTACATGATGGCCCAATACCTAAATCTCTAACATCATTAAAGCAATTTTTTGGTAACATGCCTAAGGGTTACAACGTAGGTGTAATTGGTATGTTATTGTTCATGGTATCTGGATTTGGAGATATGTTATGGCATGCTTTCTTGGGACTTGAAGGTGGACTAGATATTCTACTATCACCAACCCACTTAGGACTCGCAGCGGGGCTTGTATTGTCATTGATGGTTCCAGTAATGACAGCATGGCATAGCCCTGGAAGCGGTAAAACTCTCGCTGGACAAATGCCGGTTTTATTTGGACTAGGGGCTACATGGGGCGTTTTTATACTATTCACCAGTTATACACATCACCAAGTAATGCCATTCGGAGATTTATGTGCTAACCTTAATTCCTGCGATAAAGGTAACTTTGGGTTAGAGAATGGGGTTACTGCAATTTTACTACAATCGGTAATCTTGAATGCTTTGATCTTCTTTTTCATAAAAAGATGGAAACCGGTTATGGGTACTTTCACTATACTATTAACGGTAAACTCAATTTCAATTGCTGCAAATGCTCCGGGCGAACTTTCGAAAGCTTGGCAACATTTGTTGGCACCGATTTTAGCAGGTATATTGATTGACATAGCATATTTTGGGTATGGCAACCGAACTCGATTATTCGCGTTTTGTGTACCTGCAATTCACTGTATAGTATGGATGCTAGTTCTAGTGGTAAGAGGTGGTTTCCAAGTTGCCAATGTCAACGGTGACCTAGTAATGTCTCCTCTCGGATGGTCGGTGCATGCCACAATTGGCGCCATCTTTTTAGCTGGAAGTGCGGGACTTCTGACATCTTTCTTAACTCATCCACCAAACATTCCAGGTTCAGCGTTTGATGATGATTGAAAGGATGTCACCATCTTTGAGAGGGTGTACGAGTCCGACTCTTTGCCAGTCGAACTTAGCAGAAGGTCCTTTTACTCTAGCAAATCTGAATTTGCGAACGAAATCGCGATGAAGGTTATTACAAACATTTTCCACAGTAGAATCGTCTTTTACGATTAATGGTTCTTCCATATCTGCCTCTTGGCCCTGAGGTTTCAAAAATATCCGCATAAACCCAAGATTATCATAAATGAAATCTTTCAATTCCTCAAGTCCATCGCCTTTGAATGCAGATATTCGCATTATCGGCCATCCTTGAGGTAATGCTTTTTCGGCTCCAACTATCTCCTCTTCGGTAGCAATATCGATCTTATTTACTGCGATTACAGATTTTGAGTAAACACGATTACCAGCAAGAGTATCGACAATCATTTCTGCAGTGGTATCTGTCCTTAGTGTAACTATGGCGGAAGTATAGCCAAAAGAACGAATAATTTCACTCATTTCTTCTTCGGTCAAATGGGTTTGTTCGACAGTTGTTCGAATATCGATCCCTCCCTTGTCAACCCTCTTGACAAATACAGGAGGCTTTGATTGATTGAGGCGGATTCCCGAATTTTCTAATTCTCTGTGCAATACCCGGAAGTGTGAATCTTGAAAAGGGTCTACAATATACAATACCATGTCACAAGAACGAATGACGCCAAGGATTTCTTTACCTCTACCCTTGCCTTCAGCAGCACCTTTAATCAGACCAGGCAAATCCAGAATCTGTATTTTAGCACCTCTATGTTCCATCAAACCAGGAATACATGTCAGTGTAGTAAATGCGAAGTGTCCGATTTCAGATTTGGCATCTGTGACTTGTGAAATTAAAGTAGATTTACCAACGGAAGGAAACCCTACCAATGCTACAGTCGCATCTCCGGACCTCTTCACTTCGAAACCTTTGGCTGGTCCAGCCGCTTTAGCTGATGCAGCAGCCTTTTCTTCCTTTATTTTGAGTTGAGCAATTTTAGCCTTTAGTTTCCCAATGTGTGCATTGGTGGCTTTATTTTTTTGAGTCTTGTTAATCTCATCGTAGAGGGCTTGAATCTGTTCTTTGATTGTAGCCATAACAACACCCCTAAAACCAATGCGAGTGACACATACTCTTGAAGCCTGCCTCACAATAAGTTCCGATGCAATCAAACCCGACGCTTCTTTGGGACACCCATGGGCATCGAGATGAGACTTCACCTCGTCGATTCGAATTGCCTACTAAACTTGCTAGAAATGGATTGGAATGAACTGGTAGAAGGGATGGGAAAGCAAAAATTCCGCTCGCTGCGACCCCCTATTGATACAATTTTGAATCGAACTTTTGATATCGATTGTGAGGCTGAATTCTTAGATCTTGCTGATTTGATTACTGGGGATGGGACTGTATCGGATGTTTTGAAAGAATCGAACGGTCATGAAGCATTGCTAAAGCTGGTTGAGTTTGCAAGTCCAGGTCATTGGGAGGCTTGGGAAGGAAGATGCTTTTTGTAT
>Ga0066836_10001076_pt1 | contig 14067 bp, 9 predicted proteins | sample ETNtaG_18_FD_71568 | JGI IMG/M metagenome (GOLD analysis project Ga0066836, IMG submission 71568) | Marine microbial and viral communities from oxygen minimum zone, Eastern Pacific Ocean - ETNP201302SV91 | ecosystem: Environmental > Aquatic > Marine > Oceanic | place: Pacific Ocean: Eastern...
GGTCATTGTTGCAGATGGTACAAAAGATATGGATAAAAGATTATACACCGTTTTAACAAATGATCCTGGTATGGGGATTTATCGTCATGCTGATGCTGGATATGAAGATGCTATAGAAAATGCACAAAAATGGGATGTAGATATTCCAATGATAGGGTAATATTAGTTTGACATGTCTTCAATAAAATTATTTAATATAGGACAACTTGCAACATATAACTCTGAAGAGAGTAAGATGCTGAAGAAAGAAAATGTGGAAATAGTAATTGAAGATGGTAAGATTTTAAAAGTCGGGACTAATTTAAATACTGCAGATATAGCATTTGACTGTAATAATATGCTGGTGACTCCCGGTTTTGTTGACTCGCATACTCACCCTATTTTTCTAAATTATAGAGAAGATGAATTTTGTTTAAGGCTTCAAGGAAAAACATATGAAGATATTGCTAATGCTGGAGGTGGAATATTAAAAAGTATCAAAGATGTTAGGCGTGCAAGTAAAAGTGAATTAATTGCAAGAGTAAAAAAGCGGATGGATAATTTCTTAAAATTAGGTACAACCACAGTGGAATGTAAAAGTGGGTATGGCTTAAGTACAGCATCTGAACTAAAGTCACTTAGTGTTTTACATGAGGTAAATAATACACATGAAATTGATATAATACCTACTTTTATGGGTGCTCATGCCTTTCCAAGTGAATATCAAAAAGATAAAGATGGTTACGTTGATTTAATTTGTAATGAAATGATTCCTCAAGTAGAAAAACAAGGAATTGCAAAGTTTAATGATGTATTTTGTGAAAATGGATATTTTAATATTGAACAGACAAAAAGAATACTTGAAAAAGGTATAAAACATGGGCTCCATCCTAGAATGCATGCAGATGAATTTGAGGATTCAGATGCTGCAAAATTAGCTGGCCAATTAAATGTAATCAGTGCAGATCATTTGATGGCGATCAATAAGGAAGGTATGAAATCGATGGTTGAAAATAATGTGATAGCCACCTTACTACCTGGAACTACCTTTTTTCTGGGAAAAATAAAGTATGCACCATATCAAAAAATGAAAAATGTAGGTTTAGAAATAGCATTGGCGACTGATTTTAATCCAGGTAGTTGTAATATTCAATCTATCCCATTTATAATTACGTTATCTTGTATTTATTTAAAAATGAATATTTTGGATGCAATTAAAGCATCTACATATACTGCTGCAAAATCGCTAATGGTTGAAAATAATACTGGATCTATTGAGAAAGGAAAGAATGCTGATATTATAGTATGGAAAATTCAAAGAGTTGAGCAAATCCCCTATTTCTTTACAGGTAATCCAATTCAGTCAGTATTTAAAAATGGTAAATCTGTATTTACCGCTTGATTTACCTTCAACATACAATGTAAAATCACGTCGTAAATTTCTTGTATAACAATGCAATCTAATAGATCCTTTTCGATACTTTTCTTGGCCATTATCCTAAATATTAGTGGAGTATATGCAAATTATGCATTTAAGAAAAAAGTTAAAGATGTTTGCAAATCGTATCGTATTCCCATAGAATCATCTCAACTTACACTTGGACCGAATGAAGTTGCCATAAATATGGAAAGTGGCAGAAATAATTTTGAAATGTTTATGCTTGTGGGGTTTGCTTCTGTGGGTCAGGCTATTGCGCATCAAAAAGAAATGGGTTTATCTAATGCATATACGCCCGGTAGTATTCTTGTGAGTGTTGCTGTGCCTATTTCAAAAGGTGAATCAAATATATTTATAGCCAGATGTTCTGGAGAGATGGCAATATCATTAGCTAATGGCCAAATAGATTCTTCGAATTTTATGCAAGAAATAATGAAAAGTATGGAAATACAATAAGGAGTCAGAATGCTTCAAGATCCTAATTCACTTATGGGGCTATTAACACAATATGCTCGTGCTGTTGGTTGGTCGATAACTGCTGCAGTCGGTTTCGCTTTTGGAATCGGAATAGCGTTAAAAGTGTTTGATATGTTATCAACTGATATTGACGAATGGGAAGAAATTAAAAAAGGGAACATGGGTGTTTCTTTAATTTTTATTTCCCTAATTGTTATGGTTGGACTATTAGTATATAAAGTGATTTAATCTCAATTACTATAATAGCCTAAATATTTTTTCTAGATATGATAGATCTTCATCGTAAACGACTGAAGACTACTCTGAAAAAATATTAATAATTGCTAGAACTATCACATTCTTAATTACTGGATTAACGATTTCAGACCGTATATTAGGATTGCGTAAAATATAGTTCTGGATCAAGGTTGCAAATTGATTCTAAAACATTTATACTTTTGTGATCCTTTATTTTTTCTATTTAGAAAAAATAAAAACACATATACAAAATAATTGGTGCTAATAGTGTCGTAATTAGATTTACCATGTCATTATTTACCCAGCTAATCCCCGAAATTAGTATTGCATTATTTCGATAAGACTCAATTATTTCACCAGTTTTTGTCTCATATTTTGCTTGTATTGTAGCCCCCATTATAGAATCAAATATAGAGGATAAAAATCCACACAATATAATTTCATATAAAATAATACTTTTGGTGGGTACTATAAGCCAAGTGAAAAAGCCAATAATACAGGATCCCAGTAGTGATCCTATGGTACCAATTCTAGTTATTCCCCCAGAAGATCCTTGAGAAACAGGAAGATGAGACACTATTGATATGGGTCTTTTTTTTGAAAGTTTACCAAATTCTGTTCCCCATGTATCTGACATAGCAGCCGCAATTGATGAAAAAAAGAGAAACTTATTAATAGGATTTGGATGTAAATAATCAAATATACAAATTAGTAATGCGACTCCACCATTAGCATAGACCTGAATAATATTTCTTGCTAAATCTGTAGTTTTATAAGATGATAAATTCTTTAAAATTATTCCTAAAAGCGAGCTGAATAAAAAAAATACAGCTATAATGCATAGATAAGTTGAGGAACCAATTAAGGTAATAATGACTCCCATAATGAAAGCACCAATAAAACCGCTAATCGATAAAGCATTAATTTTATATGCCAGTCCAAGTATGATCAAGATGAGTAGGAGAAATGCAAGTGTAATTAATCCATTACTACTATCTAAATTATTAATTAGCTCAGAATAAGAAATCATAAAAAGAATACTAACCAGAGGAATTGATATATTATCTGTACCTTTACAGCTAGTTATTTCAGCACATGTTGCTCCTAAAGCAGTAAATAATGCCAATCCTAAGGAATTCGTATTTGAATAAAATAATAAAAACCGTGCACCAAAATAAATTATTAATAAAGAGCTAATAAAGAATGCTATTGTACCTTGTATTGTTTTTTTATCATACCAAATGATAAAAAAACTAGGTGATCTTACTGATGTTCCAATGGACGCCGCAAGTGGGTCAGATAATGCCAGGATAGAAAACCCTATAATTATGAAATGACTATAATCCCAAAATCCTAATACTATAATAAGATAGGCAATAGGGAAATAGAGAGTCCCATATGAGATTCTATCTTGTGAATGTATACCTTTGAATTTTCTATGATTAAATGCAATAATATTTAGGATAATAAATATACTTGCTAAAGCAAATGGTTGGATTTTATGAGAAAATATTAAAGGTGAAAATGATACCATAATACCTACAAGTAAATGTACTATCCTTCTACTTGAATCGGGTGAAAGCCATCCTCTGTTTAATATAAAAGTACTTAAATAGATACAGCAAACAATCAAAATTAAAATGGATAGAAATAACCACCATTCATTGGTAAATGGAGTCCATAATGAAAAATGCATTTAAAAAATTATTATAAGGTTATTAAAATCACAATAACTGAACTATAACTATAAATATTCATAAATTTAAAGAGATTTTATAGGGTAATAATGATTGTTGGAGTAAATGATTTTGTTAGACGACAGGTAAAAGGTTCAGGAAAGACCTATGCAAAGACAATGGGTTTTGAGTCAATTGCACAACATGCAGAATCGCAAATGGGGAAAGGTTATTTTACAGATGGTTATAGAGATGGTGTGCGATTAGTACATGTAGATGAATCAATAATAAATGATTTTATTTGTCCTTATGTACGATTGGATGAAACAACAAAACTTATAGCAAGAGTAGTCAGGAGAAGAGTAAGTGAAGCATCATATATTCAAATAAGAGCTTTGAATGGTGAGCTTTTGAATGCAGGTAAGGTAGAGCTAATTATATATAGGAATGATGTGTTAGTAGAAAACAATGAGAATACAACAAATTTTGAATGGGAGTTAATTAGTATTAATTCAGTTCCAGAGGGGATAAGCACATTACCCATGGGATCGGTAACTATGATGAGAAATCAACTTAATCTACATGGTGGCACAAAAGCATCTTATAGTCCAGATGAATGGGCAGAATCTGTGAAATTTTGGCAAAAATATGCTCCATTAGAACCAAATAAGGAAAAAATATAAATATGTTTACAATTATATTTTGAATATTTAATTTCTGGTTATAAGCCATTTATGTAATCCAATATTAATTTGGCTTTAAAAACCGAGGTATTATGAAGGGGATCAACTGTAATGCTAAACCATTCCTTAGGGGTTTGGTTAAGTTTGCAATAGTAATATTTAGTATATCATGTCTTTTTAGTCAGGGCTACGTTATAAGTGGTAGGGTATATAAGGAAGATGGTAAAAGTAAGCTAGGGCCTGTTCGTATAGTTCTATACGATCAAAATAAAAAGAAGATTATAGAAGAAGAACACCCAGGGAAATTTAAATTATCCAATATATCCAATGGTAAATATACGATGAATGTTTATGGACCAGACGGATATGGGATAACACAAAATATTACCATTAATGGTTCATCTCAATCTGATTTGAACCCTTCTTTAAATCTAAATCCTGATCAAGCACAACTCAAAATAAAACCTGCAGATAATGGTGTATCCTTGAGCTGGAAGTCTATATCAGGTGCTTCTAACTATATAATTTATCGTGACAATCAAGAGATTACTACGGTTACCGGTACTTCTTATCTTGATGAGGTTTTACCAGGACAATCATTTGCATATAATGTGGTTGTCGTAAAGATGGATCAATCAATGGGACCAAGGTCAATAACAGAATATGGGAAATCTTCTATGAAATCGCCGGATAATCTAGCAGCAGAAGCAAAAAAGAACACTGTAACACTAACATGGTTTCCAGTTGAGAATGCAACTGGATATGCAGTCTATAGGGACGGTGAAAAAATTGTTCAGGATGCTCCAGATAATTCTTACACTGACTTTAATTTAAAATATGAAAAGGAATACTCCTATACTGCAGCAACACTCGACCATGAATCAGGCGAAGGAAGGCAATCTGGAAGCGTTTTTGCGGTTACACATCCAGAGATTAAAAAGCCAAAAGGATTAAAGGCTGAAAGTGGTGCAAATCAAGTAACATTAAATTGGAAAGCAGCAGAAAACAGTATCAAATATTATATTTATCAAAATGGGACTCTTGTTGATTCTTCTACTGGATTAAGTGGTACTGTTCAAACTGATGCTGGTACTGAAAATTGTTTTTCAGTTTCAGGGGTTGATAAATATGGATCTATTGGACCCAAGTCAGATGCTGCATGTGATAAAAGTGTATTTAGTCCACCCGATTCGATTGTTGTGAAAAATGATGAGCGAAATAACAATATCATAAAATGGGCATTAGTTGAAGGTGCCAGCTCTTATAATTTATATGCTAATGGTAAACTGCAGACAAATACAACTAAGCTAGAGATTCGATTAAGAGGTCTAAAGTGGGATACTGATTATTCTTATTACCTTACATCATTAACTGAAGATCGAATAGAGGGCCCAAAATCACAAGAGTATACTGTACGTACGCCTAAAATCTATAAAATAGAAGGTACTCTTTTTGATGAAAATGGTGACGAAAAAAATGTTGACCAGGCTAAGGTATTCCTATATGATTCTTCAGGTACTAAATTGTATGAAGAGTTTGTTGTGTCACGGAATGGTAAATTTACATTTGAAAATGAAATAATTGCTGGTGACTATACTATTATGGTTTATGGTAATGGAAGTGGAAATGGTGGCGATAGAGTAAAGGTAATTAATCAAGACATTGGAAATATGATGATAAACCTATCTACTGAAGGGCTAAGGTCGACAGTATGGGTAGAAAGAGGAGTAGGACAACTTACTGTTCATTGGTCTGATATACCTCAGGCTAAATCATATAATATTTACAAAAATGATCGTCTAATAAAAAATGTAATTGGAGATACATTATATACTGATATTGTTGCACCTGGTGTTCCTACAATCTATATGGTAAGGTCAATTGATCTTTATGACTTAGAGGGTCCAACATCTAATTCGGTCACAGAGAAGGCATCGTATGCACCACCCGAATTATCTATTACTGTTGTTGCTGGGGGCTATACTTTGGAAGGTAGTGGGCGCCATATTGACTTGAGTTGGCCAGAAGTGCCAGGCGTTAAAAAATATGCATTATATAGGGATGACACACTACTTGTCAAACAATCTGATCTTACATATGAAGAAAGAGATCTTAAATGGAATACGACATATATATATGCGATCAACTCTATAGATAATGAGGATATAGAGGGTGTGAATTTTGTAGATACGGTGACTACTCATCCAGAAGTGACTGCTCCAGTATTTAAGTTGGAAGGAAAAGTGAACTCAATTGATATTTCCTGGCAAGCTATTCCAGGAATGGAAGGGAAATATAAAATATTTAGAGATGGTGGAAATATAGCTGACTTAGATGCTTTAGGATTTATTGACCCAGTAAACCCCGGTATCGAATATTGTTATACAGTCGCAGCTGAAGACACCCATAAGACTGTAGGTCCAGAAGCTTCTATCCAATGTGCAAAAGGATATTTTGCTCCACCAGCTAATTTTACTGGAAGAATTTTGCGAAATTTTGCGGCATTCAACTGGGAGTCAGTATTAGGAGTATCGGGATATCGTATTTATCGTGATAATGAACTAATCCATGATACGCCGGAGGGGACAGATTTTGTTGATGAAAGTTTAAAATTTGATACTTATTATACTTATGAAGCTTCTAGTTATGATAAAGAAGGAGATGCAGGACCAAGAATTACCTATCCTCTAACTACCCATGAGGAAGTATTGGCGGTGGATTTAACAGCTGAAGCTGATTTAGAAAAGATTACCTTAAGTTGGGAAAAATCAACACTACGAGTTGATCACTCATATCGTATTTATAGAGATAAAGAATTATTAACTGAAGTCACAGGTACTGTATATCAAGATATAGTGCCAGCTGGAAAATATTACTGCTATGAGGTTACTGTTGTTGATAAGTATGATACTGAGGGACCACCTTCAAATTCGGAATGTCAAAAGGTATTGGTTAATTATCCTCGAAAACTTCAAGTTACTGGCGATGTTAGAAGAGTCCTATTTAGTTTTAAAAAGATGGTTGGTGCAATTTCCTATAACATTTATCAAGTAGATAAAGAGACAGATTCAGTAAGTTATTTGACAAAGACGAAGGGAGTACGATACGAAGATAAGGGTCTAGAATTTGATACTGAATATTGTTATCAAATTGCAAGTGAGGATATGGATGGTGATGAAGGTCCTAGATCTCCAACTATGTGTGGATATGTATTACCCCCACCAAACCTGACTCTTATAGAGAAGAAGTTTGTTGAAAATACTGGTAATGGTATGTTAGATGGTCGTGAGAATGGATGGGCAATCTTTAAGGTGGTGAATGATGGCCGTAGTCCTGCAAGAGAACTTAAACCTTGGCTTCAACCAAAAGAGGGAACAATGACCCCTTCCTTAAAAATAGATTCTGTATCGACGATTCCAATTCTTTTAGTTGGAGATACACTTCAGGTAGAATTTTCAATCTATGCTAAATTAAAAATTGAAAGTGGTGATAGAGATTTTCTTTTTAGAATGGAAGAGTTTTCAGGACAAGATCTAAAACCAGAGCCAATATCATTTCCTACTTTAAAAGTCACACCACCAAACCTAAAAGTGACTGATTTTGCAATTGATAGTGAATGGGGGCAAAATTATATCCCAATAAATGAAACAGTTACCATGACCATAAGGGTTCAAAACCTTTCTGCGGGACTCACTGATACTGCTAGTGTGAAATTTTCTCGAGATAGCTCCTTTATATCGGATGATGCTGACGAATTGCATGAATTTGGATTGATAGGTGGTGGGGAATATCTTGATTTTAGTTTTGAAATTATGTCACGTGCAGAAAATTTCACTATAGAACTTGAATTGTATGATTATTTTGAAACTCGCCAAGTGATACCTATTTTCGTTGAGACAATGAAAACTTATAAAGGTGAAAAAGATTTAATTATTTATAAAACACCTTATCCTAAGAATGTTGAAATTGGCAAAAAGGCAGAGATTCCTGATCTGCTAACTAATATTCCAAAAGGTTCCATGAAACATGATGTGATTGGAATTGTATTAGGTAGCCCGTTATTCCGTGATTCAACTATTGCGGGTAAAACATCAACTCATGAGAATGTCAAGCAAGTAAGAAAATATTTTTACAATCTTTTTGGAATGGGTGACCATGAGATTGTTCCTAGTCAGTATTGGCATTTTAATGATGGAATATCGAGTAATGATTTTAAAACAATTTTTGATCCTGGAGTAGGTTATGTAAGAGATAAGATTATATCTAACCTTGAATATTCTGATAAAGATACACTTGACCTAATTGTTTATTTTAGTGGTGAGGGTACAACTATTAATGATAGGAAAGTATTGCTACCCTATGATGCAAATATAAGCAGAAGTACATCTTTTTATTTCCTAGATGATCTATATAAAAATTTAGCCAAACTCCAGGCTATGCCTGAAGTAGGTGATGTTACTATCTTTATGGATGTTGATTTTAATAATGCTGCATTTTCTCAGAATATTGTTAAAAAATTAGAAATTGATGAAGAAACTCAAAAAGGTAAAAAAGGTAAAAAAGGTAAAAAAGGTAAAAAAGGTAAAAAAGGTAAAAAAGGTAAAAAAGGTAAAAAAGATGAGATAGAAGAGCCTTTAATTGTTTTACCTAAGGAAATTATGCCGCCTGAAACAATCACAGCTTTTTTTGCATCTAATACAACCCAGATTGCCTATGAACACCCTGATTATAAGAATAGTCTCTTCACTTATTATTTACTAAAAGGGTTAAAAGGTGAAGCTGATAATGGTGATAAATCATTAACTGTTTCGGAGCTTTATAACTATATCCAAAAGAATGTAGAAGATAAAACAAAAATATTATATAATGATTTACCTCAGATCCCTGTTCTGTTTACCTCTACTCCAGATAAGGTTATCTACCAATTACCATAATAGAATAATTTATAATCAAATGCTAAATCGATTCTATACGGTCCTGGTTTACAGGAAGGTACTGTATCTTGCGATTTCTGCATCAGTATTTGCAAATAGTGTAAAAATATCAGGGGTGGTTAATAATCAGGAAAATAAACCCATTAAAAAAGCTCTGGTAACTATTAGAAGTCTAAAAGATGAAATTTATATGGAGACAAAAACCAGTCGTAAAGGAGAGTTTAAATTCCCAGATGTGAAGCCAAAGTTCTATTTTTTAGTTGTAGAACATGAAACATATGGTTCAAGGAGAATCAAACTTAATCCTAGGAAAAACAGAAATAATGATTTGAATCTTTTTTTACAATTAAATGGTGAAGAACATAAGGTTGAGTGTTACTTATATGATACTAAACCTCCTACTGAATATGATCCCATACTTAACGTGAAAAATTTCAATGTTACTTCAAATCCTGAGAAAATTATTCTTGAATGGAAAGATAATAAACAGGCAGTAATGTATAAATTGTATGAAAATGATATAGAATTATATACTGGTGAAGATACACGTTTTGAAAAACCGGTTAATCCAGGAGCTGAATTTTGTTATACTGTAAAAGCTGTTGGCAATTATGGTTTGGAAGGGAAAATATCATCAAAAAAATGTATAAGTGCAAAAACACAAAGCCCAAGAGATGTAAAAATAGATGTATATAAAAACACATTCTCTTTGAGTTGGTCAAATGTCGATGGTGCTTTATCATATAATCTCTATAGAGACGATATAATGATTGGAAATGTTAGTGAGAATAAGTACAAAGATTTAGATGTGGATTTTGATAAGGAATATTTCTACAAAATTACAGCTCTTGATAAACTAAATATAGAAAGTGATCCATCAATAGAAATAAAAGCTAGATCACATAAACTAATTGAGCCTCCCATCCTATCGTCAATAAAAAGTGAAAATAGTAAGACTTTAATTTGGAATAATGTTGAAGGAGCTGTGATTTATAACATATATAGAGAGGGAGAGAAGGTTGCGTCAACTGACAAGAATTCTTTTGTTGATAATATATTACCCGGCAAAAAATATTGTTATGAAATTACAGCTGTTGATTCATATGAAATTGAGAGTGCCATATCAAATAAACATTGTACGAAAGTTTCAATTGCAACCCCCAAAGGTTTACAGGCAGATGCTGATGTCTCAAGTATCAAGTTGTATTGGGATAACGTTGCTGGAGCTATCTACTACAATGTCTATGAAAGGGTAAATCAAGATTCAATTGTTTCCATAGGTAAGACAAATCTTAATCACTTTATTATTAAATCATTAGAGTTTTCTGCAAATGTTTGTTATGTTGTTACTGCAGTTGATTCAGAAAATGATGAGAGTAAATATTCTATTTCTGCATGTAATAGAGTATTTGACCCACCACATTTCACAATTCAGAGTTATAGAATTCTTGAGCCATCAGGTAATAGAATCTTAGATGCCCAGGAAAGTGGAGCTATCCAGTTTGCAATTTTTAATGATGGTCAGAGTCCTGCTCATAATGTAATAGTTTCCGTGTTGCCCAAAGTGCCAAATCCAGATTTAATAGTAGGGCAACCTATTATACTGGACACTCTAGAAGCTGGTCGGATTAAATTTGTTAAGATTGATATCAAAGCTATGTTGCGGGTAGCAGATGGTGATAATGAATTTGAATTAAATATTACATCCAGAGAAAAAATAAAATTAGATACTCCTTTTATATTTAATGTAGAATCAAAAGCAATGTTACCATCGAAAATGATTATTGCCGATTTTGCAATTTCAAATGAATTTAATACGCGCTATATACCAAAAAATGAAAAAGTGACTCTGACTATTCGTATTCAGAATGTTGGAGAAGGAGAAACGGAATTTGTCGATGTTACTATTAAAGAAAATAGAACGTTTACAACCCCTGGATTTACTGGAAATATTACACTCCCTGCTTTTAAAATGGGTGATTATATGGATATCGAGTTACCAGTTATGACTTCACAAGACCATTTTTCTATTGACGTAAAATTGATTGATTATCTAGGTAAAACTTCAGAAAAACGCATTAATTTGCAAACTATGCGTAATTATAGATCTCCATTAGAATTAACAATTCAAGATATTGGTACAGATAATATCGAATATTATCCAGATGAAATAGGCGAGGTTGATGTAGACCGCCATATACCATTAAGCAGAAAAAACCCAAATGGCATAGCAATTGTTTTTGGCATTGAAGATTATAAAGACCAAAGGTATCCGAAGTTGGAATATGCTAAAAGAGATCGAGATATAATGCGAAAATATTTTAGTCAAGCATTTGGTTTCTCAGATTTTCAGATGTTGCCATCCAAACCTTGGCAAATGGAAGGTGGGCCATCAGAGGAAGAATATCAAATAATTTTCGACCCTCATGAAGGAGATTTAAGAAAGCGTATTATTTCCGCAGAAAAATATTCTAATATGGAAGCTATCGATATATTTCTTTATTATCGAGGCTATGGAGAATGGATTAATGGGAGACCATTACTAATACCTAAAGATGCAAAATATGATCATAATGCTACTAAATATCCTCTTGAAGAAATGTTAAGGAATTTGAGCAAATTGTCTGTGTTAAGTACCATAAAGAGTATTACAATTTTTTTAGATATTAGCTATACCAATCCTGAAAAATCTGCAGGGCTATCATGGGATTTTCCAGAATTACCAGAAAAAATAAGTATATTGAGTGCTTCTTCAAATGGTGAAACATCCCAAACCTATAAAGATAAAAAACATAGTTACTTTACGTATGCACTTTTAAAAGCACTTGCTGGAGGTGCTGATGATGGTAATAATATAATTACTCTCGGAGAAATTACAGAGTATGTTTATAGGTCAATCCCACAATATCTGAATGAAACACCTGGTTCAATCAAACAAAATGCTGAATTTGTTGGTTCTGATTTAAAAAGGACTATTATTGATCTTCGCTAGGGGATATGTATAATAAGTAATGAATGAATAAAGTATCGTCACTTAAAGATAGTTTGGGAAAAGGGTTTGCTCTTTTAGTAATTATTGGTTCTGGATTTTCTATTATAAAATGGAAAGAATACGAAGCAAATGCTCTTTCTGAAATTAGAAAAAAACCTCAAGACACGATTTCTACTATTAATGAACAATCACCAGAAATGATGGCAAGAATTAGTATACTCGAAAAGATGGCTATAAAAGAAAGAGAGAAGGTCAAAGTAATGGTAGAACATGATAATTCACCACTTACGTCAACCTATCCTATAATACTTGATGCTACTAAATCATTTGATCCTGATATTGGCGATAAGTTACAATTTGTATGGAAGCAAATTGATGGTCCAGATGTAGATCTGAAACCAAATGTGTTTTCCAGTAAAGTGAGTTTTGAAGGAGAAGCAGGGGAATACACTTTTGAATTAAAAGTGTTAGACGATTATGGTTCTGAGGCAACTATCACTAAAACTGTGATTATTGAACCTGAGCCCAATACGCCCCCTGTTATTGATCTAATGGTGAGACAGGGATCAGAATTAAATTAGATTTATATCACCAATTCATTTAATTTATTTCAAGAAATTTTAGTTAATTAATTTAATATATCAATATGAGTAATCGCATTGCTATAGGAATTGATATAGGTGGGACCAATACTGTTTACGGCTTTATTGATACATCAGGTGACGTGTATCATTATCAGGAAATTCCTACTGAAGGGTCAAAGCCTATTGATAATCTTATAGAAAGAATAGATTCTGGGGTGAATAATTTTTTAATAAATAACCCCGAATTAGACCTTTGTGGTATAGGCATAGGTGCTCCGAATGGCAATCACTTTACAGGGATAATTCAAGATCCACCTAATTTAAGTTGGGGGAATATAAATATTGTCTCAATTTTCAAGGAACGTTTCCAATGCCATGTTCAATTAACTAATGACGCAAATGCGGCTGCTTTAGGTGAAAAATATTTTGGTATTGCAAAAAACATGGATGATTTTATTGTAATTACTTTAGGCACGGGACTAGGGAGTGGTATTTTCAGTGGTGGGAGTCTATTATATGGACACGATGGTTTTGCAGGTGAAATGGGACACATATCTATCGATCACCAAGGTAGAAGATGCAATTGTGGAAATAATGGCTGCTTAGAATCTTACGCTTCAGCAAGTGGGATAAAGAAAACAATCCATGAATTATTACAAATAGAACCGGATGATGAACTGTTAAATAGAATTAATAATGAGAAGATTGATGGCAAAATTCTTGACACAGCATTTGATAATGGTAATAAAACAGCACAGAAGATTTACGAATATACAGGAGAAAAGTTGGGCCAAGGGCTTGCGCTAGCTGCAACTTTACTTAGTCCTGAAGCATTTATATTTTATGGAGGTTTTAGCAATGCAGGATCTCGAATATTAATTCCTGCAAAAAAATCAATGGACCGTAATCTAATAAATGAGCATAGTGAAACTATCAGGCTATTGCAATCTGATTTACCACAAGGTCAAGCTGGAATTTTAGGTGCAGCATCCCTGGTATTGGATCTAGAAGAAAATAATTATAGAGTGACTTAGGTTACCTTTTATTTAAATAATTATGACTAAATT
>Ga0066836_10001078_pt1 | contig 14051 bp, 11 predicted proteins | sample ETNtaG_18_FD_71568 | JGI IMG/M metagenome (GOLD analysis project Ga0066836, IMG submission 71568) | Marine microbial and viral communities from oxygen minimum zone, Eastern Pacific Ocean - ETNP201302SV91 | ecosystem: Environmental > Aquatic > Marine > Oceanic | place: Pacific Ocean: Eastern...
ATTAGCCAAGTTTCTTCGGCTTGAGTTTTTGCAGCTTTAGTCAATCTGATTAATGCGTTGCTGATTTCTAATGTGTTGCGCTGAATTAATTCTTCCTGTGCATCAGTACGCCAACTTGGAATGGCTTGGCCAAGATCATCAACTAGTTCTTGTAGGCTCCATTTGCTTATGGGTTTTAATCGCTTGCTAGAAAGCCATTCATTTTTTTTATAGGGTGGATTTTCTCGGTGCCATATACGAAAGATTCGGCCTTCGTTCTTTTGGTTTTCGAGCCTTGGCTCTCCATCCCAAATAGCACCATAACCATTGCCCCAGCTTAGAACCCATAGTGCGCCGTCTGGACCAACTTCGATATCGCTTGGCTTGAAGAGGCTCCCTTTGGAATCCGCAAAAATTTCTAGAGGTTCGTTGCCAGTGTCACTTTGTAGCAGAGATCCGTTCCACCTAGGTCTCATTACATAGGTGCATTTCCGGCCCCAGTCATTAATAAAAAAAACATTGCGGTAACGTTGCGGAAACCTGTCAAGGGAGTAGTAGATTACGCCTGTGCCAGATCCGTTAAAGAAAGGTCCACTGTGTGGGGCAGTGGGTAAGTGTGAGGAATCGGTCCAGTTATAACTCCAAGAATGGCCCCATCCGAAATGGGCGCCATAAAATGGCATGAAGATTTTATCGCCACCATTCTGATCATTATCAGTGCCAAGGAAATTAAAGCTATCATCCATCGCCATATCCCATGGATTACGAAATCCGCGACTGGTAATTTCGAGGTTTTTACCCATGGGATCGCAGCGAAGTATACCGCCTTCTCGGCCCCAGTCATCAGAAGGGTTGTGGTAGTTCTTTTTGTATTTTTTTGCTGTGAACTTTTCAGCAGATGGTAGCTGAGGTGATCCTTCTGGCGATTCGACTCCCCAGAGATCTCGGAAAGGTTTGGGGGCTATTCTTCCAGGCTGAGTCAGCCCTTTAGAGTTTCCTTTGGACATATAGAGTTTGCCATCTGGAGCCCAGTTAAGGCCATGTAAGGAGTGTTCTAAATTACCGAGGTCTGTGTAGATTTTAATGTATTCATCGGCAATGTCATCGCCGTCTGTATCTCGAACGACAGTAAAATCTGGAGCATTGGCCACATAAAGATCATCTCCTTTCCATGCTAGCCCATGAATGCTGTTGAAGCCTTGGGCGAATATTTTGACATCATCTGCGATACCATCGTTATCACGGTCAATAAGAATATTGATTGTGTCTCCAGGTGTGTTCTCCCGAGGCTTTCTAAACTGTGGTCCTTGCGCAACGAATGCGCGCCCTAGGCGGTCAAATGCCAGGCACGTAGGATTTCTAATAAGAGGTTCGCTGGCGAACAGGCTAATTTCAAAGCCGGTTGGCAGGGTGGGGAACTTGGATTTACTAGTGTCCAAGTTGGTTGAATCTGCAACAGCATATACGGTAAGCCCGAGGGGTAGTACTTTAGTTAGTGTTTTAAACAAATCGGTAAATTTCATTGAATAGCAAAAGCTTTAAGGCAAAAGCAGTGTCTAATTAGTATAATAATAACTTTAGAGCTAATCTAGCTAGCCAAGATCGAGAGGTCCGCCTTGGCTAAGTTTTTTGTTGCCAAAATAATCGATATTATGTCCAACAGCATGAGCTAGAGAGATCATAAGACGATTGTGTGCTGTGCCTTTAAGGTTGAGTGAGCGGCCCATGCGAAAATCCATACCATTTCCGATTACAACGAACGGGATATTATTGAGGGTATGGCTGTTGCCTTTACCTAGCTCATTGGTCCAGACGATGGTTGTATTGTCTAGCAGGCTGCCGTTTGCCCCTGGTTCAGGAGTTTCTGCTAATCGCTTGGTTAAATAGGCTAGTTCACCGGCAAACCATTTGTTGATGCGGGTTAGTTTATCAACAGCATCATCATTTTTGTCTGATTCATGTGAAAGACCGTGGTGGCCGTCTTTAATGTTGAGCCAGTTCATTCGTGCCTGGCCAACCGATTTGGTGTATTGCAATGTCCCAACTCGAGCGAAGTCGTTAACAAAACTGTTCACCATGAGATCAATTTGCATTCGGCTTAAGCGGGGTACGTTGTCGTTTTGATTAGTAATGCCTGCTTCAAATTTTGGAGGGTTACTAATCAAAGCTTTCTCATTTGTTTGAGCGAACTCTTGTTCCATTTGTCGAACAAAATTAGCATGTTCTTCAAGGAGGTGTTTATCTTCAGCACTAATTTTTGTAGAGACTCTTTTCAGGTCGTTACGAACAATGTCCAAAATGTTGAGTAGGCTGTCACGGTCTCGCAGCTGCCCATAGAGCTTTTTGTACATTTGATACGGATCGTCTGTAGGTGCCACGGGTTGGTTTGGGCCGGCATATGACATGCGTGTCCATGGGTCAGCCCGGTCGGTTACGCCCACTCCAAATTCAAGCGAACCAAACCTCGTTCGCGTGGCGTTGTGGCGTTGGAAAAAGTTTTTAATCTCCTGATCAATTGAAATGCCTTTAGCCCATCCAGCGGGTGTATCGGATCCGCCTTGAATGTTACCAGGGAATAACTCAATACCAGTAAGCAAGCAGCTCATTCCACGCATATGGCTATCTCCATCGCCACGCACCTTATTGTTTAGGCCGTTTAGCACTAGCATACGATTACGATATGGCGCTAGTGGTTCCATGATCTGTTTTAGTTCAAAATTTGATCCTGTGCTATCTGGCCAGAAATTCTTTGGGATAGTGCCGTTAGGGCTGAACATGATTACGAGTCTTTTGCGGCGAGGAGCGGTTTTAGCAAGTCCCAAACTTGGTAGGCCCATGAGAAAGGGGAGGGATGTTGAAGACACTCCTAGACTTCGAATGAATTGCCTGCGATCGATTGTATTCATGCGTTTATTATATTTCATTCTGCTCAAGTCCTTTTAGCGCTGAGGCTACTGCTATTTCGACCAGCAGATATTTGATATTGTAATTTGCACTAGCGAAAGCGTTAGACAACTGACTTAAAGCACCTGAACCGTAAGCTTGAATAGGCTGCTTGGCAACTTGATTGAAAAGCATTTCAACGAATCTTTTGCGAGCGCTTGGACTATTAATTGCATGGTAAGCAAGAGAGGAGGGATCGTTTATATGAATAGAAGTGCCTTCGACAGTAAGATACTCCGATGAGGTGTCGATAGGCCTGCCATTGTCTGTTTCTCTGAAGCGCCCAATACTATCAAAATTTTCTAGGGAAAATCCTAGTGGATTGATAATGCTGTGACAGGTCATACAGGAATCGGCTTTAGTTATTTGTGCGACCTTTGCTCGCATGGTCATGTTTGGTTCAAATTCTTCGTCTTTGAAGGCTACAGCTTCTGGCGGCGGTTTAAGAGATCGTCCGAGCAAGTTTCTGGTGATGAATACGCCGCGGTGAATCGGTGATGTGTTGTTATGGTAGGAGTATAATGTAAGAAGATACGGATGAGTTAATACGCCGGCTCTTTTATTTTCAGTAAAGCTTGCCTGAGAAAATTCGGATGTCGTTCCATTGTGTTGTGCCCTATAAACTTTAGCCAAGCGAGAGTTTAAAGGAAGTTGGTTGGAGTTAAATAAGGCTCGATAATCGGCCCCAGCATTTCCCCAGATAATTTCGTCCAAAAATAGGTTGAGCGAAGTCCGTAAATCTGCCTCGAGCGATTTATCGTATTGAGGAAATTTTTCCCGATCCTTTGCGATTTCTTCGGCATAGTCTAGGCCTAGCCAGTGATGCATCATACTGCGAAGTTTAGATTTTGTGCGTGGGTCATGAAGCATCCGCATAGCTTGCTGGCGAACTTGATTTTCATTTTTTAATCGCCCAGCAGCGGCGGCTTGGGCTAGTTCTATATCAGGAAGTGAATCCCAAAGTCCAAGTGCGAGTCGTGCTGCAATAGAGTAGTCGTCCAATTGACCGAGGTCAGGGTAAAGAAAGCGGGGTGATTTCAGTGTTAGGAGTATTACTTCCTTGATCGAATCTGTTTCGGGTTTGTTTGATGCAAACCTTGAATGCACGAATGTTTGATCTTCTTCTATTGTAAGTGGACGGCGAAAAGCATATTCAGCAAAACGACTCCCTAATTGCTTCGCTTTAATTATTCGGTCTGGTGATTTGCTAGTGGTTTTTGTCAAGAAGTCTAAATTTTCAGCTATCCAATTCGCTGTTTCTATGGCGGCATAAGTAGCTGACTCATCCCATTTTTTTGAGACAGAATTGCCTCTTTTGTAGCCAATACTGCTGTCGTCTGGCGGGAATGGTTGATTGAAAACGAAAGTTTTACTGGTGCTGTTTGGCGATAAATTCCGAGATGGTAGAACCTGTCGCGAACCGTGTGGGGGGTGCCACTCCAGTTTAACTGAGGCGCTTTTACTCTTATACTTAAAATAATCGATTTTGATTGGATAGGCTCGTCCACCTATTAGTCGAACTGTACTAGTGAGTTCTCTGCGTTGTCCGCTAGAAACCCAGCCTTCGATCAATTTAAGGTCCATGTTGTTGACCCAGAGTCGGACGCCGTTTTCACTGCTAATTATGAACTTATGATCGCCGGTTTCTTCAGCAAAAACTGAACCGATCCATTGCATAGAAAACTCTTCCTGCTTAAAGTTGGCATTGTTCGGATATGGGCTATTAGATCCATAGTCGAAATTAATTGTTTCGTTTGTTTTGTTAACGGTCTGTTTGTTTTTACTTAAATTACGGTTATTAAAATAACTGGCTTTTAGTCCGCCGGGCTGGGTGAAGAATGAGGTTCCGGTGAAATTGCCGACTAGATCGGCAACAGAGTGAATGAATTGTCGATTAGTGAGGCGGGCCAGTTTGATGCGTGGTTGTTTATTTAAGGTTTGGGATTGAGGGGAATAGAACTCTTTGAAAATATAGTTAGCCACGAGCTCGGCCTCTTTTTCTATACATAGGCTAGGATCTTCTTCTGGCATTGTTTTTGTTATTACACGGACAAGCTTCTCTAGAGGCCAGTCACCAGTGAGTGGTTCGTCGTATTCATTAGCTACACCTTGACCTTTGTTGCCATGACATTTAGCGCATTTGTTGGCATATATTCTAGCTCCAGGTGATGATGGCTGTCCTGATGCAGTTGTTTGCGAAAACAAAACTGCAAGTAATAGGCCAAGTTGTTGGCTAAATTTTTTATATGCGAATCGCACGTTAGCTTAACTACGGAATGTTATTTCTTTAAATGTCGGTTCGCGAACTGAATGAATTGTTCCCAGTCATATGGTTCAACTGAGTGGCCTCCGGTGCGTAAGTGATAGCCAATATTCCCCTCTAGGAGAGGTTGGTTAGGGGGAGGAAGTTTGACTGTGTTAAGTGGTTTTTTGCCAAGTAATCGGTAAACAGGCCCTGCATGGTTTGCTGATTGGAATTCACCATGCGGATCAGCCCAAGTATCTGCAGTTCCACTGGCAACGTATACGGGGCGTGGTGCGATTAGTGAGAGTAACATATGTTGGTCAACAGGGAGATCATCTTCACGTTCGTTGAACTTACGAGCGTTAATGCATAGCCAATGTGGAAAACGATTTAATTTTAACATAGTCTCACCAAACTTACGTCTCCATAAGGCTGCGCCTCCGCATCCGGACTGAGCGGAAATAGCAAGCGCAAAGCGTTCATCCTGTGCGGCAGCCCAAAGTGTAGCTTTGCCCATTTTTGAATGTCCCATAACAGCAATACGATTGGCATCGATGCGGTCATTGGTTTCCAGGTAGTCAAGAGCCCTCATGCCTGTCCATGCATTGGCTCCTAGTACTCCCCACTCGTGTGCCTTGGGGAAGCTTTGCCCATCTCGAAAGAAAAGTTTATGAATTCCTCCTCCAAAGGAAACCTCGTTATGGCCGATTAAGTCTCCGTGATAAACTGAGATGTATCCATATCCATTATCGATTAGTTTTTCGATCGGCACGCCATTCCGGAGGTGGCCCTTTCGGCTGGTACTTAACTGGAAACTACTCCCTCTGGGGCTGTCAAAACTCATCATCATAAATCCTGGAGCCGGCTTCTCAATATTATTTGGGATAAATACAATGATATGAGTCTGCGCGGTTCCTTTTCGGTTTTTGAAACGAATGGATACATCGAGTTTAGTAGCTTTGTTATTCAAGAACGATTTATCCTCTTTAATGACATGATACGATTGTTGGATAGGATCTGGAGGAGTTGGGACTGTTCCATATATAAAGTTAGCAAAAAGCGATAGAATTTGTGGTCTGCGAATATTCCGCCATTGTTCAGCATTGGTTACTGGAGTTCCTTCGGCAGTAGTTAATGGATCTGGCAGATCGTAGTGAGGGATTAGGGATTCGTTGTAGTTGACGTCATTGTCGAACTCCTTTAGTTCGCGAGCTATCGCGCAACCACAAATTAGGCTAATGACGGTAGTAAAGATTAAAGTATTTCGAAGCATATCTGGAAGAGGACTTTATGTGCGTCTGAACGCTTGGCCAAGCGTAGATTAGACGAAATAATATACCTTATATTGTGAAGTAGTTGTGAGAAAATGAGATTATTTTAAAGAGAATTGATCTAAGATGGTTGCGGCTTGGTGAAGGTTTGGTAGATTCTCGGTGGTGAGTTGTTTTCATACAGTGTTATTTGCTGCTGGGCTTCTAATCTCTTTTTTATTGGTTGGATGTGGTTCAGAGCAATCGCCTGATCAGTTGTCATCAGTCACGGTGATGAATGAAACTAATCAGACTACACAAGTCGCAAGTTCTAGCGAATCTGAGGTGATCCTTGATCTCGCGGAGCCCAATCTAGATTCGACTAAAGTTCCTGTCGCCGATCCGGCTATTAAACCGGTGGTCTCTTTGGAGTCTGATTCAAGTCCAGATTCTTTATCACTGGAGCCGTCTCTTGATTTACTTGCGAAGGAGGAGCAGGAAGAAGAGTCAGTTGATGATATATTGAAGCAACTAAATTCGATTAAACTCGAAGATGGTTCGGGTATTAATCTAGGAGATCCAGACAAAGTTGCAGACTTGTTGGGAGAAGGTAATAATTTGATTAATGCTGGCAACATTAATGGTGCTTTAGATAAGTATCAAGAGGCCTTGAAGTATGTAGATGGAGATGGAGATCCAGATGTGCGATTTAACATGGGTATTGCTTATAAGGCTAAAGGCGAATCAGGGAAGGCAATAGCAGAGTACAGAAAAGCAATTGAGTTGGCTCCAGATTATTCCGAGGCACATAATAATTTAGGAAACCTACTAAAGGATCAAAAAAAGTTTGATGAAGCAATTTATCACTTCGAAGCATCAATAAAAATTTTTCCGGAAAACCCTAGTACACATAATAATCTTGGAACTGTTCACGCGATGAAAGGCGAGGTAAGTAAAGCTGCTATTCATTTTGCAAAGGCTGTCCGTATTCAGCCGACGTACATTGATGCTCGTCAAAATCTAGGAGTTGCTTACATGCAGCAAGGACGATTGGATGCTGCGGAACGTGAGTTGAGTCAGGCAGTCAAAATGGCTACTGGGGGAATGGCCTTTGAACAACAGCGTCTTCGAACAGCTAAAAACCGGCTTACAGTGGTATCGAAGCCTCAAGAGAAGCAATCGACTGAGCTTGAAATAATTTCTGCAGAAAAAGCGAGTAGGATTGCTGCAAGCAAGTACCAGAGGGCGATGAGTTTTCTTCAGCGTGTTCGTTCAAAGTTGGGCAAACCGGTGCAGCCTTAGTTACTTTGACAAGGCAGAGGTGCGCATTTGAAGCCATGTAATATCAGGATTATTGGGTGATTCTGCTTTGTAGGCGAAACCTTTTCCATATGAAGCAGGTAGCTTTGTGCGTGAGTCTGTCCACATTTTTATTTCTGCATGCCCATCGGCGAAAGAAAGTCCGCATGCTCCGTTATGATAGCTTGCAGGATAATCGACAAATTGTGTATTTGCTCCTCTTGCATCACATTTTATAGCCATATCACCGTTGTTGATGGTATCAGGGTGTTCGTCAAGTAACATCCAGAATTGGCTTGGTGAAGGTTCAGTGATATCGGTTATTTTTTTGTATACGCGATAAGGTGGTACCCCAATCCACCATCGATATTGTCTTGGGCCGAAGTTTTTATCTGACCCTTCGACAACAGCATTCATGGATATACTTCGAATTCGCGGTGTTATTTTTTTATTTTTTTTAACTACACTGAGATCAGCTGGGCATTTGTAAATGGCGGCAGTTTGAGTGTACGGTGCGAGTAGTGCATAACTTGGGTTCAGTAAGATTTTCAAGTCAGTATTTGCAGGGTTGTTGCCGTTAAAGTCCATCCATTGGTTTTGTACCCAACGTGAATGGCTAGGTAGTATATCCTCGTTTTCGTCGCAGAAATAAATCACTGCCAATTGTAATTGTTTCAGATTATTCATGCAGGAGACACCTAGGGCTTTTTGTTTAGCACGGGCAAGAGCTGGAAGTAATAATCCTGCAAGTATCGCGATGATTGCGATTACGACCAGTAGCTCAATTAATGTAAACCCAAAAGAAGTATGCCCGACTGATCTAATATTTGGCCTTTGTCCCATGAAATATATTTTATGACTTATATTCCTCAGTCTAGTGATTTTTTAGTCTCAGCTTGGATTTTTTCTATATCTGATTTTAGATTTGATCGGACTAAACCATCCATTCGATCGATGAATAGGATCCCGTGAAGATGGTCATATTCGTGTTGAACAGCCCTTGAGAGTAAGCCTCCACAGCGAAATTTGATTTTGTCACCTTTTTCGTTCATTGCTTTTACCTCAATTTCTTCGGGCCGGTTTATGTCTCCATAAATCTCTGGAAAACTTAGGCAACCTTCGGGGCCGGTTTCGGTGGCTTCACCAACGGCAGTCCATTCTGGGTTCAATAAGATCAATGGCATATAGTCCTCAGGGTTAACTTTTTTAGTGTTAATCTCCATACGAGAGGGACGATCTTCGACACCTGTTACATCCACTGTTGCCAATTGTAACGTACGGCCAATCTGCTGTGCTGCAAGTCCGATGCCGTGGGCGGATTCCATGGTTTCGAGCATGTCATCTATCAGTTTAGTAATTTCACTGGTGATGGATTCTACTCGCTCACCTTTTTGGCGAAGTACTGGATTTCCGTATTTTACTATATCGAGAATCATGTAATCAGTCGGACTTGATGCCGAGTGTATCGAGAATGCGTTGCAGATCCTCATCATTGAAAAACTTGATGTTCACGGAACCTCCTTTGCCTTTCCGGTAGCGTAGTGTGACTTTTGTGCCGAGTTGTTCCTGAATCTTTGTCTCTAGATTTTCGATGTGTGCATTAATATTGGAGATTGTGTTTTTTTCTCTCCGTTTTGTTGAGCTGTTCTCTTTTTGATTAAGAGAATTAATTAATTCTTCAGTTTGACGAACACTTAATTCCTTTTTGATTACCTGCTTGGCAGCTGCAGTTTGGTTTTTGGCGTGTTTGAGTGCTAAGATTGCTTTGGCATGGCCGCTGGTAAGCATTCCATCCCGCACAAACGATTGTACTCCTGATGGTAGTTTGATTAGGCGTAGAGAGTTGGCTACAGTTACTCGATTCTTACCTACCTTGGTGGCGACCTCTTCCTGAGTTAGGTCAAATTGATCCATTAACTGTTCATAACCTTTTGCTTCTTCGATGGGGTCTAGATTTTCTCGTTGTAGATTTTCAATTAGTGCCAGTTCGAGAGCGGTTTGGTCATCTACGTCGCGAATGATGACGGGAACCTTGGTTAATCCCGCTAATTGAGAAGCCCGCCAGCGACGTTCGCCAGCGATGAGTTCATATCCGTCTTCGCGTGGTCGAACGACAAGAGGTTGCATAATGCCGTTTTCTCGAATCGATTCAGCTAATTCATTGAGTGAATCATCATCGAAGCCCTTCCTTGGTTGCATTGCACCCGGCAGAATCTTGCCAACTGGAATCTCATTTAAGCTTCCGGCATCTTCTGTGCCGGATTTAGTTTGTGGGTTTTCCTCGATTGGGTTGCTTTGGGATGTCGATCTACGTGCACCCAAAAGAGAACCCAGGCCTCGACCTAGACCGGTTTTTGCCATGGGCAAAGAGTGGAGAAGGGGATGACGGTTGTCAATCGGGAGACGGGGCCTCGGATTTTTTTGATGTCTTTTCTATTTGCCATAGAAAGGATCTCCGCTCGGCAAGTATTTTGTCGTCTTCAAGCAATAATATTCGCCATCCGATTATTTTCCCTGCTGCTTTATAACTTTCGCCATCAAGGTTAAGTGCATCCCATCCGCCATTTCGGTTTAGTTTGATTGATTGAGCAAGAACGATTGGTTTAATTGAAGCGGAGGTTTGTAATTCTAATTGGATTTTCAGAAGGCTTCCGGTTTTGGTTTTATGATTGCCTTTTGACCATTTGACATCGAAACGAATACCCGAGCATTGATCAGGGTTTGATCGGAGTTGCGCTTGGTAAGCATCTCGTTCTAATAAGCTTGGAGAAAGTGTGTGGCGCCCTTGATTGTCTAACAAATGTGGCAGAACTTTACTGATTTTAGATGCTGCTGAGCAAGTATCTGCCATGCCTAATATAAACAGCGCAACCGTAAATAGTGAAATACGTTTCACAGGATTATTGTATTTTGAAAACTAAGTTCAGGCAACTGTGATGTCATAATCCAGATGGATGGTCAATGAACGTCCAAGGTATTTTAAATTTCTTTGACAATCTCTCACTCAATGCCTTTACGCCAAATGTTTCAGTTGCATAGTGACCACCGTAAAACACGTTTAATCCCAGATCTTCGGCAAGAGCAAAAGTCCAATGAGGGCCCTCGCCTGTGATGAATGTATCCACGCCTTCATTGGCTGCTTTTTTCATATCTGTGCCTGCTCCTCCGGTAACAATGCCAATCTTTCTGCAGCGTGATTTCCCGCAGGGAAGCACTATTGGCTCGACTCCTGTAGCTTTCGTTAAAAGTTTAGCCAATTGTAATCTCGAGATATTTAGTTCACCACGCAAACCGATTGGAGGATCGCGATCGATAAAAAATGGTTTGGGTGATTTGATGCCCAGTGCTTTGCAGAGTATAGCGTTATTTCCAATCTGAGGATGAGCATCTAAAGGTAGATGCGAACTATAAACCGCTACATTGTTTTCTAATAACAATTTCAATAGCTGGTAGCGATTTTCGGTCCAAGGATGTGTTGTGCCCCAAAATAAACCATGGTGCACAATCAATAAGTCAGCCCCAGTTTCGATTGTTTTTTTTACTGTAGCTGGTGTGGCGTCTACCGCAGCAGCAATGTGCGATACGCTGCCGTGGTTTTCCATCTGTAATCCGTTTACTGCACCAGGCCAATCCTCAAACGAATTTGGTTTAAGGGTTCGATTGCAGTATGTAACAATGTTGGCAAGCTTTACTCTGGCCATGCAAGAGAGGGAACCAACACGTCCGGCCCAAGCCAAGCGGGAAATGCAGTTATTCGGTCCTAGTCTTGACTTTCTGCGGAGACTTGTCGTTACTGGCAAGGGTTTTTTAGTTAGTTTTATGCCTACTTACGAATACGTTTGCGAAAAGTGTGATCATGAATTTGAGATCTTTCAATCTATCAAGGCTGACCCATTGACGGACTGCCCCAAGGACAAGTGTAAAGGTAAAGTTCGTCGTATGATAGGTACCGGTGCAGGTATTATTTTTAAAGGTAGCGGCTTTTATGAGACCGACTATCGTAGTGAAAGTTATAAATCCGGAGCTAAGAAGGAGTCCGATTCAAAAAAATCTTCCTCCAAGAGTGATAATAAATCCAAGAGTGACAGTAAATCCAAGAGTGACAGTAAATCCAGTTCCAGCAAGAGTGCAGGGAAGTCGTCCTCTTGAAAGTAGATGGATTGTTTTTTTGGTTTTTATTTGTTGTTGTGGCTTGGATAATCAAGCTTTCAGCCAGAGCCAACAGATAGAGCCAATTGCTCCATTATCTACTGACGCGGTTTCCTCAAAGACTCCACCTCGGCCTGTTTTGCCTCCTAAAACAGTTGTCCCTAACAAAAAGGAAATAAAAACCGTAGTGCCTGATCGGTTGCCGGGTAACATCAGTCGACTACTTAAAACCCGTGCAGGTTATAAAACGGTAAAAAGTCAGTCTGGTCAGTTTATGGTTTATGGCCCCATTTCGCCCAAACGACGAGGTGGAATTCTTGATGTTAACTTGGATACTATTCTTATTGGACCAGATCATGTGGCTATAGCCGCCGACCGATTGCGAGCCGCTATGCTCAAACGACTAGGAATACCATTATTTCTTGGAGGTAAGGTTAAAATTCGGTTGAATCCTACGTTGAATCCTATGGCCACAGTGCCTGTAGTAACAGTTCGGCATTTGTCAGGTTACTCTTATGAATTGACTTTGCCATGTGAGATTGAGGCATCGAAATTGGTGCGTGCTTTAGTGCAGGTCACATTACTTGATTTGGCTAACCGCAAACCACAGTTACGTGATACAGAGATGCCGTTTTGGTTAACGGTAGGATTGACGCAGATTTTGTTGGCTCAACCTGATCTTGTACTTGTGCTTAAAAAACCTGAATCAAACGGCAGGGAAATGGCAGCCGAGGAGGTCATTCGAACTGTGCGTCGTCATGATATGTTATTTAGAGTTCGCTCGAGATTGAGGAGTAGGCGTGCTTTTGATTTTTCTGAGGTTGCTATGCCGTCACCAGCTCATATTAGGGGTGAAAATTGGAAAGACTTTCAGGCGTGTGCCCATCTGTTGGTAGATCGTTTGTTAACCTTGCCAATGGGGGGGCAGAGGTTGCAGGGAATGATTCGTCTTCTGCCAGACAGTCTAAATTGGCAAACAGCATTTCTTAAGGTTTATAGTGATCTGTTTGCTGATATGCTTGTTGTGGAGAAGTGGTGGGCTGTAATGATCGTGCAATTCACAGGCCAAAACCAGTATCAGAATTGGACACTATTGGAAGCTGTAGAGAAACTGGAGAACTTGTTGAAGCTGCCTGCAGAGGTCAAATTAACTGATGCTGATTCGCCGTTTGATGCTGAGATTACTTTACAACAAGCGTTGCGTGGTTGGGACTTCGAAGTCCAGAAACCAATATTTCAGCAAAAAATTAATCAGTTGATTGTGGCCCGTTTAAAAATGCCAAGGCAATTAATACCATTTGTTAACGAATATGGCAGAATTATTGAGGCTTATTTAGTGCAGCGTGTACAAATTCAAAATTTTAAGCCTCGCCGCGGACATGCTCGCCCGAAGGTTGCACCGATTATTGAAGAAGCGGTCCGTTTATTGGACGGGGCTGATCGTCGGTTAGTTTTTTTTAAGCCAAAGTCTTTACCTCCGAAGCCACTCAAGGAATCAATTCAATCGTTCAATTAAACTCATGCTTCGCGAATCAATTAAGGCTAAAACTGAACGTGCGGCGGCTATTATTTCTGGGTTGAAGAGTGCATATCCTAACGCTCGGTGTGAGCTCGACTATTCAAGTCCTCTTGAACTACTAGTAGCGACCATTCTTTCTGCGCAGTGCACAGACAAACAGGTTAATATTGTTACTTCTTATTTGTTTAAAAAATATCGTTGTGCTGCAGACTATATTGAGGTTCATCTTGAAGAGTTGCAGAATGATATTAAGCGTATTGGTCTTTTTCGTAATAAGAGTAAAAGTATTCAAAAGTGCTGTCATTCAATCATTGATAAGCATGGTGGTAATGTGCCGGCTGACATGAAATCACTTGTTGCCCTTGCTGGAGTAGGGCGAAAAACTGCGAATGTTGTACTAGGTAATGCATTTAATATAAATGAAGGTGTAGTGGTAGATACACATGTAGCAAGATTATCCAATCGGCTTGGTTTGACGCTAGAAAAAGCGCCGGAAAAAATTGAATTAAATCTGCAAAGACTTGTTCCGCAAAACGATTGGACAATGTTTAGTCACTGGTTAATTTGGCATGGTCGTCGTCGTTGTTCTGCGCGTAAGCCTGACTGTTCTATCTGTGAAATTGCAACGCTTTGTCCGTCTGGAAAAAGTGGCATTTATCTTAAATAG
>Ga0066836_10001079_pt1 | contig 14046 bp, 15 predicted proteins | sample ETNtaG_18_FD_71568 | JGI IMG/M metagenome (GOLD analysis project Ga0066836, IMG submission 71568) | Marine microbial and viral communities from oxygen minimum zone, Eastern Pacific Ocean - ETNP201302SV91 | ecosystem: Environmental > Aquatic > Marine > Oceanic | place: Pacific Ocean: Eastern...
AAGGTCAAATACTTAGATACTTCCCTCATCTATCTTCACACCAGGCCCCATAGTTGAGCTAACAACAGCTTTCTTAATATATTTCCCCTTAGCGCCAGATGGTTTAGCTCTATGAATCTCTTCAAGTATGGCGTTAAAGTTCTCTAGGAGTGCCGATTCTTCGAAACTCGCTTTGCCAATCGGAATCTGGACATTACCAAATTTATCTGTTCGGTACTCAACCATACCTCCCTTAAATTCTTCGACAGCTTTGGCTACATTATCTGTAACTGTTCCTGTTTTCGGGTTTGGCATCAGACCCCTAGGGCCAAGAGTACGGCCGAGCTTTCCTACAACTGGCATCATGTCAGGAGTAGCTATAACAACATCAAAGTCAAGCATCCCCTTCTCTATCTCTTCAGCTAAATCAGAATCACCCACAATATTTGCTCCGGCTTCTCGCGCTATCAAAGCCGATTCCCCTTGAGCGAAGACAGCCACACGAACGTCTTTCCCGGTCCCTGAAGGAAGAACCACGGTGCCTCGGACCATTTCTTCGGCCTTGCGGGGATCAATACCTAGTCGGAGAACCAGCTCAATCGTTTCATCGAATTTAGCTGTAGCCATTCTTTTTGACATCGATACGGCTTCATCAGCTTCATACAATTTCTCACGATCATATGAATTGACAGCTTCGTTATATCTTTTTCCATTACTCATTCGAACCAGTCCTTTCATGAGTACGCCTAAATAGAGCGTACGTAATTGGGTTCTCCCTCTTTTTCGCCAAACTGATTTAGCGAGGTTTCCAAATCAGGCATTATGTTTTGAAGTCTTTACTTAACCTCTATCCCCATACTCCGAGCAGTGCCAGCAATCTGAAGTTTTGCTTGCTCAATATCATCTGTATTTAGATCTGGAAGTTTGGTTTCCGCTATCTCGGTAATCTGCGCAAATGAAACAAAACCGCTTACCTCTCTACCAGGATTCTCACTGGCTTTGTCAAGACCTGCCGCCTTACGCAATAAGAATGAGGTCGGAGGCGTCTTCGTAATAAATGTGAAAGAACGATCTTCAAAAATCGTTATTTCAACCGGGACGACCTGTCCACGTTTATCTTCAGTCTTTGCGTTGTACTCCTTGCAAAAATCCATTATTGCAACCCCATGGGGGCCTAACGCAGTACCCACAGGTGGAGCAGGAGAAGCCTGGCCCGCTGGGATTTGAATTTTAACTATCGCGGCAACTTGCTTTTCTGCCATTTGTCTTTCTCCTAAATTAACGATGCTCATCGTTTAGTGGTTTGGATTGATTCAATCCGCATTTAACTCTAGCGACTTTATCCGAAATAAGTGTGTCCGCCGTCGCCCAGTTTGCCGTACTCTTCAGGAGAGAACAACCTGAAGAAAAAAGTTTACAGAGTTGTCAGTTGTTCTGGCGGTTGAAGAGCCGGTGATTCAATACTGCTCAATAAAATGATACTTTCACTATCCTGCTTACTTTCACTATCCCTTGCTTCAATACCTTGATGAAGCTTACGTATCTCAGAGCTAGCCGTACTGGGAAAGAGCGGAGGAATTATCGCATGTACCAGACAAGCGAAAGCCGCTTTCAACAAAGAAAAGAAGATATATAAAGCAAATTTAAAATGCTGCCAATACGTCTCTCCAACTGAAGCTGGATGGTTCGTAAAGAATTTAGAGAACGCCACAAATTCAATCTAATACAACATCTATGCAACCTTTATCTAAATAATTGCACTTAGATTATATAAAATAAGATAATATTCTTTTATATTCGATATTTTTAAATTATTATTTCAATATGGACCATATTGATAAAAGAATTATCGCCTTGTTGCAGCAGGACGCGTCAATGCCAGCGCGAGAAATAGCAGAAAGAGTCAACCTCACCCCAACTCCATGCTGGAGACGGATACAACGATTGGAGCAGGACGGCGTAATTACTGGAAAGGTTGCTTTGATAAACCCTGAGGACGTTAATCTGTCCGTATCTGCGTTGGTCCAAATCCGCACGAACCGGCATAGCGCAGATTGGATGGAGCAATTTACTAATGCGTTAGGAAAGTTTCCAGAAATCATCGAGGCATACAGAACAAGCGGCGAAGTCGACTATATGTTGAGAGTCGTAGTCCCAGACATGGAAGCTTACGATATCTTCTATAAACGTTTAATAGAGGAAGTAGACCTTTATGACGTAAGCACTAACTTCGTAATGGAAGAGATGAAGAAAACAACAGCACTTCCTCTTAACTATTGTTGATTTCTTAGTGGCTAGAGTTTGGCTACTTGTGCAAACTCTAGCTCGACGGGAGTCTCGCGACCGAAAATATTTACCAAAACCTTAAGTTTCAATTGATCTTCGTTAATCTCAATTATTTCACCTGAGAAGTCAGCAAATGGCCCTTCTTTGACGCGAACGGTTTCGCCTTCCTCATAACCCATTCGAGGTTTAGCACGCTTAAGAGGTTGACCTTCTCCGTCGATACTTACACCGAGGAAGTTCTCCACTTCTTTTCTCGGTAACGGAGTTGGCTTATTCCCCGCTCCTACAAACCCAGTGATACCTGGGGTATTACGTATGACGGACCATACTTCATCATTCATTCGGGCACGAACAAGTATGTATCCCGGAAACATCTTCTTTTGAACTTCTACTCGTTTCCCTTGTTTAAATTCAACGACATTCTCTAACGGAATCACAACCTCGTGAATGTAGTCCTCTTTGTTCATCGCTTTTGTACGTTGGGCCAAATTACCTTGCACCTTATTCTCATAACCTGATTGAGTATGAACTACGTACCACTTTCCTGGTTTGTCATAGGGGCTAACTGGCTTTGCAGGTTCCTCATCTTTTTCATAGACAAGGTCATCAGCCAGAACAATTTCGTCGCTAATGGTAGTTTCAGTTTCTCCTGAACTGACTTCTTGAACAGCAGGAGTTTCTTGAGATTCTCCATTTCCTACTTGGTCATCTTCAGGATCTGATACAGAATCGGTCATAAGGGAGGTAGAAGGACTGTCCCCTTCTTCCTCATCAATCGAGTTCTCTTGTTCAATGTCGTTCATTTTTCTCTCTCTACGGTTTCTTTTATCTTTCGAACATTTTAAGTAGTGCTTCGCCTAGACCCCAGTCTGCTAACGCAATGAGTGTCGTTAAGATCACCAGAGTTATAAAGACAACGATCGAATAATTGATAACTTCAGCACGTGTCGGCCATGCCACTTTACGTAACTCTGCTCGGACTTCTCCAACATACCGACGGAAACCGACACGTTCCTGTGTCTGTTGCCGTGAAGGGGGCTGCCGTTTCGACGCGACAGGGCTACCATCTTCTCCGAGCTCTCCGCGTTTTTTGAGTGCTCGCTTTTGTTCACGATTTAGAGACATAACTCAGTTCCTTACTGGGCTATTAAAATCTAGCTGGTTTATAACTTTTTATGACATTTTTACTAGACACAAACTTGCAGGGCAGGAGGGACTCGAACCCCCAACCGCCGGTTTTGGAGACCGGTGCTCTACCAATTGAGCCACTGCCCTAATGGACGACCCCACGAGGATACCACCGAATACTTCAATAATCCCTCTCTTAATTGAAGACCAAAAAAATATTTATTATCTATCATGAAAAATCCTTAGAACAATTTACCCATCTCGGTCGACAAGAAATCGCTGCATGATTACAACATCTAACCATCTTCCGAATTTTCTCCCTATCTCACGCTCACGACCTATTTCTTCAAATCCAACTTTTCTATGAAGGCCTATAGACCCCTCCGACTCACTACCGATCCTAGCAATTATGGTATGGAACCCATGCTCTGCTGCAAGGTCCACAAGCTTGGTTAATAGAGCTTCCCCAACTCCTTGTCCTTGACTTTCAGGGTGAACATAAACCGAATTCTCCACGGTAGTGCTATATGCAGGCCGTTTCATATAGCGAGAAAGAGATCCAAATCCCACAATTTCTCCATTCGATTCTGCTACTAAGACAACATGTGCCCCTGAACGCTCAGTCATCCATTCACGCTGTTCGTCCAATGTTCTCGGACTGAGATCAAACGTTGCAGTCCCTGAAGAAACTTCATTATTGTATATCGCTCTTATAGCTTCAGTATCTTCATTCCGTGCGAGACGTAATTCCAATAGATTTCTCCAGTCTTCACAAAGGTTTACCTTTTAATAAAAAGTTGTAGCGGCGGACAGATTTGAACTGTCGACCTCCCGATTATGAGTCGAGCGCTCTAACCAACTGAGCTACGCCGCCTTGATTTGGTGCAATGCACATTTGAGCTCCCTGAGAGAATTGAACTCTCGACCTTCTCCTTACCATGGAGACGCTCTACCGACTGAGCTAAGGGAGCATTAATAGTTTCCTAATGCTATTGGCCATGATGCCACGATGTGCGTACGGTCCCAACCTCAAGTCTGTGAAATGTAGCGGGTCAGGAATCATGCATTCAAAAGTAGCCATAATCCGAGAACACTGTAGACAACCATTACGAGAAACATCACATATTGACTGCGCACAGCATCCCGTGCTGGAAATGAACTGACAGCTCTATCATGGGCAACTACTACACTCGCTATATGGCCAACGACAACACCAATCGCCTGTATCCAAGCAATGAGATCTGCATTAATTACATTGAAATTAATTCGGCTGCCACTTCCTCCGAAGAGATCCCAGCCCCTTCCTAAGGGGTCTGACAAATGAAAAACAAAGGTTTGACTTTCGTCAATAGCTAACTGAAGGTAATGGGCCAGGGTGTATCCAAAGACTATGGGCACCAGAGAAGGGGCAAAAACCTTAGCTAAATGCTTTGGTTTTTGGCCAGTTAGATTTGCCATAAATCTTACCGAAATGAGAAATAGTAATGTAATAATCCCTATCGAATCAACAAGGCCAAATAGCCTGATGGCTGCATTCGCCCAATCAGATTTTCTTCCGACAAAATCTCTCCACATTTCTGACTCGCCGAATCCATCAAAGGTAACTCCTCCTAACACAATCATCAGTGTCGCTACCTCCGCTCCAGTAAATCTGTAAGTTGATAGCCCACTAAGCGGCACTCTGAAACTAACCGACTTCTTCTCAATGTTCACTGGAGCCATTTTTGCTAACAATCGAAAATGAACTGCGAAAGTATCACCGACCATCAGCCAGTCACGGCCCCAAAGGAACACTCCGGCAAGAAGGCAAGATGTATAGATCAACATACCCAGCGAAAGAAATAGCGGTGAATCCCCATTGGGATGAATCAACTCAAAAAACAAAAAACACAAAGCCCCCAATGGCGCCATCCAATGACTCCATGAAGGACTTTCAGCATCTTTAGTCAAACCCCATCTCTCTAATAGGAGGGCTATGGTGTCAAATGGGCTTAGGATCCTCCAAATGTCTCCTAGGAAACAAACAAGGATTTGTAAGATAACCCAAAAAATTACGTAGAGGGTTACTGGGTTTAAATTCTGTCCTGAGTCATTAGTTCCAAAGAGCCCAGCTATTAGAACTAACAGGAATAACCCCAACGAGAAGGTCCGAAAAACTGGCTCACCGGCTTTAAGAAGTTTGGTTAAAGAGACAGAAACCTTTCCTTTCTGCAAGTAGGAAAGTTTCGGTTGTCGCCACGAAACCCCTAATGCAAGAAAAGAAATTACTAATGCCGCTATCCCAGCCCACGCAAATTGCCATAAGGGAATTGGCAGGTCACCTCGAGACCCTAAACCATGCCCAAGGGCATTAAGAATCATTAATCCGCCAAAAGTTCAATAATGAATGCCCCTGAGTTCTCAAATTCAACTTCAAAGATTCCTGCAGTTTCCATGGTAAAGCCAAGATAATTTATGGAGCTACTTGAGGAAATCACACCCATAAAGTCAACTCCATGGACATGTATGAATTCATCAACATCTGAGACGACTGCGAATGCAATCCGGTCGCCAATTGAGCTTGAAACACGATTTGCAGGTGCAGTCACTTCCCCATCGCGAAATTCAATTTCAATTAGCACATCAGCCTGATCAGGAGAAATGACCTCCATCATATTTGAGTTCCCGTGGTCATGGTCATGGTCATGATCATGGTGCGTGGATTCCTTATCGGTAACATGTGCCGACCCGTTATCATGGTCGTGATTGTCTCCAGTCAACCTCATCCACTCTGCATGGTCGCTGCAAGGCATGTACCATGTCTTCCCATCTATTAGGTGCTCATGAGCACCTGAACAACCTAACTCTGTTGCGCGGTTTTCGGCATCCTCCGCTTGAAGAAACATGCCATCACCAGCGTCGGCATTTTTCGTCCCAGACGAAGCTACAGGATTCTCGGAAGACCCAGCGCAAGCCGAAATAGCATTACAAAGAAGAAGGGAAGTTGCGATAATGCTGATCGACGTTTTGGAGAATTTCATCTTTCCCCTTTAAGCGAAATCTTTGGGTGAGGTTCTAGCAGCATTATTTAGTTCAATATTGTCTTCTTAAATTTTGTGGGCCGGGGAGGATTTGAACCTCCGAAGGCTAACGCCGACGGGTTTACAGCCCGTTCCCTTTGGCCACTCGGGCACCGACCCTGAACTGGTGATACTAGCGTTAGTCTAACGAGATACCACCCATAGTGGCCAGACAAAAGACTGAGTAACCGTTTTAAATTCATAAAAGTTACTTTCAGAAAGAGTAGGGAACATGAAGCTGGGGAATTAGGATTTGAGCTAGCATTTGAATTCCCTTACTGAGGAGGCTGGAAATGCCATCGTTCGATGTCACATCGATTGTTGATATGCAAGAAGTGAGAAACGCAACTGATCAAGCTTCGAGAGAAATTAGTCAAAGATACGACTTTAAAGGATCTGATAGTTCGATAGAACTCTCAGAAGAACATATAACGATTGAGTCATCATCCGATGATCGACTCAATGCGCTTCGAACCGTTTTAGAAGAGAAGCTAGTTCGGCGGAAAATTTCATTGAAAGCCGTCGAATATCTCACTGCAGAAGACTCTGCTGGGGGGAGAAGAAGGCAGGTAGTAGTTTTAACTTCTGGAATCAACTCAGAAAAAGCTAAGGAAATAAACAAGTTTATAAAAGCTCTCGGTTTCAAAGGGCTTCAATCTCAAACACAAGGAGAGCAGGTACGCGTCACCGGAAAGAAACGCGATGACTTACAATCTGCGATCGGCAAACTGAAAGAGGGCGACTTTGGCATCCCAATACAGTGCGGGAATTTTCGGGATTGAACCAACTGTGAATAATCTCCTTATGATCGATGGACGCTACTGATGCCTAATTGGACATGGAGTACCACAATAAATGAGGGCGATGACGTGGTTATCTTTGACCTTGATGGGGTCATAAGTGATGCTTCTCATCGCCAGCATTATTTACGAGATGAGGAGAAAGATTGGAATGGGTTCTTTTCTGCATGCACAGAGGATCCACCCATCATTTCCGGCGTCAAACTCATAAACCTTCTTAATGAGTCTCATAAAACCATAATTCTTACTGCTCGCCCAGATTCTGTGCAATCAGAAACTATTGATTGGCTTAGAAAACACGGGGTTGTTTGGGATGCATTGATTATGAGATCAAATGATGATCACCAACAATCGTCAAAAATGAAACTGTCTGCTCTAAACCAGATCATCGACGCTGGATATGTTCCAATACTGGTCTTTGATGATGACCCAAAGAACATCAATATGTTTTTGGAACATGAGGTTCCTGCGATCTCCGTTCATAGTGGTTACTACGCTTAACTTACGAGATCGTCGAATTACGTCTGGCAGATTATAATCAGACTGTCTAGCTTAAGGGATTTGACTTTACCAAAAGATGCTTTCAAGTAACATGAACATCTTGGAGGAACGAATGGCAACGGTAATGAGAAAAACAAACGTTTCATGTTCGCTCACCGAAGCGTGGGAGGTTTTATCAGCCTTTGGTGAAATCTCAGGTTGGGCTACGAATGTTTCTCATTCATGCCTGCTATCTCACCAGCAAGAAGGGGTGGGTGCATGCCGAAGAATACAAACTGGAAATTCTTCGGTAACCGAGCATGTTACGAAGTGGGAAAATTCAAGGTATTTGGCATACGAAATACGAGGACTGCCTCCGGTATTCAAAAAAGTTACAAATTCATGGACGCTAGAACCCAGTGAAGTCGGCGTTCAGCTATCGCTAACCGTTGAGATTCTTCCTATTCGACGACCTGCTACTCCGATCGCAGGCATAGCTTCCCTAATCTTTGGAAGAATTAATTCCGGCATGCTCAAAGATCTAAAAAATCTTCTAGAGATGAGAGAACCCTTAAAGGAGCTTGAACGACAAATATCGCTTCTTCACTTGAAAATTGATGAAATGGAATCTCGGCATGAGTAGCTCACACAAACCTGATGTCATCGTTTTTATGACTGACGAAGAAAGGGCGATTCCATCTTACGAAGCTCCGGAAGTTATGGAGTGGCGCAATAAGGCCCTAACAGGCCGAAACTGGTTTAGAGATAATGGTGTAAGTTTTAATCGACACTACACAGGGTCCTTGGCATGCGTCCCTAGCCGGCCGACACTTTTTACCGGGCAGTTTCCTGATGTCCATGGAGTAACTCAAACAGATGGTTTAGGGAAAGATGCTGATGACTCGCGGATGAGATGGCTGGCTCCTAGGGAGGTACCTACGCTTGGTCATTGGTTTAGGGCTGCAGGGTATGACACTCATTACGATGGGAAATGGCATATCAGCCACGCCGACCTTATAGATGAGTCGACGGGACAGCCGCTAGCTACAAATACTGCGGACGGAACTATTATCCAAGATGCGGTTGAACGGTACCTTGAAATAAATCCTCTCAATGAATACGGATTTTCAGGCTGGGTTGGTCCTGAACCTCATGGAGGGCTGCTTGGAAATTCAGGTATTATTCGTGATCCCCTTATCGCCGACAGAACTGTTCAATGGCTTGAAGATAGGTATAAAAGACGCAATCAAGGCGATAGTGATGCTCTAAAACCTTTTTTGTTAGTTGTAAGTTTTGTGAACCCTCACGACATTGTTCTTCTGCCTCTTTATATGCGCAGACCTGAAAATAACCCCTATTCCCCTTCTGACCTTGATCCTCCCGATATACCGAAACCACCTACTCGGTATGAAGATTTGTCTTCAAAACCTGCAGCCCAAATTGCTTACAAACATTCTTATTACTCGGGGTATGGGATTCAAAGAGCCGTGCAAAGGATCTACGAGAGTAACGAACAGGAATACAGAAACCTTTATTATCGAATGCATTTAGAAGTGGATAACCCCCTTGATATGGTCCGGAAAGCTGTCATCTCTGATGGCTCGCGAGAGAAAATAATTTTCCGGACATCAGATCACGGTGACCTTCTGGGTGCACATGGCGGCCTTCATCAGAAGTGGTTTAACCTTTACGACGAAGCGACAAGAGTTCCATTTGAAATAGTTAAGTATGGAAATGAACAATCCAGCAGAGGAGTAATTGAGTCCGTACCAACTTCACATGTTGACCTGATCCCGACTGCTCTGGCACTCGCCGGTCTTGATCAGCACACACTTGGAGAGCAACTAGGACCTGAATTCACAGAGTTTCACCCGCTTCCAGGTAAAGATCTAAGCCCTTTACTAGAGGACCCTGATGCAGAGGAATTTAGAAATAGGGCGGTCTATTTTATGACTCGAGATAACATGCTCGAAGGCGACACACTTGCCTCCGCAATGGCTCGAGGGTTGGGGCAAGCCGAGAAACCCCCACGGCCGTTAAAAATACAGGTCCTACCTCACGTAAGTACTAATTTTGAGGGAATCGTAGTCAACATTACGAGCAATGAAGTTCCCGAAATTAGCGATTCAGTATGGAAAATAACCCGTGCTCACGATGATCCGGAAACGTGGACCATTCCCAATAGTGCTCACTTGTCGTCATCGGGCCCTATGGGCGAAACCTACAGAACTGACTCGATACCTGATCAATGGGAATTATATGACTTGACTAATGATCCTATTGAATCAGTAAATCTCTGGAATGAGCCAAAGGTAAAAGAAGTATTTAACTACATGAATCAACGCCTGAATCAAGAGAGACTCTATTCCCTTCCGAAACGAAATAACCCTTGGCCCTATGCAAAGAGGAAGCCACCAGAAGCGCAGTTAGCAGGGAAAGCGCCACCAGCGCTAGCTCGAGGTTTGCGGGCTCTTCTTCGCAAAGCAGGGATGCACCCAGAAGATACACAAGAACTCAAGATGGACATGACTGGCAAGAAGGCGTTAATTGTCTGCACGAATGCAGATCGACTCGGTAATGGGAAACCTACTGGAGTTTTTGCATCTGAAATGACAGTTCCCTATTACATTTGGACTGATGCTGGTATGGAAGTTGATTTAGCAAGTCCGCTTGGTGGAGTGATCCCAGTTGACCCTCAGTCGTATCGTCCAGTAATTCGAACAACCCACGATGATAGAGCGCTTGGTGATGCTTTGTTGCAAAAGAAACTTTCCGAGTCTCTTTCAATTGAAGATATTGATGTCGATAATTACGACGCCATATATTTTGCTGGGGGCTGGGGGGCTGCGTTTGATCTAGGTTTTTCCGAAAGTATTGGGGAAAAGGTGACAGAAGCTAACAAAAGGGGAAAGGTTCTTGGGGGTGTATGCCATGGGCCTCTTGGCTTTCTGAGGGCCAAAGATGAAAACGGTGAACCGCTGGTTAAAGGGCGTCGTATTACTGCTGTGACTGATAAGCAAGTTCGCGATCTTCGTATTACTTCGACACCACAGCATCCAGAAACAGAATTACGTCGTTTGGAAGCTGATTTCCGTTGCGCCCACAAATTCAGGGATCCGTTTGCAAACTGGTGGGAAGTAGATGGGAATCTTGTCACCGGCCAAAATCAAAACGCCGCACCGATGGTCGCTAGGGAAATCATGCAGCTTCTAAGCAACAGGTAACTTTGTTCAACGATTAATTGCCAGCCGCTTCAAATACTTTTCAAATGAACTTCTAGTCTTCGTTAGACTCTTTGGCGCCTTCCTGAATCGCTGAAACAACGGTAGTGTCTGCCAAGGTGGTGGTATCTCCAAGGTCTCGGCCTTCCGCCACGTCTCGGAGAAGTCGCCGCATAATTTTTCCTGAGCGTGTCTTAGGTAAGTCTGGAACAAGAAAGACAGCCTTTGGTCGAGCGATAGGCCCAAGTTTCGTAGCAACATGAACTCGTATCTCTTCACGAAGTTCATCCGTAGAGTCAAATCCTCCACGAAGAATGACGTAGCCTATGATCGCTTGACCGGTTGTTTCATCTGTAGCTCCAACGACAGCCGCTTCTGCAACACTTGGATGATCAACTAAGGCTGATTCAACTTCAGCGGTTGAGATTCTATGCCCTGAAACATTCATGACATCATCAACTCTCCCTAGGAGCCATAAGTAACCATCCTCATCTATTTTCGCACCATCTCCAGCAAAATACCGGCCCTCGTATGTACTCCAATAGGTATCAAGGTACCGCTGCGGGTCACCCCAAATTCCTCTTAACATCGAAGGCCAAGGGTGAGTGATAGTGAGATAGCCACCGCCTTGCGTGACCTTCTTTCCGTCATCGTCAACGATTTCCGCATATACACCTGGGATAGCAAAACAAGCAGACCCAGGTTTCGTCGTTGTGACACCTGGGAGTGGGGTGATCATATTGCCGCCTGTCTCTGTCTGCCACCAAGTGTCAACGATGGGGGTTCGGGCTCCTCCAATGTTTTCGTGATACCACATCCACGCCTCAGGGTTAATGGGTTCTCCGACGGTACCTAGAACACGAAGGGTAGAGAGGTCATGTTTCTTGACTTCTTCATTTCCCCATTTCATGAAAGTTCTAATAGCAGTGGGGGCTGTGTAGAGCTGGGTCACACCATATCTCTCGATGATGTCCCATAACCGGTCTTTTGACCATGAAGATCTATCTTCTGATCCTCTAAGTTCTTGACGTGGGGTGTCCGGTGTCCCTTCGTACATCACAGAGGTACATCCATTGGCTAGCGGACCATAGACGATGTAGCTATGTCCAGTAACCCAACCAATATCAGCTGCACACCAATAGACATCTGTTTCAGGGTGTATGTCGAAGACATACTTATGAGTGAATGCCACCTGCGTGAGATAGCCACCTGTGGTATGCATGATGCCTTTGGGTTTTGCTGTAGTTCCCGATGTATATAGCAGGTAAAGAAGTTGTTCACTGTCCATAGGAAGAGCAGGGCAACTTTCTGAGGCATCCTCCATCAGCTCATGCCACCAATGATCGCGCCCTTGAACCATTGTGACCGGCGAATCACAGCGGTTTACTACAACCACATTTTTTACTGTTGGTGCTCCACCTTCAAGAGCTGCATCTACGTTTACTTTTAGCAGTGAAGGTTCACCTCGTCGGAAACCAGCATCAGCTGTAATAATGAGCTGGGCATCGGCATCTTCACATCTGTCAATGATCGCGTCAGGGCTAAAACCTCCAAAGATTACAGAATGAGCAACACCGATACGAGCACAGGCAAGCATGGCTATGGGTAGCTCCAGTATCATTGGCATGTATATTGCAACTCGGTCGGACTTTTGTAGACCTAAATCTTTTAAGACGTTGGCGAACTTGGATACTTCAACAAGGAGCTCTTTATAGGTGATCGACCTTTTATCTCCGGGCTCTCCTTCCCAGTGAAAAGCGACCTTATCTCCGCTCCCATTCTCAACATGCCGATCAAGACAATTGACGGTGACATTTAGTTCGCCGCCAACAAACCATTCAGCGTAGGGAAGATCCCACTCCAAAGTTGTATGGAAATCTTTTGACCATGTCAGCAATTCACGAGCTTGACGAGCCCAGAAAGCCTCATAATCCGCATCTGCTTCTTCATACAAAGTCTGGTCGGCTGTAAGCGCACCGCTTTGAAATATCTCAGATGGTGGGAATGTGCGATTCTCAATATAAAACTCTTCAATTGCTTGATTGGACACTGTGCCCCCTTTGATGACTCATTGACGAGAATACCCTTTAGGAAGAAGACGGGCCAAAATATCTTCTCCTTATTAATTCAAGGAGCTATTTCCCATTCAACCACTTTAAACCCTCCTAGCCCATTGGGGTCTAGCAAAGCTTCAGCTTCAGCGGACCTACTTCGAGCAGCTAGTGCTTCAATATTTGGATTAGCTGCATTCTCAGTCCAGATTCGTTTGCCTTCTTCAACGAGATCCGATATTCCAAGGGAACGTAACCAAACGTGCTGCATTCGAATAGAGTCTGGGATTCGTTCAGTACCCAATTGACGAAGATCTACATCTGTTGTTATATCTTGACTTCCTGGTTCAGCTAATGGACTTCCACCCCGACCATGTCCTTTGTAAGTTCGCAACCACTGGTGGTTCTCTGGTGCGGGGAAAGAAGGCAGCACATAATCAATTACAACTATTCGACCTGTTCCAATCAAATCAAACGCTTCAGAAAGCCAGTGACGTGCCTTTGTCTGGTAGGGAATTCGAATACCGGACTTCTGAGGAACACCGAACTCGTTTATTATTTCTCTATCTCCTTTAACAAGAACTTCATGAAATAACCCTTTCTCCGTATCCACGCACACTTGAAACCAGTCTCCGTTTTCTTCGCTCTGATAGATATCGAAGGGGAGATTATCTAAGAGCTCATTCGCAAAAATAACTCCGGTTAAGTTTCCGTTGGGAAGTTGTTCAGATGATTGAATGCCTTTCGGGTGTTGAGAGCGTTGCAAAGCACTTTTCTCTACTGCTATATATTTCAGAGCCTCTCTACAATCAGGCTGTGCTCTGAGAATAGACTTGGCGAGAGTCCCTGGACCTGCCCCCGCTTCGATGAAATAGAAAGGGGCTGGATTTCCTAATTCGTTCCACCATTGGTCAAGTGCGTTGGCTACAAGTTTTCCGAAAAGCGGACCTGTTTCTGGGCTGGTTATAAAGTCCTTTCTTCTTCCTGCTCCCCCTGTTGCATAAAATCCCAATGAAGGGTGATATAGAGCTAATTCCATGAA
>Ga0066836_10001084_pt1 | contig 14030 bp, 10 predicted proteins | sample ETNtaG_18_FD_71568 | JGI IMG/M metagenome (GOLD analysis project Ga0066836, IMG submission 71568) | Marine microbial and viral communities from oxygen minimum zone, Eastern Pacific Ocean - ETNP201302SV91 | ecosystem: Environmental > Aquatic > Marine > Oceanic | place: Pacific Ocean: Eastern...
CTGTTTTTCAATACGCACCAGTACATTGGCATCGCCTTCGCCACAGGCGCAGTAATCGCCATTGTTCTAGTCAGATCGGCGACGAATCAGGCGGTCACTCTGCGCGAGTCGGCTATGTGAAGCCGTAGTGAGGTTGATGGGGGTCAGACTCCACTCAGCACCAATGTCAGAGGCCATTGCCTTCCCTAGTCTCCCCCCCGCATCTCCATGGGACGCTTACCTACTGATGCTGTTGATTCCCTTCATCATGAGGATGGTTTTCGTGATGCCGCCTTTGATTGATCTGGTGAATACCTACGCTCCACCTGGAGAGAGGACTAAGCACATCAAGTGGTTTTTTTTGAGACTGAAGAAACTCCCAATTGAAGGCTTCTGGCTAATAGTTGCCAATGAAGTCCTAGCTTTCCTGCTCCCTGCAATTATAGCAATCACTGCCCGCATTTGGTTCGGTCCAATCGGTTGGCCCAGTTGGGAACAAACCCCTCAGATAGGAGTGGCCTTGCTCCTCATAGCGGGCGCAGCTTGGCTTATTGCTGACTTTGGAAAGGTCACCCGCTCGCGTCGTGATATTCAGTTGTTGACCAAGTACAACCTCACCACAGCAAAGATGGCGGTGCAAGCGGCCGTAGTGGGACGCGAGATTCTCAAGGGAGTCGGAGAAATCGAGATACCACGGCCATGGAGAACGGTGATAGACGTGGAGCATACAGTAGATGGAGAACACACCCCAGCGCCTAAGCGTGGACCGCTTTCAGATATTGTAGCGGGTCTGTTGGACATGGGTGCTGACGCTGTCGAGAGCGCGCTGGAACAAGTCAGAGGACCCGCTGGGGGCATGATGAACAAGTTGGATGAGGACATTCAGTCAAGAATCACTGCTCGCGCCAAGGCATCTACCCGATCATTACTCCGTGACACCATTTTCTCGATAGCGCCACTGGCCGTACTAGCCGGTCTACAGAGTCTGGTCTAACAGTCTCTTCTCTTGCGGTGAGGCTAGTATTATCCAAGCCAGCCCGAGGACAATCTGAACCATCCCGGTCAGGGCAATTAACTCCCTGAGGTCAAGAAGTCCATTCTCCATTATGAGTCCCCCGACTACTGCTGAAACCCCCATCGTCAAGGTGATTCCAAAGTGGTCGGTTCCAGCCACCCTACCGCGCCATTCGTCGGCAGACCTCTCCTGTAAGAAAGTGGTTGAAAGTACCCAATTAAGGCCGCTCGCAGCATGCGAGAAGAATACCAGTATCAGGACCATCTCAGTCCACTCGACGGCCGATACGGCGATGTAGAATATCCCGCAGACCCCCACCGCGAGTCCCAGAAGATACGGTCTCAGGCGTGGATTCTCCATCAGTGGTCTTCCTGCGATGGGACCGAAGCCACTACCGAATCCTCTAGCCATGAATAGGATACCGATGCCCGCCGCAACCTCGCCGAAGCCGGCTTCCATCCCTATCAATATCAGCAGGAATACCTGAGCCCCACCTCCGGATGCCCACAGGCCCTTGGCGAACACTACTCTGCGCAGCGGCGGGCTGGATAGGATGTATTTCCATCCAGCGGCAATCTCTTCGACGACCACTCGTGGAGTGACACTCTTTCTATCTGTGATGTCTGGGCCACCAGATGGCAGTGTCATGATTACTAGAGCCGCCGCAACGAAGGTCACGGTGTCTATCCATAGCGCCGTTTGGATGCCGTAGATGGAGATCGTCAGTCCACCTATCGCGGAACCCAATCCCAGTGCCACTGACCATCCACCAGAGGCCAAGGCATTGGCAGTCAACAGCTCCTGATCATCACAGATATTCGGAAGATAGGCGTACTCAGCAGGGTCGAAGACCGCTCTAGCAGCCACCATCACCACCGCAAGTACATACACCGATGTTAGACTTCCAAGCAAATCCAAAGCAAGCACGAAAACGAGAACAACCAGAGAAGCGATGTTAGCGCCCAGCATGAGCCCCTTGCGTGAATATCGATCCGCTAGCATCCCCGTGAATGGAGTTACTAGAGCCAGTGCAAAACTCCTGGAGGCCATCACACCGGCAATTGCCAGTGGCGAGTTGTCGGTAGCTTCTCCAGCGAGAATGAAGAGGGCAATTACGGTGAACCAGTCGCCAATGAACGAGATTTCATTCGCAACGAACAGGCGGCGGAACGGGGAGTTCCTTCTCAGCAACTCGATGTAACCTATGCTACCCATGTCCATGCGCGTGGTCTGGACACTATGATACTCGCCCTTGTATGAGAAGCCCTAAGTCCGTCCCGCCAGCGCCAGTCTCATGGTCGAGGAGCGACTGGTCTGGATGGACCTCGAGATGACCGGTCTCGAACCAGAAGAGAATACCATCATCGAGATTGCCACTATTGTGACTGAGGGCGACCTGACTGTGGTCGCCGAGGGACCAGCTTTCGCGATTACGCAGCCCGAGTCGGAACTGGCTAAGATGGATGATTGGAATCTCACACACCATACCGAGAATGGACTTCTGGACAGAGTCAGGAATCATGGAATCCCTATGGCCGAGGCCGAGGCGATGACAATCGAATTTCTCCGCGAGCACTGTATCCAGGGCATATCACCACTGTGTGGTAATACGATTGGTCAGGACAGGCGTTTCCTCAGGCGCTACATGCCCGAACTGCACGACTTCTTCCACTACCGAAGTGTCGATGTTACTTCTATCAAGCAACTCGTCGATAGATGGTACCCAAATCTGCCGAGGGCGACCAAACCTGCAGGCCACCGGGCGCTTGACGATATTCGCGGTAGCATTGTGGAACTTGAACACTATCGCGAGCACGTATTCCGCGACTAAAACAGCCCTTTTAGGGATGATTCATTGATTATATTAGGGCATTTAAAACTTCATTTTTATTAATTATTAAAATAATATAAACAGTGTACTGCGCCTATATTATATTGATTAATTCTAATATATTATCGTTATATTGGAATACCTACAGCGTCAGTTAGTACCACATTCACGGCAAAACCCCTCCGGTGGAATGCAATCAACTCCAATCCATGGATAAGATGCCCCGTCACGGCCCTGCCGATGACAGGACGACCGTCGTCTTCGGGAGACAACTCGCGACGCTCACCTTCTATGCCTTCGAGCCACGGCAGCATTCCCTCGGGCGAGTAGCGAACGCCGAGAATCATGTCGCAGCCCTCGGTCCACTGAGCAGACTCGGCGTCAGCCCCGCTCGGTATCGCTGGGGCATTGGGGTGGGTGTGCAGCCAGTGTGAGAAACGTCCTCCTCTAACGCCCCTCTCCTTGTCGAACAGACCATCCATCCACTCTTCGGGAACGTGGTGGACTGAATACGAGTCGCCACGGTTGACTAAGTGAGGCTCACCTAGGACAAAACCCTGTCCTGAGAACAGTCCACTTTCGTAATCAGCCCCGCAATAGGCCTCCTCAACCCTCTTCGAGTGGGGCAGGTCTGGATTCACGTCCATCCCCACGAGTATCTCATCAGGTAGTGACTGGAATGTCCAATCGAGTATCTGCGCCAGCGTGTCTACTGGCATCAGGATATGCGCCGGATAACCATCCCTGCTCTCCATCGATTGCTCGTTATACTGAGCCGCGGCTTTGAGCAACCAATCGGAGGCCATGCCTGTGGACTAGGGGCGCTCGACTTGAGTTCGACGGCTAGCCTCTGGAGACCGTGACGTCGAGCACCACGTGGTCCCAATGCGGCGCGTAACTCTTCACTCTCAGTGGTTCAGCTGCATGTATCGAGAATTTTCCCCCCATCTCAAGTAATGATCCAGCGACATCAGCAGCCCAAGCAGCGTGATTCCCGGCAGCTGCTACACCGTGCACATGTAGCACACCACCAGCGGGCCTTAGAGCGGCCATAGCGAGGGCATAACCACCCTCAGATGACGGTAGCAGTCCAAGGACGACACGGTCAGCAACTCCTTCCAGATTTACCGCAGTGGCCTGATTGTCGCCAAAGTGGATGGTGCAGCGCTCGGCCACTCCATTGATATCAAGGTTCGATTCGAGCGCTCGCACTGCGTTCGGATTCCACTCGCAGCAGTGGACGTGTCCGACCTGCGAGTGGACGAGCATGGGCAGTGAATAGTAGCCGATACCGGCATACAGGTCGACCACTACTTCCCCTACGCCGACCATCTCGCCCATCCTGCGTCGCTCGTTGACGTTGCCCGCCGAGAACATGCACTGGGTGAGGTTGTAGCCGTAATCCACCCCGCTCTCCCGACGTACGACCCAATCGTCCTCACCGAGCAACATCTCGACGGAACTCTCGCGCATCTCGCCTGATATCTCCCCAAGTCTTGCCACCCTTTCGGTCTTCAACGCCTCGGCAACCGCTCTCCAAATTTCTTCAGAGACATGCAAATCCCACTCTTCTTGGAATGCCAAGTTTGGCAACAGAACGACATTGGAAAACCTCTCCCACTTTCTTGGTAACCGATTTAGGAGTGCTATGCACTCCTCATGCCCCAATCCAGTCTCGCGCAATACCTTCTCAACAGAATCGGCGAGACGGCGGTGCGGATTTTCCCTGTGCATCTGACCTCTGGTCGAAGCATTTTGGATTCAGACTTATGGCTCTGATGTTCATGCCTGTGCCTGTGCAGCGTACTGCAGCCCTCCTCGTCATGCTTCTGATGGCGCCTATTGCGGCAGCCGATCCTCCTCCTGGACAACCCGATGTCGTGAACGACATCTGCGCGACATGGAATAGTGCCAGTGGGGTCTGCGACGATTACGACTCGTCGTTGGATCAGACCCCTGGGCAGGAGTGGATGCGGAGTTCTGTCGAGATAGGAATCGAGGACGCAGAGATGGTTGAGATGAAGGTCGGACTTTCAGTTCACGAGATGTCAAGGGATGATTTGCAGCTCAGCGACCTTGATCTTGAAGGCGATAGTGCACCATGGGATGGGATTCCTGCAGATTATATCCGCAACTATCAGAGTCTTCACAGGAGTGGTGGTGACACCGTGTCAGATTTGATGCTGGAGAGGATTGAGGAAATAATGGAGGAATTCATTGACATCAACTTTCCCAATGTCAATACCACCACCATAACCACAGTCTCCGAGGTCGATTTCAAGGCACAACCGGACGCTAGTTGCGTTTACGACTCTGATTACGATTCGATAGATGAGGTCAACGGCTTTGACAACGACCCGTTCCAACCACCATTGTGTTTTGAGGCCGTGTTACAGATAGAGGTCGACACCAGCGCCTTCGGCCTGAAACCGGAGACCTCAGACATCAACCGAATGATGCAGGGTATGCTGACCATGGGGGCGGTATTGACCTCAGAGTTCAACACCACCTCACCAATGGGTCATTCAGTCGAACTCTCGGTGATACCGCCTAGTTACGCCGACGTGAGCAGCGTTGAGGCCCCAGGTTTGACCAAGACGACATTTCGCGATGGCCATCCTCAGACATATTCCATCATAACCGTCGATAACACCCAAGTGGTAACCGAGGCGACCCTCAACTCGGTTAGGCTTGTTTCCAATCTCGTTCACAGGTCGATTACCACTCCGACCGCCAGCATTGACCCGAGAGAACCCTCGGTGAAGATTGACCTGATAGTGGATGCCACCGACACTCAGAACTCACGATTCGACCTTGAGATATCGATTCACTACCTAGATTACAGCACTCTAGACAACTGGAATGCTGACCTGCATGATGGCACCATCGAGATTCCTTGGGTGACTTCCGATGGCATTAGGTTGCTTGACCAGGAGGTCGACGAGGATCTATCTGCGATTATTCAGGGGATACCCATTGAGGAACTGTCCTCGGCATTTTCCGACGCTCTGGGTGCCAATATTTGGTTCGGCACCCCGCAGTTTGCGCAAGCCGATTCCGAAGGTGGACTGGACTTCCGTCACACCCCCGGAGTGACCTGTGAGGAGGCACTCGAAGTCAGTTATTGCATCGAGGGCAAGGACGCCATGGATGGATCGTGGCCCGTCGTCCTCGAAACTACCTCGCAGTCCACCCCAATGAGGGTCTCTTCTGTAGTCGAGAGGATGCTTGAGAATAGTGGAGGGGACATCACCACCATTGACCTATCAATGGTCAACGACGAAGACCTCGCCTCGATTATGAACGTGGTCGAACTCGAACTCTCCACTGACACCGGATGGCTTCAGAACCTACTCCCCGACGACATGCCGAGCACCGAACTCACCTTGACCTTGCATTTGCCAGAGTGGATAGAGTCGACCATTGGAGACCCATCCACAATTGTCATCTCAGCCCCCATAACAGGGGGAGGGGAGCATGATTTCGGCTTCACTGGAACTAGGATCTTTGACTGGAGACACCCCATCTGCCTCGAATCCGATCCCTGTGAGGACGACAGCCCAGATTTGATTTGCGGCTCAAACCAAAAGACCTGCGTATCACTTGACATCGAGGTTGACATCGAGAAGTTTGCGATTCGAGAGACCTCGTTTGCCGCCGAGGTCCAGTTCAATGCCGAGGTGGTGCTGGAAATCTACCGATTGGGCATCGACTTGGGTGAGGACGATATCACCTTGCACCCAGTCCCTGCCGACATTCTGAGACGCGCCATCGTGATGGGCGACCGCCTACAAGGCGGACTGCTTGCTGGCTCAGATCTTGAGGCTACGTTGGAACTGGGGGTCGGAGAGCCGATAGACGTCGAAATATCCAATCTTGGGATGGAGTTGTTGGGCGATGAACTGGAAATGAGGTCTGGAGAGGTCATAGATGCCGAGGGGCCGTTCGAGACCGTACAGGACTTTGGAATGGGCCCGTACTCCATCTCGGCAGACCTCGCTGATACGCCAGTGTCCCCTTCATTGGGGTTCGGTGACATCACGATGCCGAGCAATTCGGAGGTCGGCGACAGTGTCCCTCTCCGCTTCGGCTTCAACATCAAACGCACTGTCGTAACAGCTGCACTCAGGGGCGAAGACATAGACATCAATGCCCAACCCGCGGCCATTGGCTTCATCATAGCCAACCAGATAGCAGCTGCCTTTGGATCACCGATACTGACCGATTCAGGGATTCAGGTAGAGGGGGCGGAGTTCTTCCTCGAAGTGACACCGTTGATGGAGCACACCGTGTTCGGAACCATCCGATCCTCTGCAAGGATGGAGATACATCTGCCGAATTCGGTCAGACTACTCAGCTTTGAGAGCCAGATGGGCCTCGGAGAGTTGACTGAGGTCGACGGCAGACAGGTGGTAGTGTACAGAACCCCGGTGTGTCCCGAAGCGACGACTTGGGCGCAATGCAGCAAAAATTCGGACATCGTGTCTTACTCTGTTGAGGTCAGTTGGATGTTTGTTCTAGGGGAACTCGCTCCGTACTTATTCGTGCTTCTGGTCGGTCTAGGGCTTCTGATTAGCAGACGCAGGAGACTCAAGATGGAACGTAATGAGAAGAAGCAGGAGGAATCTTCAGCGGAGGAGCAGAAAATCACTGAGTTGGCCATGGAGTCAGAGTTCGGCAAGTTGGACGACAAGATCGTGGTCGTCGATGAGGCGTTCTTCGAGGAGGAAGAGGCGGAATGGAAGCTCAAAGAAGGCGAGGAAGGCTGGTGAGGAGACTAGCCGTTCAGGTGCCCGTGTATCCGCTCAGCCATCGCCTTGCCTATTCCCGGGACTTCGCACAACTCCCTGACACCCGCGTGCTCTATCCCGCGTCTGCCACCGAAGTGTCGAAGCAGAGCCTGAATCTTCTTCGCCCCAAGCCCATCAATCCCTTCTAGAGGGTCGCCTATCGCACCCTTGCTACGCCGTTTTCTATGGTAGCGGTTGACGAAACGGTGAGCCTCATCGCGAGCATGGACCAGAACCCTGCCGTGCTTGCTTAGAATCTGTGCCTCACGGTCGTCCATGTGCAGCGTCTCCTCGCGTTTGGCCAATGCAGCCACCGGGAAGCGCCCGGTCAGGCCGTGGCTGTCTAGCATTCTCAGGATACTTGACAGGTGGGTTTGGCCACCATCCAGTAGCAGCAAATCGGGCCAGCCATCTTGGTGCTTCAACCACCGCTCAACTACCTCAGACATCATCCTGAGATCATCTGGCGCATTGCTCTTGATTCGATAGGTCCGATACTCTTTCTTCGCTGGTCTGCCATTGCGTAGTACGACCGATGCTCCGACACGCTCGTCACCCTGTAATTGGGCCATGTCAAAGCACACGATATGATCAAGCGAATCTAATCCGAGCAGCCTCGCCGCATCATCAGCGGCAGCCTGTTCGAGGCTGCCCGACCGCCTCTTCTGGTGACGTTCAACCTGCGCCTCGGCGTTCTGATCAGCCATCCCGCGTAGTAAAGCTAGTTCACCGCGCTTAGGCACTCTGACCTCGACGGCGCCGGCGCGTCGTTCGACCAGCCAAGCTCCCATCGATTCACCGATAGGTGTCGGGACGAGGACAGTGCGTGGGGGCTTGGTGCCTGAGTAGTGCTCAGCGAGGACACAGGCGACCGAATCGGCAATATCACCTCTATGGATCAACGGGTACTCAAGTTGCCCTTGGACGACACCGTCTTTTGCATTCAGGACCACAACCATTCCGGTATCTCCTCTGGAGGCGAAGCCAATGGCGTCGCAATCCTGGTAGAACCTGCTGTGCACTACTCTCTGAGAGACAGTCCTTTGAACCGAGCCGATTAGGTCACGAGTCCTAGCCGCCGCCTCATACTCTAGTTCCAGTGAGGCGGCATCCATATCCTTCTGGAGCGACTCGATTAGTAAGCCTGCGTCACCATCAAGGACGCCGATTGCAGCCGCAATACGCTCATCGTACCCCGTCGCATCGATACAGGGTCCGTGGCACAGTCCGATGTGCATCGCTAGGCAGCCTTGCGGCAGTAGCTCAGGACAATCGCGGATGCCAAAGTGGCGACGCAGCAACTGAATCACTCGTTTGGCCGCCCCGGGATCGGCGAAAGGACCCCATCGAAGAGAACCCTCAGGGGGGTGTCGTGTGTAGATGATGCGAGGGTGCTCATGGTCAGACAGGGCGATGAAGGGAAACGATTTGTCGTCCTTCAGCATCGAGTTGTAGCGAGGTTTGTGCTCCCTAACCAACTGTCTTTCGAGTATCAGGGCATCGCTCGGACTATTGGTAACGATGAAGTCAACGCGGGCCGAGTCCTCGATCAGTCGAGGAACCATCGTTCGGTTGGGATTAGGTACGAAGTACGACTTGACGCGAGAACGCAGGTCAGTGGCCTTTCCGACATAGGTGACCCGCTCGTCAGCCCGCCGGAATAGATAGACTCCGGGCTTGCGGGGCAAGTCAATACCAGTAGGGTCTAGCGCCATGTAGGTTGATGCGCTGCAGGTGAATGCCCATGAACCCGTGCCTTCGCTCGGGCGCCATGCTCTCCGAGGCGCAGTCACGAATCCTATCTCGTCTCGCGCAGTTTGGGGATGAGTTGGAGGTCGCATGGGACGTGCCTAGGGCGTTATCTCTACCCGGCCTCGCAGAATCGCTAGGAGTGGTCAGGTCGGCCCTGCATTCGCCACTCTCCTCACTCGAAACTGAGGGTTACGTCTTGACTCGCTCAGCTCACGTCACTGGCGGCGGCTCGCGTCGTCGCACAGTCGTTCACATTACAGATACTGGTCGCGAGGCCATATCGGAACTCGAAGAGCCATCGCTGGCCCGCAGAGGACGCAGCTTCGGCCGCCTTCCTGAGCAAATATCCCTTCACGGTAGGGATGAAGATGCAACCAGTCTCTCGGACGCACTACTCGCCGGATCCAACGTGCTCCTGAGTGGCCTGCCTGGTGTTGGTAAGTCCAGTCTCGCTCGCGCCATCGCAGAGCATGTCCTGAACATGGGCTGGACCGTGCGATGGGCCTCCTGTGGCTCCGACACAGATGTAGCAGGGGTAGGTGAGATGTGGCTGGGTGAAGACGCACCTTCCTCCCCTTCAGCCATCATTGGCGCCTCGGACGGCCCGAGGACATTACTGGTCCTCGACGAGGCTCAGGAACTGCATCTGCGCCACACTGCAGGTGTGGCGGAATTGCTTGAAGAGGCATCACCAGGGAGCTCTTCTGTGCTCGCGGTGTCAAGATCCCCGAGCCCCTTCGGACTTCCAGAGGGCTTCTCTGAGTTCAAGCTCGAGGGACTAGCTCTCAAGCACGCCAGTTCCCTGCTCCCGAGCGACACCGACAGCGTCACTGCTAGGAGCGTTGCAGAGGCTCTGGGTGGCCACCCCCTTGCTCTCCGCCTGTGGCTACCCGGCGAAGAGGTACCTGAGCTCGGCGAAGCTGTCCAAGAATATGTCGAGTCCACGGTGATGCACAGACTCAGCGACGAAGGCACGGAAACTCTGGACGAGTTCTGCATAGCCCCTTCGTCGCTACTGGTCAGCGAACTCTTCGAAGGCGAGGGTACGAATGAACTCGACGATTCCGCTATACTGAGGTGGAGTGGCGTCATGGCCGAACCCCATCACCTGATTCGCAATGTCCGTCGAGGTTCTTGGTCAGATGAGCAGTCCAATGCATTGCACGCGCAGGCGGCCGGTAGATGGGCCACTAGACAGGGAGCCAGAGCACGCAGGATGGAAGGCCATCACATGGTTCACTCTGGAGTACCCGACGCCGAATGGGTTTCAGAGCACATCCAAGCCATAGCCGAGCAGGACAGTGCGGCGGCGGCGGTCCTGCTCGAACAAGCTGTTAGCCTAAGTGAGGACGAGTCCATCAGGGAGGCAGCCGCTGATCTTGCTCTGGAGCGTGGCGAGGCAGACATAGCCGAGTCCCATATCGAAGGCCTGAGCGTAAGTGTCGGGAGAAAACTCCGCTCCGCTCGACTGGCTCGACTCCGGGGAGATTCAAGGTCCGCGGAAGACATCGAGGCCGGTGCGATGACTGAAATGACGCCCGCCGAGTACACCAAGACAGCCATTGCATCCCTAGTGCGCCGATACGATGACCGATTGCCCGGGCGCATCGACCATCGACTAGCGCAAGAGCTGACGAGAGCCGCAGATGCGGTGAACATGTCCTCACTACCAGAATCAGAGCGTAGCGCTGGCAACCTTGCACTCAACCTCATCAAACACGGCATCGCTCTCGAGACCGACGATGTTTCTGCAGCCGCGAAGGCGCACAGCGCCCTCGAATCTGCAATGGGTCCCGAACACCCTCATATGGCTGTGCTTGACCTGCGTGCGCGTCTCTCATCGAGAACTGGTGGGAGCGCCTCAGCAGAGTCTCTCAACTCAGCCAGGCTACTGATTGAATCACGTGAGGACCTCAGCGAGAGGATTCGCCTCATCCACGCAGCTCTCGAGGCTACTGACAGTCACCCTGACTGGCTTGTTGAGGCCCACGCCTCAGTTGCGGCAATGCCGCTACGTGAGGACCTCGCAATGCACCGCCGTTTGTGTGCCCAGCGCTGGTACTGGCGGGGTGTCCTCGAACCTGAACGCAGATTGTCACATTGGAGAGAGGCTGTAAGCAGGTTCAGGATGGCTGAGTGCAGTGCAGCAGCAACAGAACTCATCGGCAGAATGGCGAGAGCAATTTAGATCTCTGCACCGATGAGGGTGCGTGTCTCAGTGATTCCGGGAATCGATCTAACTCCCTGAACGATGCAACGAGTTAGTTCGGCCTCGTCATCGGCCTCGATCTTGACGAATAGGTCGTGAGGTCCGAAGACAATCCACTGCCCAACCACTCCCTCGATGGCACCTACGGCCTCTCTGACAGCAATCTCACAGCCCACTTCGGTCGTGATGAGAACGAATCCTACAGCCATTCTCACACCTCCACCGCAATCAGCGTCTCAGTCTTGATGATTCCAGCCACTGAGCGCATGTTACCAATCAAAGTCTTGGCCATCTCTCCTTCGTCGGCGAAGTCAATGCGAGTCACCAGATCGTATTCTCCATAGGAGACATGTGTCTCTGTGACGCTGTCAATCTCTAGAAGTGCCAGATATACGTCTCTCTCAAGTCCCGGTTCTACCTTAATCAGAACGAAGGCAGTACTCATTCTCAGTCCTCGACGGGCATCGCGCTCGTTCGCTGTTTATGACCTCTACTATACGTTAGTTCGGTATCGCTCACGTGTGCGCAAGGGATAACAGGCGGACAGCGAGCGGACTAGCCATGCAAGCATCTGTTTCGGCAGTTCGCAGGCGTGCTGTAGCGCTTATTCTCCTGCTGCTGTTTTCAGTCTCTCCACTGGTCCCGGCTACGTTTGGTGCCGAATCTCGCTCGACCACTGTATGGTCGGGAACTGTGGTGCTTCAGGATGGCTACACAGTCGAGAGTGGGGAAATACTCGTAGTGCAATCTGGAACCACCATCCAGCTCGGCGATGACGAGAATATACTCGTGGCTGGAAGAATCACAGTACAGGGCACGAACACTGCGCCTGTATTACTAGAGGCAATCTTAGGCAATCACGACGGCATAGTGTTCAATTCGAGCAGCAGCGGGCTGGGCTCAAAGATAGAGAATCTCACAATCACCGATGCGGAGTATGGCATCACCATCTATGACAGCGATCCGACCATGAACGACCTCACGGTCATCAACGCTGATAGGGTTGCCATTGACTTGTTCGACGGGGCCTCACCACGAATCAATAATCTCATCATAGACGGCGGTGGTCAGGATGTCCATGGATTTTCCACCTCATGGCGCTACGGCATCGGACTTTCCGTTGGGGCGTACTCGGCCCCCATCATTAATGGCATGATTGCCGATGGTCTGATTACCCGGGGACTGAACTACTGGGGTAACTCAGGCGGACTAATCTCAAACCTAGAGATATCCAATGTCAGTGGCTCCACCCTCGCTATCGCTGCCGGGATATGGGTGGAGGACTCGATACCACTGATATCGGATTCCACTGTGAGCCGTTGTGACAATGGTATATTCGTGCGTCATATTACCTCTGGATGGACCACCCGGCCGACCTTTGTGGGAATGACAGTGGAGGATAGCCAGTACTATGGCATCATGGTTGAGCAATACAACCACAGCCAGTACTCCAACGTGCCTCACAACGCTGTTTTCAATGACCTCGAGGTGAGGGGAACAGGAGGACCGGGGGCCAAGACACCCGGGCTTGCGTACGCCGCATTCGAGGTCAACACCAGTGGAGTACAGGTCACCGATGCACTAATCGAGGACAACGCGGCTGTTGGCTTCAAGGCCTACATGATTGGACCCTCGACTATACTCAACGAGATTGTCCTGCTGAGGAACGGCAGGCCGAGCGCCACAGCTCCTCTCAATGACAGGGCTGGCATGTTCATGCGCAGCGCCAACTGGGCCCCTACTATCAACGACCTAGTGGTCCGTAACTCAACGGGGCCAGGCGTACTGCTGTGGAAGGGAGGCGCTCAAGGCGCTGATTGGGTGATAACCGACAACGGCGCTACCGGCGTTGATCTCCGTGAGTTCCATCCCGATCTATCTGGAGTAATCAGCTCCGGTAACGGCGGACACGGTGTCTCAGTCAGAGACTCCAGCAATGTCGAATTGGCATACGTGACGACCTATCAAAATGGACTCGGAGCAGCACTGCCACAACTAGGGGCTGGTTTCTACTTCCACGAGTCTAACGACGTCATGAGCGGCGGCAAGAACTCGACCTGCTTCGAGTGCACATCAATAGAGGACCAGCATGGATTCGTAGTGCGCGACAGTATCGACCTGCAATTACTCTCAGTTGACATCAGGGACTCTGTCAACGCCCCAGCACTGGACATTGACAACAGTGGGATGGACCACGACGGCACGGTCATCATGGATGACATCAAGATTAACCTCAATTCGACTAGTCACTCGGTCGCGCTGGATGAGGTAAACGGTCTGGTCCGGGGCCTTGACATGAATGGCGACAATGGCGGCCTGTTGTGGGACGCCAGTGGCCAGGGGTCCTCGTTACTTGAGAACAGCGTAATCCGTGGCAATACCGGCTCCTGCTTCGACATGGTCGACCACAGCGAGCTGTTCGTTCACAACGTCGCAATGGCTTGTGATTCCGGC
>Ga0066836_10001087_pt1 | contig 14003 bp, 12 predicted proteins | sample ETNtaG_18_FD_71568 | JGI IMG/M metagenome (GOLD analysis project Ga0066836, IMG submission 71568) | Marine microbial and viral communities from oxygen minimum zone, Eastern Pacific Ocean - ETNP201302SV91 | ecosystem: Environmental > Aquatic > Marine > Oceanic | place: Pacific Ocean: Eastern...
TCCAAATATTAGTTTAGGTACAGTATATCGTAACCTTAAACAACTGAGTGATAGTGGCTTTATAAATAGGATACAAGATGGATCAGTTACCAGATATGATGGGAACATAAAATCGCACTACCATTTAAAATGTAATAGGTGTAATAAAATAACGGATATTAGTCTTGAAAAAATAGATTTAAGGAAAATTATAAAAACAAAATTTGATTTCGAACTGAGTGACGTTGAACTAACTATTACTGGAAAATGTAATAAACATACATAAAGATAAAAAGGAGTACATAATGTCTTTAGAAGGAAGTAAAACACATGAAAACCTAAAAGCAGCCTTTGCAGGAGAATCCCAAGCAAACCGTCGTTATTTATATTTTGCCCGGCAGGCTGATATCGAGGGTTATCCTGAAGCTGCGGGTGTTTTTAAAAATACCGCTGATGGAGAGACTGGTCATGCATTTGGACATTTAGAGTTTATGGAAAAAGGTGGTGCAGGAGATCCGGGTACAGGCTTACCAATCGGTGAAACATCTGAGAATCTAAAAGCAGCTGTTGCGGGTGAAACCTATGAGTATACTGAAATGTATCCAGGATTTGCGGCAACTGCGCGCGAAGAAGGTTTCGATGAGGTAGCAGAGTGGTTTGAAACACTTGCAAGGGCTGAAAAGTCTCATGCGGGCAAGTTTCAAGAGACTTTGGACACTCTGTAATAGTGTTCATTACTCCCTGGGCTATTTCCCAGGGAGTAATAGTTTTTTAGAAATCCACTATTTTTTATAAATTAATTGTTAGATCATTCAAATACAGATAATACCACATACGATATCAAAAATCCAAAATACTGGGATAAACCGTCTCTTTATGCGGAAATGGATCGTGTATATGATATTTGTATAGGTTGTAGGCTCTGTTTCAATTTGTGTCCATCATTCCCTTTCCTATTTAATTCTATCGATGAAGTCGGGAAACAAAAACGTATAGTTGCTGAGAAAGAAGGCAGAGTAGAAAAAAACAATCGGGAAAAAGATTTTCTTGATCTCCCTGAGGGTGAGCATGCGTCTGAAGCAAGTATTGAGGTTGAATTTCGTGGAGAAGTTTCCGATCTGAGTGATCCTGAAAGATGGAAAATCGTAGACCTTTGCTATCAATGTAAACTTTGTGATCCTGTGTGCCCCTATACTCCGGGAAAGGAACATGAATTCAAACTTGATTTTCCTAAACTGATGACACGTGCTCAGGCAATAAGGTCTAAAGATAGAGGAATTAAAATTATCGATGTGTTTTTATCGAGAACAGATCTTGTTGGAAAGTTTGGTTCAGTTTTTGCTCCATTATTAAATCTTCTTAATAAGGTAAAAATAATGAGATGGGTTATGGAAAAAACCATTGGTATTCATGCTGATAGAATTTTACCACAATTTAATGTTAATACATTTCAAAAGTGGTTTGAACAATCCAAAACCATTGTAGATGACCCCCTTGAAAAGGTGGTTATTTTTGGAACTTGTTTCACAAATTCGCATGATATTGAACTTGGGAAAGCAGCAGTAAAAATTCTTGAGCATAACAATATTGAATGTATATATCCTCCACAGCAATGTTGTGGAGCACCTTATTTAAGTCCGGGAGATTTTAGTGGATTTTCTAAACAAGCAAGACCCAATCTAGATGAACTTGGTAAATGGGTAGATCAAGGTTATAAAATCATTGTAACGGGTCCACCAACCTGTAGCTTGACAATCAAGAAAGAATATCCTGATTATTTAGGTATGGATAAAAAGATTAAAAATATTAGTGAAAATACATTTGATATATCTGAATACTTAGTGCGCCTGCACAAGCAAGGTAAACTAAAAACAGATTTCAAGCATACGCTAGGAACGATCAACTATCATGTTAGCTGTCATCTAAAAGCCCAGAGAATGGGTTATAAGGGAAGAGATATTTTACGAATAGTGCCAGAGACTAAGGTTAATCTTATTAATCAGTGTAGTGGTATGGATGGTGGTTGGGGAATGAAATCGGAATTTTTTGATGAGTCTATGAAAGTAGCTCAGAAATGTGTGAATGATTTAGGTCATAAAGAACATGATAGTATATGCTCAGACTGTTCACTCGCAAGTCACCAGTTAAAACAAGCCAGCAATGAGAAGATTAGTCCTACTCATCCTATCATTGAATTATACAAAGCATATGGTCTAAGTAAAAATTGAGAGAGAATAATATGAAATTTATTTCTAAAGATTCCTTATTAAATATTATTGAATATGAAAAAGTTAGAGATAAATACCGTACTGATATTATCCTTTATAAAAAAAATCGCCGACTCAAGATAGGTCCCAATATTACAATTGTTTTTGAAAATGAACAGACTTTATCATTTCAGATCCAAGAGATTATGCGAGCTGAGAGGATGGTCCAGGATGAAGATATACAAGATGAAGTGGATATTTATAATTCAATTATGCCACCAAAAGATGGTTTGAGTGCTACATTGTTCATTGAGGTTACAGAAGAAGATAAAATAAAGTCAGTACTTAACCAATTTATAGGGCTAACGTCTGGGAAGACTCTATACCTTGATATTGATGGAGAAAAAGTTTATGCTATATTCGAACAGGGCAGGGAAGAAGAAGATAAAATAAGTTCGGTCCATTATTTACAATTTCATTTAACAAAAGAGCAAATAAACAAAATTGGCGACTCTAAATATAGGATAATAATTGGAGTCAATTATAAAGGATATGATTTTGTTGAAACCTTATCTAAGGCAATGCAAGTATCGCTATACAAAGATACAATTTAATTCTTTTATAAGATCACTTTTTAATATGTAACTCTTGATCTTATCTTTGTAGGATTATATTTTATGGAAATTAAATGAAAGTCTATATTAGTGCTGATATGGAAGGGATTACCGGTGTTGCACACTGGGATGAGGTAGAGCATAATAAATCTACATTTTATAATCAATTTCAAGAACGCATGACCAAAGAAGTTGTAGCTGCCTGCCAAGGTGCGACTGAAGCAGGTGCAAAAGAAATTTGGGTCAAAGATGCTCATTATTCCGGACGAAATATCTTGGCAGAGCAATTACCAAAAAATGTGAAATTGATAAGGGGATGGAGTGGACATCCTTATTCAATGGTACAAGAATTGGATCATAGTTTTGATGCGCTATTAATGGTAGGATATCATTCTATGGCAGGAAGTGGTGGTAATCCACTTGCACACACTATGTCCTCAGCAAAATTAGACTCCGTTTTTATTAATGATCAGAGAGCTTCTGAATTTTTTATTCATGGAAACATAGCTGGCAAACACCATGTTCCTTTGGTCTTTGTTTCTGGTGATGCAGGACTATGTGAAGAAGTAAAGGATGTAAGCCCCAATACAATCACGCACGCAACCATGGTTGGGGTCGGAGACTCCACTATAAGTATCCAACCATCAGATTCAAGAAATTCCATACGCAATAAAGTTAAAGAGGCACTTTTGGGTGATCTAAGCTTTTGTGTTTGGAAGCATCCGAAATCTTTCACTTTAAGGATCCGTTTTATGAAACAGCAGGCTGCTTATAGGGCTTCGCATTATAGAGGTGCTGAGTTGATTGATGCTAAGACTGTTAACTACAGAGCTAAAGATTATGATGATATTATGCGTTTTATTCTTTTTACAATTTAATGTCATTTCCTTTTGATATATCACGGAAGATTACACTACCTATATCCGGGACTAGTGATGTTTTCCCTGTAAATCAAGTCTACTGTGTTGGTCGAAATTATGCTGCCCATGTAAAAGAAATGGGCGCTGACAGCAGGAGACCACCATTTTTTTTCACAAAACCAAATTGGACTGTATCTACCAGTGATGTTAGGTACCCGAATAATACTAATAACCTTCAGCATGAAATTGAACTTGTTATTGCCGTAGGAGAAAAAATGTCAATATTTGGATTTGCTGTAGGAGTCGATCTAACAAGAAGAGACGTACAGAATAGAGCAAAGAAAGACGGTAAACCATGGTTTAGTGGTAAAAGTTTTATTGGAAGTCTGCCTATTTCAGAAATAATTCCAGTGAGAAAGGATATAGATTACTCTAGACTGGAACTTGTGCTAAAGGTGGATAAAAAATTAAAGCAATTCGCCTCTTGTGCTGATATGCTATGGTCCCCTCAAGAAATTTTACGTGAATTATCAAGAGATGTACCTCTAGTGCAAGGAGATTTAATTTTTACGGGTACTCCTAGTGGAGTGGGACCCGTAAAGATTGGAGATAAAATAGAAGCATCAATAACTGGGAAAGTAGAATTATCTTTCTCTATTATTTAATTTTATCTTCTCGATGCGTTTAGCATTTATTTGGCTGTTAGTACCTATATCATTTGCCCAAGATATCCAAATAAATTCAACCTATTTAATGAAAATGATAGTACCATACGTAGGACCTGTGGAATTGACTACTAACCAAATTGTAGCATCAGGATTTTTTAGGTCCAGTGAAAAAGTAGATGCAAAGAAGTGGATAGTTAGTCAGTTTTTAGATGAAGAAAGGGGAAATATTTTCATAGAAGGTGTGGAAAATATTTTAAGCTACAATAAAGAAGACGAAGAGTACTGGATTGAATCACCAGAAGATTTCTTTAGTTCTTCAGATTCAAGAAAAAAAGAAAAGGGCTTCATAAAATTTCTATTTTTAGAAACAGATAAAATCTCGAAGGAAGATAATAAGATAACTAATAAAATAGAAAGAATTGAAGATGATAGATTTATAACTGTTAATGGGTTTAGAACCAAGAAATGGATAACTACAATATTTATGACAGAAGACAAAAAAGTGATTTTTGAAGAATGGTGTGTTGATACACTGCCACTATTAGTTATAATTGATTCACTCAAAGAGGATATAACAGAGAAATTTAATCCTTATCAAGATAGTAAAAGGATTGATGAGTCAGAATTTGATCCCTTTCTTTCTTCAGAATTATTTATAAGAATGATGGAGACCGATATATACGTTAAACCGATTAAAGGACATCCCGTAAAGATGAATATGACAATCTATAAAAACAAAGGTGAAGTATTCTCTATTGGTTTTGAAATGTTAGAGTTATATGCATCACCCTTTGATGCATCATCCTTTTCAATTCCTGAAAAATTTAAACGCATTAAAATAAACTAGCACAGATGAGAGTTTTGATTTCCAATCTATTATTATTTTCATACTTATTTTCTAACAACGTCTATTTTCAGCAGCATGTTGACTATGATATAAGTGTAGAGTTGGATGACAGTGCACACACACTTTCTGGATATGAAAAAATTGATTATATTAATAATTCGCCTGATACACTGAAGTTTATTTGGTTTCATATCTGGCCCAATGCTTATAAAAATGATTCTACCGCATTTGCAATACAGCAGCTACGCTTAGGACGTACAAGGTTCCATTTTAGTAAAGAAAAAGATCGTGGGTATATTGATAGCTTAAACTTTTCTGTAGATGGTAAGCTACAAAAATGGGAATACCATTCTGAATGGAATGATGTAATAAAGGTGCACCTGGCAAGCCCTTTGTTACCAGGTAGAAGTGTTAGTATAGAGACACCATTCTTTGTAAAACTTCCTAAAATATTTTCTAGGCTAGGGCATAATGGGAAACATTATGAAATTACCCAATGGTACCCAAAGCCAGCAGTATATGATAAAAATGGATGGCACCCAATGCCTTACCTTACTATGGGTGAGTTTTACAGTGAGTTTGGCTCCTTCAATGTAAAAATAACCCTGCCAAAAGATTATAGAATTATGGCAACAGGGGATATTGTAAATGGAGAGAGCGAGCTCTCTTGGTTGGATTCCTTAGCTACGATTGGTGCTTCATTAAATAAACTCAAAGAGAAAGAATATAATAGTGCAATAAAAGCACTAAAAAAGGATCAAAAGAAAGATCAAAAAGAAAAGAGGGATAATGATAAGGTAGAAAAAAAGAGGCAATTAAAAACCATCCACTTTAGACAAGAAAATGTTCATGACTTTGCATGGTTTGCAGACCCTAATTGGATTGTAGAAAAAGGAGTATTAACCCTTGATGAATCAAGAAATATTAATCTTTGGAGTATGTATCTACCAAGAAATGCAAAAACTTGGAAACGCTCCATAGAGTATTTACATGATGCAGGTCTTTGGTACAGTAAGTTTTTTGGAGATTATCCATATAATCATATCACTGCCGTAGATGGTGATATGTCTGCGGGTGGTGGTATGGAGTATCCCAATATAACGGTAATATCAAGGTCAACCTCAGAGAACTTGCTAGAGTATGTAATTATGCACGAAGTGGGTCACAACTGGTTATATGGTATCCTCGGAAGTAATGAGCGTGACTTTCCTTGGATGGATGAAGGATTGAACGAATATTCAAATATTCGTTATTGGGAAAAAAAATATGCTGACAAAAATAATCAATTTGTTATCCAAGAATTCGTGCAAAATAAACTTGGGATAGGCAATGATCTTAGTATACATCAATTTAGTTATTTAAGATTTCCGGGTACAGCCATGAGCCGGGACCGTCAACCACTAAGTATTTCTTCAAATGAAAATTTCAATTTTAATAACTATGGACAAAATTATACTAGACCAGCAGTGATGCTACGGTTTCTACAGCATTATATTGGTGAGGAAACAATGGATAAAGTTAATCAAGAGTATTTTGATACTTGGAAATTTCGTCATCCATATCCGGAAGATTATTTATCAATTTTTAAAAATTTTCATGAAGAAGATTTAGACTGGTTTTTTGACAATGTATTAAATAAAACTACATACATAGATTATGCTTTAACAAAAAGTAATAAAGAATTTATCTTAACAAATCGTGGCACGTTTAACGTGCCAGTTGAGATTGCTTTTTACGATTATTCAGGAAAAGAAATTTCCAGATCATGGATAAGATCTGAGAAAAAAAAATTCAAAATAGATGCACCATTAAACTCTATCAATGCAACCATTGATCCAGATCAATATATGCCTGACATATACCGAGTTAATAATACCACTAAACGTAAACTCAGAGCTAATTTTGTTTTTGAGACACCAAATTATTATGACTATGATTTAAATATAGTACCCTGGCTTTTTTCATATAATACTTACAATGGTTATACACCTGGACTATTATTCTGGAGTGGTTTTTCACCGGGTTATAAAAAACGTTCAACAATGTTTACTATCTTATATGATTCAGAACATCGAAAACCGGTTGGTAATATTATCCGTAGAAGAGGCTTTGATGGTTTCAGTATTTTTCATTCTGGATCATGGCATATGGAATTAGCATCTATTCAGGGTCGGAATGGTGCCCATTTTGGCTTTAATGGATTGATAAAGGAACCTTTAACGAAAAGTCCTGTGTCAAAAATCAATACTAATATTTTCTATCATAGCTTAGCTGGAGATTTATTTGATTCAACAAATATCTATGATTCTGGTACTCACATAATTGGTAATATCACACTAGAAAAAAAATGGATACCTGATAGATTTAAGAATTATTTTATTGGTTCAGGCTTCAATGTGGGTGATAGATTTGTAAATGGAAAGATATTTTCAGGTTTTAATTATCAATTAAATAAAAATATGGCAACTTCTTTTTTGGCAGAGTTGAGTAGCTTTATTTATGACAAAAAAATACCTAACCAATACAGATATTATTTATTTGGGAGTGTTGACCCAGATTTCCAGCAATTGGTAATAGACCGTAAGGGAGACAGTGGAAATCTAAAAGTTTTAGAGAATACATACCATGGTCATGGTATTAGAGGTTTGCACCCTGATAACGTATTTCTGTCTTCAGATAAAACATTTTGGAGGATAAAAGTTGATCAGTCAGCACCTCTCATTCCTGGTAAGATCTTTTTAGATATGGCTGGTATGCCTGATGTTTTAGACTCACCTTACATAGCATCTGGTATTGTTATTGGGCCAGTGATAATTCCATTATATCAGAGTTGGGAAGAGTCAGATCCTTTTCTAAAAAATATAGATTGGATAAAAAAGAGAATACGATTTCAGATTGTATTTATAAGAGAGATTCAGTTTGATGGATAATTCTTTGTTTTTGCAATAGAGTAAGTTTTGTAAATTCACATTCCCCAATACAATCTATAACAACCATTTAAGGTAGGTAAAAAGTCTATGTCTAACTGGGATAAAAATGTATTTATAAACCATATGAGAGACCACTGCAATAGAGAAATTGCAAAAATAGGTGTCTCTATTATTGAATTTACAGAGAAATATGCGGATGATATATCATGGGGGCGAGGCTCAGACCATGGTACACTCACCTTCAGATGTAATACAGATGTAGGCCCCTTACCTCTTTTTCATATGACATCAACTGGGCAACTAAATCTTCAAATTAATTTTATGCGCAGTAAGGAAATACCGCCAATGGTCTTGCGCGATGTGGTTCTAAAATTAGAATCTAATTTTCTCCGTGATTATGATGATATAGAATATCCCAGTGATGTGTTTGTCTCTATGGATGAATTATTCCACACCGAAAATCAGTTAGAAAAATTTCTTAAAACTATGGAAGGTGCTACCTATAGATTGAGACAATAGGCTTAGTTAACAATCCATTTATTTAGTTAAGAAAATGATTGTAAAAAAGCTATTATTTTTTCAGTTTTTAATTATATATAAATCGGATTCAAACCCAAATAGAAAAAAATAAATACAATACTAAAATGAAAAATATTATAAAGAGTCTAATTTTAATTTTCTTTGTTACCTCTTGCGAAGATTCGGAAAGTGATGGTACAACTGGTAATCCATTTCTTGGAACTTGGTATCTAAATACTTTTGAGGAATTTGCTGAGTTTTCTGTTAATACTGACCAATCCGCAGTTCCAATAGGCTCTAACCTAGTTGGCTATAGGGCAATGGAGGGGAGTGTCTCGGTATCTGGAAGTGAAATAAATAGAACAGTCAGGAATGGATATCCTTATAATATATATTATATAGGTACCGATTTTCCGATCGCTGTTTTTACAAATTATAGTTATTTAGATTTGTCGAGTTTTGATGATCCTCCTTCTGATTTTACAATGTTTCAAATTGTAGGTGACTCAGCCCAAGTACAAGTGTATAGCAGTGATAGTACCTATTCTTACTATAGGGGAGCTATAGATTTAGATTGGAATATAGATCCAACAGATAGCACTTGTCTGGAATCAATAGATCAATCTGGTAATTTAAATTATTTTTCATTTAACTCTCCTGCATCTTTATATCAAATTGATGAATATGGTCATCCAACTGGATCAGAAACTGTAATGGTTGAGGGATCCCTTAGTTTCTCTTCAGTCGATATTGCAGCCAATACTGCAACAGATTTATATAATTTAATATATGGTATGTCTCTGAGTGATTTAATGGAATTAATGGGCGACAACGAAGACATGGCGAGTGAGGAGATCACCCTCACCATTTCTGATGATAATACCTATACAATAATTTTTACTGAAATGGAATATGATGACTATTATGAGGATACCACGGGAACAATTTATTCATTAGATACATGTTCTGGTGAGTGGACCATTAATGGTGATTCACTTTATATTGATCCTTCTACTGAAATCTGTAATGATGATGATGATTATTATTATTATGAAGGGGACTCCAGTGAGAGCCAAGAATTAATAGCGTTTGGTATTAATGAAAATGGGAATATAGAGGTGATTGATGCATTACAGAGTGGATTCTGTGAAGTAAATTTCAGCGTGATTGGTGGTGGCAACTATTACGGCTATGATGAATTATCAGAAGAAGAATGTACGTCAGCATTTGAAAAAGAATTCGCACTGATATCTGGTAGTGCCGAATCTATAATGATGGGTTTTCGAATGGAATTATCAAAAACTAATCCAAATTCGTTTCTAAGATCTACAATAGAATTCAATAATTTAATGATGAAAAAATTATTAAGTAATATTGGAGGTACCATAGAAAAGAAATGGCTTTTCCCAGCTAGATCATTTTAATAAATATTAATAAATATATGGTAAATGAAAAGCCCCATTTAAATGGGGCTTTTCATTTATATTCCCATAAAATATATTCCAATTTTTGATTAATATAATAAATGAAAATAAAAATCATATCATTATCATTTGCACTAACTATTTTAGTTGGTAAAGATAATTCCTCTCAAGAATTACCTATTGGTTTAACCAGTGAAGAAAAAACAAGAGTCCATGAAATATATTCTATGGGAAGAAGTACTGACCCTCCTCCGGCACCTGTTCGTAATGTTGCAGAGTTTGAAAGAATGGAAGGAGTATTAGTCAGATATCCATTTGGAATTTCAACCGATTTAATAGCTGAGATGTCGGAAGATGTATCAATTTATTGTTTAGTTTCATCAGGCCAGCAAAGTTCGGCAGCTAACGCGATGGAAAATGGTGGGGTTGATATGGGAAAGGTTGAATTTGTCATAGGGTCGACCGATAGTTACTGGACCCGTGATTATGGACCCTGGTGGGTGGTAAATGGGCAGGAAGATATGTCCGTCGTAGATTTTACTTATAATAGACCTCGTCCCAATGATAATGATGCTCCTCTGAAAATATCAAATTATTTAGGTGTGCCTTTCTATGCCTCAGATATTATTCATGCCGGTGGAAATTATATGACTGATGGCTTGGGTATTTCTGCATCATCTGATTTGGTCTTTGCTGAAAATGATATCCCAAATGAAGATATTTTTTCACTCATGTCAGATTACTATGGCGTCAACACGTATCACGTGGTGGATGATCCAAACAATACTTATATTGATCATATTGATTGTTGGGGGAAATATTTAAGCAATACTAAGGTATTGATAAGGGAAGTGCCAGAGAGCCATCCCCAGTACGACTCAATAGAAGAGATAGCAGATTATTTTTCTAGTTCATTAAATAAATGGGATGAGCCTTGGGAGCTTTATAGAGTGTGGACGCCTACGAATCAGCCTTATACAAATTCGTTAATCCTAAATGACAAGGTATTGGTTCCAGTTACTGGGGGGAGCTGGGATGACGATGCGCTTGCTGTTTATGAGAATGCCCTGCCTGGATACGAAATATTAGGTTTTTCTGGATCATGGGAATCAACAGACGCACTTCATTGTCGTGTTAAGGGAATCCCAGATTTACAGATGTTACAGATATTTCATAATCCTCTTAATAATGCTTCTGATCCTGATGAAAATGGATACAAAGTTGAAATCATACTAAAAGACTTAAGTCAGGCCGGTATAATCAATGATTCTGTAAAAGTCTTTTGGAAAATGGCAGAATTGTCTATATGGGAAGAAGAACAGTTATATATTTCAGATATTCCTGAAGAACCAAATAATTGGGTAGGGTGGATTCCTTCATCAGTAGATTCAAGTTTGATTCATTATTACATACAAGGTGCCGATTCTACGGGTCGTATCGAAAAATCTCCTCTAGCCGGATGGCATACATTTTTTGCCCATCCAACAGATGCTTGTAATGACTGGGTTTTGGGCGATCTTGACAATTCAGGTGATTTAAACATTATAGATATTTTACTTTTATCTGAATTGGTAAATGGTGGGCATGGATCTGGAATTTGCTCTGATTCAGTGTCAGATATAAATAATGATGATAGTATTACAGTTGTGGATGTTATTTTTTTGGTGAATATGATTTTTAACCTCTAGACTGAATATTTGGAATAAAACAGTCTGACCGTTAATATTTCCATTGTTAATTACATTATTTGGTTATTATGTAAATTTTTAAAAAAATATTCAAGATTTTTTTTCATTTTCTATGGGTAAAAAAATAAATTTTGAAATAATCATATTTCTTTCTTATGCATAAACAAATCAACGACTAAATTTGCCAGCAAAATTTCAGGATATATAGTGAAAATTAAAGTTAACAACCCAAATGATCATACTAGAGAACTTGAAATAGACGTTTCTTGGGATGAAATTGAATCTGATTTCAATATTTCTCTAAAAAAATTTAGCAAAAAAATAAAAATGCCTGGTTTCCGATCTGGTAAGATCCCACGAGATAGATTGTTTAAACAATTCCGACCTAATATAGAAGCAGAATTTATGGAACAAAATTTTCAAAAGTACTATCTAATGGCAATTCAACAAGAAGGAGTTGTCCCTGTAAACAAAGCAGAGATTAAAGATGCACACTTTCATATGGATGAACATTTTTCTTTTACTGCAATTTTTGAAATTGAGCCAGAAGTTAGATTACCAAAGTTGAAAAAGAATTCTTTATCAGTTAATTATACCAATTATATTAATGATGAAAAGGATATAGAAGATGCCATTATGCAACTTCGTAAATCCAAGGGTACTATTGCAACAGTCGAAGACGGTGCGAAAGAAGGTGATTTTCTGGTTTGCACCTTACAAAAGCTTGATGAATCAGGAGTACCTATTATAGGAAAAAAATATGAAAAACAATATCTGAAGGTTGGGAAAGGATCTTTTACGGATAATCAAAAAGATAAATTGATTGGTTTGAATTCAGGTGGGTCCACTCGAATTAAACTTCCCAGTAAAGATGGGGGAGTCGAATCTGATTATGAATTAAGTGTTGACAATGTAGAGCGTGAGGTACTTCCTGAAATAAATGAAGAATTTTTTAAACAAATAAATCCTCAATTAAATTCAATAGATGATCTAAAAATTGATGTAGAAAAAAAAATAAAAGAGAATTTTAAGGAACGCTCTAAAACTGCTTATGAACGAGATTTATCTGATGCATTGATTGATCTTGTCAATCCATCCTTCGCCCCATCAATGATAGAAAATTATTTAGTAAATATCTTGGAAGATGTTAAAAAACAAAACAATGGAGAACCGTTGGATGAGCAAAAGGTTCGAGAGCATTATAAACCCGTTGCAGAGCGAAACATAAAATGGTATTCATTAAGAAAACAAATTATTAAGACACAGGACCTTAAAGTATCCAAACAAGATATTGATGTAGAGATTGAAAATTTGGTAAATAGAACACCGCAATCTGAAAAAGAAATTAGAAAATTCTATAAAAAACCAAGTAACCGACAAAGAATTGAGGATGACTTAATGGAAAAGAAAATCTTGGAATACCTAAAGCAATTTGCTAAAGTCAAAGAAGTAGAAGTCTACACAAAAGATATTCGTGGAAAAGAACATGAACATTGATAAAAAAATATTAAACCAATTGGTACCTATCGTCGTTGAGCAGACTGGTAGGTCAGAAAGAGCATTCGATATCTATTCGAGGCTTCTTAAAGAACGGATTGTTTTTCTAGGTACTCCAATAGATGATTCTATTGCGTCACTTATTATTGCTCAGTTACTCTTTTTAGAGGCTGAGGACTCTGAAAAGGATATCTATTTATACATCAATTCTCCTGGAGGTATAATTACTTCTGGGATGGGGATCTATGATACTATGCAATATGTAAAGCCTGATATTTCAACTATTTGTTTAGGACAAGCGGCAAGTATGGGTGCATTCCTACTCGCAGGTGGGACAAAAGGAAAGCGCTCTGCATTACCTAACTCAAGAATAATGATTCATCAACCTATGGGTGGTGCAGAGGGGCAGGCAACTGATATAAAAATTCAGGCAGAAGAGATTATCAGGATAAAAAAACAATTGAACTCAATTTTAGCTAAAAATACAGGTCAAACTTTGAAAAAAATTGAAAGTGACACGGATAGAGATAATTACCTTACCTCAAAAGAAGCAAAGAATTATGGTCTTATAGATACAATATTAATAAAACGGAAATGAATAAAATCCGAAAAGGTATTAATCCTGAAATCAATCTTGATTCCGAGCCTGATCAGTCATTTCCAGGTTTCAAGGTAACTTTACAAAAACCATCCAAAATCAAATCTGGTTTAGATGTCCATGTTGTTGGGCAAGATCGTGCGAAAAAATCAATATCAGTAGCAGTATATAA
>Ga0066836_10001088_pt1 | contig 14003 bp, 14 predicted proteins | sample ETNtaG_18_FD_71568 | JGI IMG/M metagenome (GOLD analysis project Ga0066836, IMG submission 71568) | Marine microbial and viral communities from oxygen minimum zone, Eastern Pacific Ocean - ETNP201302SV91 | ecosystem: Environmental > Aquatic > Marine > Oceanic | place: Pacific Ocean: Eastern...
TTTCAGTAAGCACTTGTACTGATCTATTACCATTTGCAACAACCTTAGCAAAATGATTCATTGATTCACGTCTTGTTGATTCGCCCTTAAAGCCACCAACTTTTTTACCGTGTTTTTTAAACCAATCTTTTGGCATTTTTTTAGCCTTTGGTTCCGGGCATGGTTCAGCACTTTCCTCATAGGAACCATAATCTTCATCTGTGCCGTGTCCTGCAGAAGCCATAGCAGAATCAAAATCGCCATCCATTGGCTCAGCAAATCTTTCAGAACCATATTCGTCTTGTAGATATTCTTCAATCCATTGATCAGGATCACCATCTCTTGCTTTAGCAATACCATATGGCATTTCACCTGAGTTAAGAAAGTAATCATATAGCTCATCATAAAATTCTTGATGATCATATAAACTAGTTTCGCCATTCATTACAGATGCCATTGCATCTGCATGTTTATCTACAATATCATCTAACTGAACACTTGTTTCTCTAAGTGCAAGTCCTGCTAATTTTCGTAAATCATTTTCAGTTTTAATTATTGGAATCATTTGTACACTCCTGCTAATTGTAATAACCTTGTATTCTCAACATCTTCTTTTGCTTTAACTTTTTTACCTTTAGGTTTTTCTTCTGTTTCGGATCCAGCAATATATGTATCACCTGCCCATTCACCACTTGTTTCGTTATCGGTTCTAAGTTCGCCTTTTTCTTTAGCGTCTCGACGCCAGGCTGGTACATATTTTCCTTCTATGCCTTCGTTAAAAAAGATATCGTTACTTGTGTACTTGCTTAATTGCTGATTTAAACTTTCTTCAATAACTTCTGTTACATCTGGTTTTTCTTGGTTTTCGAAAGTAATATTTGCTTTAACCATGCGAAGTGCTTTATTTCTATCGCCTACTTCCATGTTATTAAACCCTTCTGCTATTTCTGTAACTAATGCACTAACGTTTGGGTTTATTGCTTTCTCACCAACATATGTTAACCAATGTTGGTTTTTTAATGTAACACTATCAAACTCAAAGTTGCTAGGATTGTTTATATCGTCATCTTCAAATAATCCAAGCTCAATTTTACCTTCAAGAAGTGCTAACTCAAGACGTTCTATAATTGTACCTTCAGAAACAAGAGTAGCAAGGTAAGGAAGCACACCTGCAATACTCTCATCAAAAGTATGTTTGGTTAGAACTTCTTGTAGTTCGCCTTCAACTTCTTCGTTTTTAATTTGTTCGTTATTAATCTGTTGGATTGCTTCATTGTAAGATCGTGAACTTTTAATTTTGGTAAGATTTTCTTTAATATTATTAACACGCATAATTGCTAATTCGTGCAATCCACTTACACTATCATTTTCATTAAAATTTCGCCGAGTATATCTAACAAAATTCTTTAATTGTCCGAGTTCTTCGTCAAGTCCAATTATACCTTTACCACCATCATCAAACGGTGTTCCTTTATTTGCAATGTGTCTTGCCATTGCTCTAGCGGGTAATAAATTTTTGCTAGGAAATTTAAATCGTTCGCCCTCGGCATTTTCAATATAAATGGATTTTATATTGCGGGCTCTACTGCCTCGTTGTTCTTCATTAACAGGTGCGGCATGTCTTACTACTAATCTAGTATTACCTACATCCTGATATGACGATTTTGAAGAACCATATGTTTTAGAGAATGCACTCTCTTGTATACTGTTCATGTCTGCTTCCTTTGTTAAATCAAAAACGTAATCTTTTGGTTGTAATGAATGACCGAATTTTTTAATATTAAAATCCATCATGTATTTTTTTGCTAGTTGTTTTATAGTGTCGATAGTATCTTTTGCTTCCTCAAAGGTAATACTTTTACCTAAATGTACTTTAATTTCTTCATCGGAGCATGTTACAACTACATTTGCATCTGTTAGAAAAAACCGCCTAGCATCTTCAGGCGTTATAACTTTTTTTCCAATATCATCAAACATGCGAATAGTATATCCATACCCCTTGAGTATTGCAAATATATTTTCGCTTATAGTTCCTGTATCGATAGCCATAAATCACAACCCTTTATGATATTTATCAAAGAATGCCGATTGGCATTGGCATATCCAGCGGATCATCTCCCAAAGGATCGACTAATTCTTCGAATGCTTCTCTATCATGCTTTGTAATTAGTTGTACAATTCGTATACATAATACGGAGGCCATTACTAAATCATCATGAGCTCCGTCTTTTGCCGCATACGATCTACCTCTTGCAACAAATGTTTTAAGTTCTTGTATTAAATTTCTACTATATATTTGTACTTTTTTCTCTTCTACAAAGTATTTTAACTTAGAACATGCTTCTAACTTGTTTTTATGAGTTGTAACCATTCCTCTAGTAAATGTTTGTCCTTTAGTTTTTGGTTCATTTACTAAATTACCATAAAAATTAACAGGACCTAATTCTTCATATGCCATTAATGATGCTTTGCCTATTCCATTATTTTCAATACTATAATATATGTTTTCTTCGTTTTGTACTTTATCTTGTATTTCTTCTAGTATACTTTGAAGTATAAGCATCTGATTACGTACATCTGTTTTATTGTGTTTCCATTCTGCTACTTGGGAAAATTTAGGTAAACTAAAAACTTGTATAGCCGCATAATCACTTCCTGTACCCATTGAAGGATCTAATCCTACACAATATGTAGAATTTTTATTAATTTCTTGGTACCAACGAACTTGTCCTTCTGTGCGAATCGGATTGTGTTCTTCTAATAATACAAGTTTTAAAGGTGCTATAAGTGTTTCGTCAGCAGTAATAAATTCACATTCATGTTCTCGTCTAAAACGTTCCTCACCTATTTTTCCACGTTCTTCGCTTGCCCATTTTTCATCACGATCAGGATGATCTTGCCAACGTGATCTAAATGCCCTAAATCCGTTTTTACCCAATTCTTGCTCATTACCAAAATCATCAACATTGTCAACTGCTGATTTCCATATTTGTGCAAACTGATCATTGTCTTGATTAGGTGTGCTAGTAATAATACATTTACCGCCTGTTGCTAATGTAGGTGACAGTGATGTCCAGAATTCTTCTGCTACTCTTGGAGGAACAAATGCAAACTCGTCTAAGTATACAAGTGTTAAACTCATACCTCTACCAGTATTCTCTGTTGTTGCTTGTGCTACAATTCTACTACCATTATCAAATTCTATACTTCCTCTATTATAACTTGTACAACCTGCTTTAATCCATTCTGGTAATGTTTCATATATGTAACGTAATCGTTGCATTATTTCTTGGGCACCTGCATATTTGTGTGCCGCAATTAATATTGTAGTATCAGGTTTAAACATTGCATACCATAACAAGTATGCCGCGGCCGCGGTAGACTTTCCTGTTTGTCTAGGAAGCATTGCAATCGCATATCTGTAATTATCGTATGTTTCAATTAACCCTTTTTGATATTCGAATAAATCAAAACCAACTTTACCTTTTACAGGATGTTGTATATAAGCATAATTGTTAATGAAATGTATCGGATCCTCCATGGCAAGGCCAAGTTCATCAATCTGTTCTTGCGACCATTTTTGAGACTTATGGGGTTTTTTAACTAATACTTCGTCCACTATCTGCATAACACTCTACATGATTTTCTAAATAATTGTCGCCTTTAAACCATAGTACTTTTTTATCATCAAAGAACGGCTGATGTTTGTCATCCAAATTCCAGAGGTCAGGCATAAACAATTTTTCTTTATTATTTACTATTAATTTCTGGCACATATCTAAATTAATTTTTACAGTATCTGTTCTTATTATTCCCTTACCAATAAGAATAGAACAAACAAATTTATTTTTATGTATACTCGAAACTAGTTCATTTGGACTTCGAGGACCAAAAGAACATTGCAAAAATGACGGATCGTATCCTTGGGATAATGCAAAGGCACATACCGAACCTAATGCTACACCGATATCTAGTTGTACTGCTTTACTAAACGATTCATGGGTTTCCTGGCCCATAGCATCATCAAATTTAAAAAAATGTTCTTTTTTCTGCATATCAGCAAAGAATAATATGTGTATAGGTGCAAATACGGATGCAAATCTAAATGGATGTTCATCCATAAAAACATTATCAAATAACCAACGTTTTGTATCAGGTGATCTCCAATCTACAATCACAACATCATATAATCTAAAATTTTGTTTACTGGGTATTAACTTGATAAAGTCAATGAACGGTTGTACTTCAGGTTGTACTGTATTGTCATATGCCAGCACTTGATGTCTATCTCGAAACTTATCTGATAATTGTTGATAATCTGGTTTGGCAAATGACATATCTATTGATTGCGAAGTTTTGCTTCTTGACGTCTTCGGAGAGGACTTTTATAGCCTGGATCTCCAGGTTTAAGCGAGTAGTTTTTTGTTTTTTGTAACTCTCTACTAGACTTTTGTAATTGTTGTGTACCTCTACGGGTTTGTGCTGGTTGTTGTACAGGCTTTCTTTGTTGGACTTTTTTCTTCTTTTTACTCCATTGGCCTAAATCATCTGTGCCAATACTCATTGACGGACCATGTTTTCCAAATGGCTTTGCACTAAGATTACCACCTAATCTTCGATTACCTTGTGCATCAGTATGTAAATTAAGGCCTCCAAGGAGATTTCCTAATTTAAGATCTCCTAAACCTATATTCCATCCAGCCTCATCAACAGGCGTATCTAGTCTTTTTTTTTGAAGTCTTGCCACTCTGACATGAGTTCTTCTTCATTGAGTGGGTTATCGCCGTATTTGTTATCAGACTCTGAATCACCGCGAGTTTTTCCAAACCCTCTAAATGACATGTCATCAATATCACCATGTGCGTCATTTGGTGTTCCGCTAAATTCTGGTGATGCATTTTCAAAATCATCTGAGTCGTGTTCTTTTACCTTAACGGCTTCTTTTGGGGATGCCAGCACGGTAAGCATATCTCGCATGTCTTCTGTTCCAGTTGGGGGTTCGCCACCGCATCCTCCGTCTGCTGGCATTGGTTCTGCCATTGGCGCAGGCATTGGTGCTGGTTCTGCATGTTGCATACCGGCTAACCTAACTAAATCTTCTAATTCAACTGAAACTTTCATGTTACTTCCTTGCTGTCTGCTTGTTTACCCCAGACATTTTGCTGGGATTAGGTATAGAATTTTGACCGCCCAACGGGCTTGTTTTATTGCCCTCTGTGGTCTCCATTTGTGGTGCCGAACTGTCAGTACTTGCATATTCGAACTTCCTGCTCTCTAACCCTTTAAGAAAATCAACATTATATTCGCCACCATAATATCTGCCATTATTTTTTGCCTCGTCTCCTGAATATTCAGTTCCCATAATAGCCTCTTTAGGACTTTCGTCCTCAGGTTCATCAAGCTCATTGAGCGGATCTGCTAAATTTCTAACTTTTAATTTATATTCTGGAATGCTAAGATATTCTACTAGTTGTTGTTGTAGTATGTGTGGTGCAACAGGTAAATTTAATTTTGCATCCACAATATAAACATCTATAGCAGTACCTTGGTTAGCAAACTCTAATGGATTGGTTTGCGTCATTAATTTTCTTGCGGAAGAAATACTGTCAGGGGAATATCGCTTTAAGAATACATCCATCTTATCATCAATTGCGGAGTCAATTGTTTCTCCCAAAGGGATGGCCATCTTAATACGTAAGTCGTATTGTTTCTTAGATTCGGTTAAGTATTCATTTAAACGCTTCATATTATTCCTCGTCTTTTTCTTCGCGAACTTCGTCTTCTTCTTTGTCTTCTTTTTGTGCTTCAGCAACCATATTAGCATAACTACGTAATAAATCTTGTGTAGTTTGTGGTGCTGGTGTTTCTGTAGTTTCTTCGATTTGCTCGCCTTCATCGACTTGCTCGTCGGATTCGTCTACTTCTTCTTCTTTTGCTTCTTCAACTTCTTCTTTGTCGTCATCATCGTCTTTTGCTTCGGCAACGGTTTCTTCAGTTGCTTCTTCTTTAACTTCCTCAGTTGCATCCTCTTGAATTGCTTGATCAGATACTTCTTCAGTTGACTCTTCGACAGGCGTTTGATCTTTTAAAAGATCAGCATACGCTCGAAGTTGTTGTGCAGAATTGGCATATTCCATAATACTATCCTTGGATTTCTAGTTTATTTTATTTATCTTTATTTTGAGATAAAGCACTCAACATGCTATTTCTGTCTGAAACAACATATTCAGCGTCTTGTTCTATTACTTTAGGCATTTTGTGTATGTTTTGATCCAAACGCATCTTTTTAAGTTGCAGTTCGATTGCTTTTAATTTTCTATCTGCTTTAGCATTTTTTGCATCTACTGCTGTCTTTAATACACTAGATGCGGCTTCAAATATCTTTCCTGCATTGCGATCTTCTACATTAAACCCTAAATCCATTAAATCTTCAAATGCTTTTTCTGCTTTATCAGCATATCTATCCATATCTGGATCACTTGAGTGTATATCATCAACGTGAGTTAATGATGTGTTAATGCGATCGCTCATATCAACAACATTTGTTACTGGGGCTTCTGCAATAACTTCTTGCTGTTCTTCAACAACAGGCATCGGAGCAACATCTTCAATAACTGGAGTTGCTTTTTTATCACGTGAATCGTAGAACTCTTCTGCTTCTACAGGATCTGCTAAATCAAATAAATCTTCTAATTTTTTAGTCATCGTTTGCTTCTGCCGTAATTATTAAATATTTCTTTTTCTGTTACAATACGAAAATTAATTCCTTTACGTTTGCACCATTCACTTGCGGCTGTCCATTTAGCATGATTTAATGCAACCGCCGCCTTATCAGTTCTTGACTTTGCTTCAGTAAGACTTGATTGTGTACTTGGTTTTATTTCAACCATTTCCATACGTTTTTGACCTTTTTTGTTTTGATAAACAATCATAAAATCTGGTACATAAACAGTATGTTTTCCTGTAAAGGGATTCCTATACGGAATTGAATGACCTTCACTTGCCCAACCTATAACACTTGGATGACCATCACACATTCTCATAAAAACTAATTCCCAACTACTTCGATAATGCGGTGTATGTTTACCAAAATATTTTCCGGGATTTTTACAAGTATATTTTCCTTGTTCGTATTTTCGTCTTCGCATCTATCATCCTCATTAAGCGGTAACAATATCGGTCATTGAATCTGCAATATTTAAATTGTTAGGAGTAGACTTGTCCTCATCATTATTTTTTTCATCACCGACTTGAGCAAGATATTTTACTTGTTCAAACGATACATTCATTGTCCATTGTATTGGCCCTGAATCACCATAATTTAAAGTATCATGTGCAATACTATTAATTGTTGGGTTATATAATACTACTGGATCAAGTTTCTTTATATTTTCTAGTGTAAGTTCGTCCGGCCAGCCCCTAGTAATCATAATCCATTTTATAAAATTCTTTTGATAAGCATATGGTGGGGGGCTAAAACCAAAGCCACCGCCATGTTGTCCGCTTGCTGATATGTCACTTACAGGATCATATAGTCCTTGTATCGAAGATGGAAGCATTCTGTCTTTGTAATAGTATCTAAAATAATTTTGATATACTGATTGAAATGTATTATCAACAGTATCATAGAAAACTATGCTGATAGGATTATACGAATGTCCTGTTTGTATAATCCTTTTCCTGTTATATTGATTTACTACTTGAGTATCAAATTGTATAGTAGGAAGTTCTATTTGAACCGCTAGCGGATGAGGCACCGACCTTGTGGTATCTCTTTGATCATCGTCCCCGTCGTCCTTGGAGAGTTTGGCAAAATCAAACTGGACATAAAAGTTAAACTTTTGCCGGGGCCTTAATTCCATAGGCTCCCCGTAAGGAGCCATTACATTAAATTCTTTTTCCGCTAACGTATATGCTGACATTAGTTACTAGACGTTGCGCCGACATTAAGTCTAGATGGTGCCCGACTTAGAATTGCCAAGCCGTTTGCTCCAGTTTGTTCGGCATTGTCGTATCTAATTGTCATCGTTACTATTTGTGCATCATTATTAGCATAGTTACTCTCACCATACTGTATTTGCGACAAATAACATCCACTTAAACTCCAGGCATCTAAAATATTTTCATCTGCTACTGGGTTTGCTCCATCCAATGTTTCGATTAAAGTTGAAAACTTGTAATTGACAGCGGCTACCGGTGCACTCTGTGCTGAGTGATCCATTTGGTTTTGAACTTGTGAACCAATTGCTTTAATTACATGTCCATCAACGTCGTCTCTAATTATACATTGAATTGGATTCCAGGTATGTTTACCTGCTAGATATACTCTTGAATTATATACTTCAAGAGTAATGTCATCGTGTTGCAAGTCAGGCCGACCAACACTTACTAAGTTTCTTGTGAGCCTGATTAAACTATCAGTGGCGTTACTACCACCCAAGTTTTGAAATGTAACCCTAAACCTATATTGCAATTTAGGCATTAGAGTTGTACCTTCGGGTTGTGTCCCGTCAACAGGTACTTTGAAATTGCTTAAAACAGCCATTATACTCTCCAAGTCGTTTCTAGTATTTATTAAATTTAGACAAATTTTGAGAAGCGGTTTGCAGTGGCCCCCAAATTAGGCGCCACTGCATGAAGATTAACTAGAACTGGAAAGTTTACCAGTATTAAGAATTCTTACAGGTATGTAAATGAATTCTGCGGCTTTTGTTGGCTCAACGCCAATATCAATCCAAAGTTCATTTCGATCAATTCTTGCAGATGTATTATTGCTTGTATCACAAACTACTGCAAAGTCATACAATCCACGTTTTGCTTGTATGTCTCCTAAGAATCTTTCAATCATATCTTTGATGTTTGCTCTTGTTAATGTATCATTAGGTTCAAAAATAAACGGTCTTACAATTTTATCAAGACGTTCTCTTAGATAAATCATCAAACGAGAAACATTTATTCTATCTAATGCACTATCTGCGGCATAAAGAGTTTTTTGTCCCCAAACTATAACACCTTCACCTGGAAAGTTTGCTACTGGATTCACTTTTTTAGCATATAAAGTGTCTCGCAACCCTTGTGTTAGTGCTACTGCCTTAAATTCGCTTTCGCTATCAATATAGCCAATGTTTGTAGCATTTTGTACTGATCCTCTTGCAATACCTGCTGGTGCAAACCATGGATAAGAAACATTGTCATTGTATGCTAATGTTCGCATAATTGTATGACTCATTGGCTGAGCTACTGTATAACCATCAACGTTTGTTGTTAATGCTACACCTGGATAGTAAACGCCCATTTTATCATTCTTAGGAGCCACTAATCCATCTTCGCCATTTTCTGTTGCGGCTGTACCATCAATCCATGTACTAATATTTGTTGCATTATTAGCAAGTCTCATTGGAGTATCAATAACACAAAATGCAGTTTCTTTTCTATCAGTTGATAGAGTAGACATTTCGTCAGCACATTCAGGATAACCTGGTGCAGTAATTAAGTTAAAACTTAATGTTTCTGCTCTTAAGTCATCATCTGATAATGCGGCTTGCATTGCAATAACAACAACTTTTCTTTGTGCCGCTCTGCCAAAATTTCCTGATCCATCAGCGGCTGTTCCACTTGCTGAACGCCATTTCCATGAAGTTGTTAATGAACTATCATACTTTCTAACATTATATGAAGAACGACATAAGTTCATTGCAAGCATTCCATCCGGATATAATGCTGGATTTGGTCCACCTGTTATAACTGTTGCGCCAGTACTTGCATTTGTTGTGTCACCTGCACGTTCAGTAATGTCTGCAAATACAACACCATTTGGAGTTGATTGATCTGAACTATCACGTGATACCCATGCACTTGTGCCAGTATCATACATTTTAAATACAAGACCGCCACCTGTTGTGTCCATCCATAAATCGTTATTACTTGGTGCAGTTGGTGCCGTAGTACCTACAGAGCTAATTGTTTTAGGAACCCAAAGTCCTGTTGCTTTAATATACATATCAAAAGAACTGGTTGTTGTAGTACTATCATACCAATATGTGCCGTCCGTTGTAGAACCTGTTAATGCAGTTGGACTACTTTGCAAATTACCTGTTGCAGTACCTGGTGTAATTGCAGTCCATGCACCTGCTCCATCAGCAGTTTTAATACTCATTTCTGGATCGCCAGTATCGTGATCAATTGCATCAATATAAATTTCACCTGCGGCAGGCGTTGCTCCACCTTTAATCTTTACAGTTACATCGCCTTGGACCAATCCTGTGTCGGCTGTTCCGCCTACTGTAATAGCGGTAATTTTACCTGACGAGTCAACTGTTGCTGTTGCAGTTCTATTTGTTGCTCCACCTAATGTAACAGTTGGTAAATCACCTGCGGAATAACCTGATCCACCATCGTCTACTGTGATACTAGCAACATCACCGGCTGAAATAACAGCGGTTCCGTATGCTTGTGACCCAACACCAAAACGTCCTGGTGAATTCGCATCAGCATCAGAAAATAATACAGGTGTTGTTTTAGTTGTCCATCCGGCAGTTGTTGAACTGTAAGATTTCATAACAACATTCATTCCAGCATTTGCTGAAGTCATCTTAATCCATACATCGTATCTGGCTGGACTTGTTGGTACACTTGTATGTGGATCAACATATATATTTGTTGCCGCATACACTCCACCAAGTGCTTGCATATCTGTTTCTCTAATTTCTGTCCACGTTGCTGATGAAGTCTTTTTGTAATATCTCCATCCTGCTAAGTGGTCTCCATTAACATCGATAGTAACGATTGCATATGAATCAACTGGTAATGCCGCAACTGATGCCGCTCCATCATTTGGAACCGCACTTGCTCCAGCATATATTACTTCAAGAGCTGTCAATACAGTTGGTGTCTTACTTACCCAAGCACCAGCACTATCGGCTTCAAAGATGCCCCATGATGTTGATGTTGTATCAAGCCATACTTGACCATTGTTAGGTGGTCCTTTTGGTTCTGTTGCAGATGCTTCTAATTCGGTAGTATTAATGCCTGCTCTTACAACATAAGCCCGACTTGCTATTCCTAGAAAGGAATATGCGGCCAATAAACCCCATTCGTTTGTTTCATGCCCGTGTACTGGAGTTCCGCTTGTAACTTTAAAAGTAGGATCTCCGTAACTATTAAGTAAGTCTCGTTGACTTGTAATAAGAGCTACGTTTCCAGCAGTTGCTGAAGTTGTATACGGTGCAGTGGTTGTGCCGTCCGTCAACGTTTTATCTTGCCCTGTTGCAATGATAAACATTGGTACTGTGCCAGTTCCGACGCTGGCATAAAATGATTCGTCAGTTACCGAAACACTGACTCCTGGTGATACTAAAGTTGCCATTTAGTTTTCCTTAAAATTATAGGTCTCTTTTACATATTTATGTGGTATTTGGTATATAGTGGTGTTTAACCGATGACAAAATGGAGCGGATCGCCGCCATCTTGGTAAGTTACAAGTTCTTGCTCGAGCTTGTCCATTGATGCCTGTGCATCTGTACGTAATGCCTCACCATTTAATGTAGTACCACCTTGTGGTCCTGCAATTTGGCTAAATTTACTTCTTGCTTCTGCTATAATTAATTTTGCTTCTGCTACTGCCCAACTTCGACACCAAAATCCAGCATATGTATCGCTTAATAAATCTGCTTCAGGTCTATAGTTATAACAATGTAGAATAACATTTTCGTCATTACTTTTTACTTTTCGTTGTATTGATATTGTTTTGCTACTAGGCTTCCATGTAAACATATATTCACTACCAAACATTCTACCAAGCATTTCTCTATGCTGAGAATATGCTTCAAAGGTCATAAGGCCACCAGCCCGTCCTGAATGCAACAAATATGTATTAAGATATGCCGCCTCGAAAGGCTCAACATCATTTCCATATGTTGTTCCAGAAATACCTGTTACTGTTCTATAGATATCTTTAACTTCGATTATTTCATCAGGTAAGACATAATCACTAACTTCCTTTGTTAATGAGAGTATTGCGAAACTTTCTTCTGTTGCATTTGATGAACGTTGTCTATAACGGTCTAATGCGTGATCAATACTTAAATTATAATGATCGGCATCTAATTCAACATCTACAATACCTCCACCGAGGCTAAGTTCTATATCTTTAATTAATTTCTGTCGTTGAGACTGGGCCATACAACTACCTTTTACAATATTTATGAAAAAGGAGACTAAGGTAGTTGCATGGACTTGGGATCTATTTAAATACTTTGAGGATTACAGTATCATCGCCAAATCGCGGAGTTAACCGGGTTTCTACTGCATTTATGCTTGTAAACCATTTATCAAACTTAGTTTTGCTAAGTCCTTTACATTCTTTTAATTGTTCCTTAGGTTTACGAAGTGTTTTCCTAACACTTAGGTTTTCGTTCACATTTAGTATGGTTGTACCTTTTGCTTTAAACCCCATACTGTCATCGGCAATTAAAACACCAATCTTTCTAAATTTACATTGATAAATCACTGCCGCAGTTGCACCAATTAATGATAATGGTTTTTCGCTTACAATTCCTAAATCATCATTTTTAGGAGAGTATTTTAATTTAGCAACTTGCTTTTCAGCACTTCTTGGTTTCTTTGTACGTTGTTTTCTATTAGCAAGTGATTCACCAATAATCATATCACATGCATCAATGACATCTTGTAAAAACGTTACAAAACGATGTTTATCTGAAGTTGACATATGTGAATAACCTTCAACCATATCTTCGTCAGTTTTAAGAATTGCATGATTAATTTCAGCAAGTTCTGCTTCGTAGTCTTTTTTAATAACTCTTGCATGAGCTTGGTTACATCCATTACCACGCAAATACTCAAGTGGTTTGTTTTGTAAGGAAACTAATGCCCATGTGCTTTCGTTACTTGTACACATGTCTTTCCATTTTTCTAATTCAGCACCAATATCCCATGCTTGTTCTTTAACACGGTCTTGTATTGTTGGACCTACTTGGCGTTCTTCTTTCTTTTCGTCCTTTTGTTCTAGTTTATTAAATCCGTGAGTACAAAGATAATCAACATGTCTATCTAATTTCTCTTGTACTGTTTCTTCAAACTCTGCACCTTTCACTGCCATTCGTGCAAGCCAACCATAAGTTGGAAGAACAAATACATCTGGACATGCTTTTACCATTTTAGAATCATCAGTGCGATTTCGTTCAACTAGATACTCTGCTAAGTATTTTTTTGCATCTTTAACATTACTATGGTAATTGTAATAATTAAACCCATATGCTAAATCCATATCTTTAACTAGTCCATAATATTCGGGCTCTGGTCCAGTATGTTGTTCGTCAAGACCTCTTTGTGATAATCGTTTTTTCTTTTTAGGAGCAACTTTTAATAAACTTCCACCTGTTTTCTTTCTTGCTTTTGGCATACTGTTCCTTTGTTAAAGTTGGCAGACCATCTAGGATTCGAACCCAGACTTGGAGGGTTGGAGCCTCCCGTGCTAATCCGTTAACACTAATGGCCTATATGTTTTGTGTATGAGTACAACTTGGATAACTAGAACACCCCATAAAATCTTTCTTGGAACGTTTTGCAGTTCTCTTAACAAGTAAACTCTCACACTTTGGACAAATGTGTTCTCCGTCGGCAACATACTTCCAAAGCTCTCTAGCTCTTTCTTTCATATTTGAAAAAGCATTTACTGTTCTATTTACTCTACGTTCTGCTTTAACTGGACGATCCTTTTTAAGATCATACAATGTAACACGAATCGCATCTGAACCTATTTCCCGTGTTTTTTTAGTTCTTCTATCTACAGATGAAAAAATACGGATGGAGTAACGGAAGTCATCGCCTTTTAAGGCCTTCATAAAATCGTCTGCATTTTCATGTTTAACGACACGCTCGAAAACATATTCATTTGCATTAATGCCGAATCCTTCTGATTCAGGAGCAACATCATTAATACACTTGAAACCCATATCTTCAACTAGCACTTGCTTTGCTTGATCGTATGTAAATTCAACGTATCC
>Ga0066836_10001089_pt1 | contig 14003 bp, 12 predicted proteins | sample ETNtaG_18_FD_71568 | JGI IMG/M metagenome (GOLD analysis project Ga0066836, IMG submission 71568) | Marine microbial and viral communities from oxygen minimum zone, Eastern Pacific Ocean - ETNP201302SV91 | ecosystem: Environmental > Aquatic > Marine > Oceanic | place: Pacific Ocean: Eastern...
CCAGCTTCTCTGAAGAAGAAGGAGTGGAAACTGCTGAAGGTCATGTCCGCCTTTCCTGGATGGACAAAGAAGGAAACGCTGGTGAGGGTCATTTCGAATTCTCCATCGGGTAAACTAGCGGTATAATCAGGGTTTTCAAAATCGGTTCCAAAACAGTAATCGCCGACCCCACAACCGAGTACGGGCAGAACATTGTCGTCCTGATGCCCTCTTGCCCAGTTTGCCTCCATGGGGGGGATGCCTTGGTCGGGACCTGTTGTCCAACCTTCAGCCCCAGATTCGAAATCCGCATTGTAACCCTGAGTTGTGAGTTGAAGGGATGTTTCTTCGACCGTGAAATCACTGGCAGCGGAGTATTGTGTCATGCCACCATTGAAGACAGGGTTCCAGATTTGTCCATTGGCAACAAGAGAACTGTCTATGACTTGGACATCATCGTGTCCAGCGTAATTTGTTCCGACGATGAAGCCGGCTGCATTGACCGTTTCACCGGCTGGCATACTGATACCTGCAGTCAAATCATCGCCCCAAGTTCCTTGATCACGAAGTTCGACATCGACTTCTGAATTGCCGTTGGCAAATGTGCTAATTGTTGCTGCATGAACCAAGGTGGTGGAGAACACCATCAAGCAGATCATGGCCAGCGATAGGGTACGGGTTCGGGTTGTCATGTTATGTCACATCCAAGATGAACCACGTAGTGGTTCTGCGCTGTCCACTCAAAGCCCGCATATAACACCCATCATTCGTTGGTTGGCCCCGAAGGGGGCCAAAAACAATCATTTCGTGTTCAATGGTCGCATTCTGAGCGATTCAAGGCAACCATTTACCAAATCGGCGAGACCGCCTTGAGCCCCCTCATTTTGGCGCAATCTACTGAGGTCTGCAACCGTCGTTGGTCGATCTGGACCCAATGCATCACACAACTCTGGCCCTGCTGCGATATCGTACGTCCCCAATTCCCTAGCCTCGTCGATAATTTCCTGTTTGTCTAATCCGAGCAATGGCCGTAATATTCGATAATCGCTCGCCTCCTCAACCGCACCCAAATTTCCAAGGGTTTGACTGCTTACTTGGCCGAGGTTTTCTCCGGTTAAAATGGCGGATGCCCCGACATCTGAAGCGAGGGAACTCCCAATCGCATTGAAGAGGCGTTTCATGTGGACGAAGTAGTCGCGGTGGGCTTCAGGATCCGTGAATTTAGCCAATGTTTCACCGACGGTGACCACCCGAAGATTGGGGTCGATTGAACCCGGTGCATCCAAGGTATGGATCAGATGTGTAAGACTTGCAGCAGTTTTGTCCTCTGCTTCACTACCCGTAATCGGTTCCTGCGAGCAATGAACGGGTACAATGAGCCAGCCCGAACGTACCATACGAGCAACGGCGACAGGGGAATCGATACCACCCGAAACCAAAGCGATGCAAGTTGGTGCACTGGCCATGTACCGCCCTGCCGCTTTACCTCCATAATGGGATGGGTCGGAGAAATCTAGGTGACAGCCTCAAGAGGGAGAGGCACCGCCCGGGGAATGAGGATAGAGATGTCTGACCCCTACTCGACCGAGCCTGTGACGAAAATCGATGAGGTATTCCCACAGGATACAAATGCCTACAACACACTCTTTGGAGGACGATTGATGAGCATCATGGATACTGCTGCAGGAATGGCTTCTAGTAAATTTGCCCATCGTGAATTTGTCACCGTTTCTGTGGATGCGCTGAAATTCAAGCGACCTGCATATCAAGGCGATTTGATTGAAACGACTGCGCGAGTTGTTCACACGAGTACGCACACGGCAGGCGTACACGTCATCGCCAAAAGATTGGATCGAAGCGAATGGGTGACTGAAGAGATTTGTTCAGGGTTCTTTTTCATGGTGGCAATCGATTCACAGATGAAGCCAATACCCATACCACAATTCAAGCCTAATGGTGAAGATGAAGAGAAAATGTGGAATTTGGCTCAAGCCGCTAGAGATGCCATGAAAGCTGCTGGTCAGTAACTGCATGAGCAATAGGACGGTCGATGGACATGCCTGTACTGAACGTCGCCTTTGTCGGTACCGAAGAATTCGCGAGGACATTGGCGAAGAAAGGGGATGTCCGTGACATTGAGTCCTATGTCTACAAGGAAATTGTAGATGGAGAAACGCGCATTCTATCTTTGCTGAGGCCACTTAGACACCCTGAACGTCTACGTCCATTACTCAGCGTACTAAACGTAGCGAAGGCCGGGGTCGTAGAAATTGCAACAATCGATGCTGCTCTTGGAGAGGTGCTCGTGGCCTTCGGAGCGGCAAACATCGATGTGGGGCACGCGATTATTTCTCCGCAAGAAGGGGGTTGGGTCGACCCCGAACAGGTGCGCGTCATCCTGGATCAAGCCGGACTAGGAGAATGGACTTTGCATGAGCAAATGCCGGATGAACATGTCCTAAGGGAGGCTCTTTTGTCCAACCTTCAATCGGGGGATGAGGATTCACCACTTGTGATTCCAATCGATCAGCACTTCAATGTGAAAGGTGTGGGTCTAGTTGCCATCGGTTATGTGCAGGCCGGAACCGTTTCCAAACATGATGAGATTCTGGTGCTACCTGCTCAAGAAACGGGAATCGCGAGAAGTCTCCAAGTCATGGATGATGATGTCGAACAGAGTTTTGTGGGTGACCGTGTGGGTGTCGCACTTCGAAACCTAAGGGAAGAGGCCCTTCACCGAGGGTGTATATTGACTCATGGAGACGGGGATGCTTTGACCCGTCACAACAGTTCAACTTTCACCCTTTCAAGAGCGCCATTTCAGAAGAGAGAACTTTCCAAAGGTGATGTTGTCCATGCCGCTGTAGATTTACAGTTCCAAGTTGGAAGGATAACCACGATTCAGAATGATGAAGTTGAGGTCGAATGGGAACAACCGCTTTGGGTTCAAAAACGAGATGCTGCGCCCGTAATCATCGTCCAACTGGATGCTGGAAATATGAGAGTGATGGGCACTGCACAAGCCATCGCGCCCGCGCGTGAGTAGAACTACTAAACTGTGGGTCTAATGGTGATGATTGCCAATAAACTGTATAAGCAGCAGGTTGCGCTGACGTTCTGGGATGCATCAACAGGAAGGACCTTTTGGGGTTCAGCCTGAGCAGCGAGGGAGCGAAATTCTCGCAACGTTCAGGCTGGCCGGAGTAGGCGGAGCCATCAAGGGTGTACTAAACGAAAAGTCGTTGTTACTTGAGCGCCGTGATGGCAAAGGTTTGCGAGTTGATATCGATACCATCCGTCGTGTCCGACATCATCACACACCGGTGATACCTCAAGGATTGACTTGGATTGGCGTTATTACACTTATTCTTGCAACTCGTGTTCTTTCAGGTCCAATCCAAATTTACGCACTGATTATGGGTGCCATGACAATTTTCACCTGGCTTATGGGCCGGAAACCCACACTTTGCATCGATACCAAACAAGGGGACAGGCATATGCTGCATGGTCCCGACAGTCTTCTCTTGCGAACCCAGATGATGATCAATCGTCTATGCGATGGCAAGACGATGGATGAGGCAAGGGAAGGTTTAGACGAAGTCCAAATCAATCCGAACTTCCCTTCAATTTCACCACTGGAGGCGGTTAAGGTGCAATCGGCAGCCATTCAAACAGAACCTGTCGCGGAGGCTGAACTACTGCCGGAAGTTGGAATTTTTGATGAGGCGGATTTGGAACAAGCGTTGAAAGCCATGTACCATGGTAATGCCGGGGAAATCCCTGAACCAAAACCTGCTGAATCATCTCCTACAATCGAAACCTCTCCAGCAATAGAAGCATTTTCTTCAGATAGTTCAGCAGACCATGCCGGACGAGGACTACTTGATCGTGCTAGGAATTCACTGCAAGAAACCCGCTCGGAGAGTGACGGATGGCAACAACAGCAAAAGTTGGACAACTGGTCTAAACCATGGGAAAAACCTGCGACTGAAAATGCGATTACACAAGCTGCATCTGAATCCGCTTACGAACGCGCTTGGGGCCGTGGTGATCCGCAATGGTATTGCGAAAAAGAGGCTGGTACCGGAAATCGGATTCAAACAGCACTTTCTGAGGCCAAAGAAGAGGGGGACATGTTCTTCTCAGGTTCAATGTTTGATGACCCCGCACCATCTCAAACAACAGAAGTTGGAATCTTTGGAAATATGTTTGATTCACCAACACAGGCACCAACAACAACACCGATTACAGAATTAGAGCCCGCGCCGGCATGGTCAGCGCAAGCCATTCGCGATGCATCTCAAAATCCAAGTGCTCTAGCGACGACACTTCCTGAGCCGACGCTTCATGCACTGCGTAAAGAATGCACACCAGGTGTGGTTGCTGCGGCTAGGGTGGCAACACCTGAACCTGAACCTCAGACGCCAGCCATAGAAGGACACAGCCTCGATGAATTTCCTGCCCTCGGTGCATTCCTTCGAAATTCTCCAAATCGCCGGTTGCGGACTTCAACCGCACCCAAGCAAGAGGGGCGTCTGACTCAGTTGGCCAAACGTGGAATCAGCGCTTTGGCATGGAAGAGTGAGAAGTCTCCAGCGCGGAAGAAGGTCAGGCCTGTGAAAATCGAGGGCGATGATTATGCTGAAATCTATGGAGATGAAGATGGCTTCGATGATGGACAATATCGAGAAGTTGCACTCCGTTCTGGACAGATACTACGACTAAGGGCGGACCAAGATCATCAAGCGGAAGTGGCCGAACGAATCCGGACACTGTCGAAATCCTCAGGCGGAGCATTGGCGGATGATGAAACGGACGCGCTAATCGACCGACTCTCTGCAAGTGGAGACTTGGAACCCATTGCCGATTTACTAAAAGCAGCCGACACAAAGCAACTCTCATTCGGACAATTGTCGAGTACCTCACCACCTAAAGAAGCACCAGGCCATCATGGCATCTCCCGATTTGGATAATCAAATCAGACCGACCATGCGTCTGTAAGCATCCAGTCTAGCGTGATATTCCCCTCGGTCTAGTCCAAGGATTCCTTCAGTACCAAATGCAGAAATTGTGAAGGAAGCCGTGACGGTAGCATGCACCAACGCATTGTGCAATTCTTCGTGCGTTGGATTCAAATTTTCAGATTCGGATAGTAACGTCAACAATGTCCCTGCAAACGAATCCCCACATCCAGTGGGGTCAACAATCTCGGAAGTTGGGAAGGCTGGAAGAGTCAACAGGCCATTATCGGTCAGTGCAACACAGCCATGCTCTCCTTTTTTGATAATTAGAATCGAAGGACCAGCACCCGCTTCTTGACCCCCCGTTAGTGCAAGGCCAGAACGTATTGACTCGCCTGCACGAATCAGGTTCTCATCTTTGGCAATCATTCTCACCTCCATATCATTGAGAATGGCTAGGTCGACACGGCGCAATACGTTGGAGAGTTCATTGAAGGCGATATTAATCCACAGATTCATGGAGTCCAAAGCAGTGAATTTAGCGCCTTCGCATTGGTCCAAAACATGAGTTTGAATCGAAGGGTGATTGTTTGCCAAAAACAGAACCCTTGGTGACCACCAAGAAACTGGAACATTGGGTTCATAACCATCCAACACATTTTGCTGAGTTTCGATGGTGATGGCCTGACTCATGTCGCCTTCATAACGTCCATGCCAACGAAATGTTAGTCCCCCTTCGATGATTTCAACGCCTTTGAGATCGATGCCTTCTTGGCGCAATAGATCACAATCTGATTCATTGAAATCTTCACCTACCGCACATACCAATCCCACGGGATGGGGAGCATCTGTATCCAATCTGTGATTGGCATGAAACGCGGCAGCAATTCCCGCAAATGTGCCGGAACCACCAAGTGAATCTGTGATTCCACCAGCCTCTGTTTCAAGATGATCGTACGCGAGACTACCAACAATTACGATGTCCATGTTATCACCCGAGCAGGTTGGGATGGTCTTCAAGATATTGAATTGTGATGTCTCTAGCGATAAAATCTGGTTCGACCAAGATTGCTTTGTGCAATGGAATAACTGTCTCGACACCGATGAGAGTTGTCTCTTTTAGGGCAGCTTTCATCTTGGCAATTGCCTCCTCACGATCTTGTCCCCAAACAATCAATTTGGCCAATAGAGAATCAAAACAGCCGGGCATATCGTAACCGATATGGGCGTGAGTGTCGACCCTAACCCCGCGACCTCCGGGGAAATGACAATCCCACAATTTACCCGGTGAGGGGATGAATTTGAGCGGGTCTTCGGCATTCAACCGGCATTGAATTGCATGACCTGAGAATTCCACATCTTCCTGACGGATTGGAAGCGATTCTCCCGCTGCAACCCGAATACCTAATTTCACCAAATCGACACCGGTAATCATCTCGGTAATCGTGTGTTCCACCTGAACGCGCGGATTGACTTCAAGGAAGAAAAATTCGCCATGCTTATCTCGAAGAAATTCAAATGTTGCTAAACCGCGATAACCAACTGCTCGAGCACCTTCACAAACCTTGGAGCCGATTTTTGCTCGAGCTTCATCGGTAAGCCAAGGGCCCTCTTCGAGCAACTTTTGGTGGCGCCTTTGAATCGAGCAGAAGCGCTCGCCGAAGTGAATTGCATTTTGTCCATCGGCAAGAACCTGAAACTCAACATGTTGAGCACCCTCGATGTATTTCTCGACAAATACCCGATTGTCCCCAAATGCGGATTGGGCTCTAGATTGACAGAGATTTAGGGCGGATTCAAACTCACTTTCCTGGTGGACAATTTGCATCCCAATGCCACCTCCACCTGCTGCAGCTTTGATAATCACGGGATACCCAATATCCGCAGCCAATTGACTCGCAACTTGTGCATCATCAATGGCTTCATCGCTTCCTTTGGCAACCGGAAGTCCGGCTGCCTCCATCGCTTTTCTGGCCTCGATTTTGTCACCGAGTAGAGAAATGACCTCTGCACTCGGTCCGATGAATGTGATTCCTTCTTCCTCACACCGTTTCACAAAGGCGGCATTTTCTGCGAGAAAACCATAACCGGGGTGAATCGCTTCGGCACCAATTTCCTTTGCCGCCCGAATAATTGCTTCATAATCAAGATAAGAATCCAAAGGGTTTGAACGATAAAGAGGGATTGCAAAATCCGAAAAACGAACCGGCAACGAAAGTCGATCTTCCCTGCCATGTACAATACAAACCTCGACACCTAACTCTCGGAGGGCTCGGCTGATTCGAAGCGCAATCTCGCCGCGATTGGCAATCAAGACGCGCTTGAACATGGAGTTGGCCATTCGCGTCCGGTTCAAAGGAGTGCCGCATCCGCCCTTAGGGCGGATTGAATCAGTAAACGTCACGCAAGTAGCGTTTCTCTTCCTTCATCAGCGTCTGCTCAACAAATGCCTTGGCATCTTCATCTGAATAACCACCGAACTCGGCACAGATGTTGATGAGGGTATTATGGACGTCCTTGGCCATGTAATTCTTGTCTCCACAGACATAAAAGTAGCCACCATTGTCAATCCATTCCCAAATTTCAGCTCCATGCGAAGCCATCAGATGCTGTACGTAGACCTTCTCTGGGCCTTCTCGTGACCAAGCCAAGTCGATCTTGTCAATCGTTCCTTCTTCTACGAATTCATTGATTTCATCTCGATAGAGGAATTCTCCCTCTGCGGTCCAATCTCCAAAGAATAACCAATTGCGACCCTTTGCATCGTCCATCTTTCGCTGCTGAATGAAGGCACGGAATGGTGCAATACCTGTTCCGGGGCCCACCATGATGATGTCTTTCCCACCGTCTTCTGGTAGGACGAAAGAGCGTGTTGGTGACATGAAAACGCGGACATTGTCCGTTCCTTCGGGGACCCGATCTGCAAGATACCCAGTTGTCAGGCCTGTCTTTGCTCGGCCCTGCCCTTCATATCGAACAATGCCGACGGTTAGGTGGACTGTACCAGGTTCGAAATCTGGGGAAGAGGCTATTGAGTAAAGACGTGGTTTCAGTCTATCGGCTTGGTCAACGAATTCCTGGCCACTAAATCTCAAATGACCGAAGTCATTGAGGACATCGATGTAATCTCGGCCCCAGAGATAGTCCTCCATGGCTTTGTCATCGGAAGTCAATGATTTCCATAAATCGAAAGCCGGATCTACATCACTTCCAGCAGGGCTGAATCCATCGGGATAATCATCTTCTTCACCCGACCACGACCAATGCATTGTCGCTTGACCTGAATCAACCGATGTTCGGACACGCTTGACAATGCGAATCTCGGAAGGACCCCCAATAGATTCGAATTTATTTCCAATACTTGCCACGAATTTTCGATTCGCTTGATGGATTTCGTAATGATTTGAGAGCGCTTCCATGAGAGTCATCTGCCCAGCATGGGTTTCGACAATCTCTCCTGAATCGGCACCCAACGCCACAAGCACATCCTCGACCAACTCTGGCGATGTAATTGGGATGACACCAAGGGCGTCACCTGCCTTGTATTCGAGCCCTGAATCGCCCAAATCAAATACGATGTGTCGTGTTTCCTTTTTCGAACCCTCACCATTCAGTACAAGATTGACTGTAACCGTTGAGTCATAGGGGTTTTTTGCGCTCCATTCTGACAATGTATCACCTCGAGTAGGGCCCGAATAAAAGTGGGATATTGTGAGCGCTACGTCTTTCGTATTTCAAGCAACGGGCGCAGGCACCAGCCATCTAGAATATTCGGTTGTATCTCTGACTACTTCATTCGGGAAAGGCAAGGCACAAACTTGACCTTTGGCAATCGTCACGCGGATTTGAGGGGCGGGTAATGGTAGAGATCTCTTTCCTCGGAACCGGAAACGCATTTTGCCCAACTGGGCGTTTGCATTCACTCGTTCTCATCGACGGCACAATCCTTGTGGATGCACCTCCTACAGTTGTGCCCCAACTTCGCAGACAAGGGATTTCCCCGGCGGATATCGAAGATTTGTTCATCACACATTGGCATGGAGATCATACGTTTGGACTTCCGTTCCTACTCCTTGAAAGGAAATGGATCTCTGACCGACAATCAGAGAACAAATTGAGAATACATGCGCATCGAGGTGGGGAATCTAGATTGACGCATCTTTGCCAACTCGCCTATCCTGAATCATTGAATGATTTGTCCTGGGTTTCACATCACACCGAGAATGGAGAAGCCCAAGGTTGGAAGTTCGAGCGATTTGAAGTCTGCCACACCCCCTCGACAGAACCGCATGGCTATCGCTTCGAGAAGGACGGGTTTGTTCTCGTCCACTGCGGTGATTCTGGACCTTGCGAAAACATCGAACGTTTGGCGAGCGAAGCGGATGTGATGATTATCGAACTTGGAATTCCTGATTATGTGGATAGCCCCTACCACTACACACCATCCCGCCTTAGAGCACTGGCAAATGAAAACCCTGAGACGACCTTTTTGGCGACTCACAACTTTTCGCAAGGAGGGGAAACTTCAGAGCAGCCTTCAAATGTAATTGAAGTAGAGGATGGGGATTGTTACACATACTGAATGTAATCTTTATTCATTTTAAAATAACTTCATTTTGAGATAAAAAATAGCATAGAATCTCACATTCTTCACAGATTCCAATTGGAATCACGAAAAAATCCACCTCTGACTGTAGCTTTTTAAAAATCTGTTAACGATTCGGTTTCATTGAGATTTTTAATCTGATCAAGTTAGGGTCGGAGCCCGTAGATTTGAGGTGACTTGCGGTTGTGATTGAGTCCTCCGGATTCGGGAGCATGTGAGTCTTTTTTTTGTTAAATTCGGGGTTTGTGCGGTGCTGATTCATATATGGGAAGGGGCTATGATTGATGGTGAGAATCGCAATTATCCAGCAAGGATAGTAATCAGGCTTAAATGTCCAAAGGAACTCGGGAAATCCCCTGTAGCCTTCTGAAGACCAAGTGCTGGTTCACATTGGTTCGGCTTGAGGGAAATGCGGAAGTGTTAGAAAATGAGTCAAAATCTTTTCGATGAACTTCTGCATGTAAAGAGCCTATTCCGAGATAGGAGAGCGCTCGGTCATGCATTCAATCCAGAAAATTTGCCTCACAGACGAGATGAGATTTCTGCACTCGTCAACAACCTCGTGGAGGCATTGAGAGGGCACGCTCCCTCGAACATGAATTTGTATGGCCGACCTGGTTCAGGTAAGACGGCTGTAACTCGATTTGTTTGTCGTGATTTAGAATCGAAGGGTGCAGCTGAAGGGTGCAACATTAGCACTGTGGAAATCAATTGTAGAAATGTCGACACAAAGTACAGAGTTCTTGCTGAGATTGGAAACAAATTGGCAGAGGAGGGGGATGACCTGATTCCATTCACTGGGTGGCCGGCAGACAAGGTGTTCGATCGCGTGCGCGCGCGTATGCAGGCGCGCGGGGGCGTACACGTTATCGTTCTCGATGAAATCGATCATCTCGTTCGCAAGGGTTCGGAAGGAGATGATTTACTGTACAGTTTAACCAGCCTAAATATCGGTTTGCTCGATCGAGCATTTTGTTGTGTCATAGGCATCAGCAATGATCTTGCGTTCACTGAAATGTTAGACCCAAGGGTCCAATCGAGACTTGCACCAATCGATGTTGTTTTCTCTCCATACAATGCCGCACAGTTGGAAGATGTGTTGAGGCCTCGCGCTGAGCAGGGCATCAAACAAGAGGTCCTAGATGAAGCGGTTATTCCTCTGTGTGCTGCACTTGCAGCCAAAGAGGATGGAGATGCTCGCAGAGCACTTGATTTGTTGCGGATTTCAGTTCAACAAGCTGAACAAAGTGAAGTTTTGATGGTGGGCATCAATCATGTGAGGCAGGCTCAGAATCAATTGGAGTTCGATCAGATTACTCCGGCGATTCAAAATCTACCATTACAACAAAAATTGGTCTTGTTTTCAATCTTGATAAACGAGAAAAATGGATTGACCAATATCTCAACAGGGGAGGTTTATGGCACCTATGAGATGGCCTGTGAGAATGCGGGTGAGCGCCCGTTAACCAGTCGCCGGGTTTCATCACTAATTCGTGGCTTGGACATGGCCGGAATCATCACTGCGAAGACAACGAGTAGAGGGCGACATGGGATGTCCAAGAGAATCAATTCTTGCTTACCTCCAGCATTTAATGCTCTACAGGAGATGTGTTCATCAGAACCTGTAATGAATGGTGTAGTCGAAGGTAGGTATCGCCTACAGAACCGACTGTGAAGGTGTCATTACGACGGTGCGTTCTGCGGGCAACCGTTATGACGAGGGCGTCGGTCGCCGAGCCGATGACCGCAGATGATGGCCATGAAGGGCGCACTCTCGCTTCACTCGCCTTTGCCCTTGGACTCTGGGCAACCGTACTTGGAATACTCAATATTGTGTATGGAATTGGAGGCACTGCTGAAAATAAAATGAAGGTCGTGTGGGCTGCCTATCTAAGCGTCGGTCAACTCTATCCTGATCTCTACACTACTGACATGGTTTTCCGACCAGCCAGTGATACAGTATTCATGATCCTTTCAATCGGCCTTATGGCATGGAGTGGGCGATGCCTGCACAATTCGACGGAAGGTGGTATTGTGGCTTGGATTCAAGGAATTGCAACCTGTGAATCTTGGCTTAGTCTGATGTCGATGAAAGAAGCCGGCGGACAGATGACTGCTGCAATGTGGTGCATTGTCTTGGGTCTAGGTTTCTACATCTATCAGAGCATCGTTCATTGGAATTGGGTTGATGTTGGGGTCTATTCCGTCACGGCAGCATTGCTCGGATTTGGGGTAGCCTTGATGTTTGCAGCCAAGGCTGAAGAGCAAGAGTAATCACTTCTTCCGGCGGAATGGTTGTGTATGGCCATGACGGCCTAGAATCGCATCCGATATTCCCAGGCACGCACCAACCCAAAGAGATCCGCTCCACAGCAATTGATGCCAACGGGACAAATATAGCAGGCACCAGAAACCTGCTGTTGATGCAGCAATCCACCACAAGACATCCTGTTGGGGTAACAAAAACAAGAAACCAACAGCGATACCTAAACCGATGAGGGCGATAGGGAGTAACCAAACGACCTCTTTTGCATCGCTTACAAAATCATGTAGATGGACGTAACCACTTGGTTTGCGAACCCCATGCCGTCCGAATCGTCTACGAATCCTCATGTGGGCTCTTGCATCACGGCAGCGCTTGAACAAAAACAAACGCAGAGAGGATTCGGCAACGTGGTGAACAACCGCCCCAGGTGTATGCACAATGACGCCGCCGGTTTGGATCAAACGCAAACTCACCTCCATGTCTTCAGCATGGTACCACTTTGGATCAAAGCCTCCTACGGAAATTAACGCCTGTCGTTCAAACATTGAGCAAGGTCCATTTGCAAGACTTGTGAGCCGGGGTCTGCTGGTGTATTTCCTTGCAATTGATCGAGCGCGAAGACGACTTGTTGTGGTCTCCCCTTCGTCAAAAATTGTCCGACCTGTCACCGCGAGGACATTTTCATCTTCCAACCCCTCACTCACCAGATACAATTCTGAAATCCAATATGGGTCGGGTCTGCAATCGATATCTGTGATTGCAATCCATTCGCCTTTGGAATGCTCAAGTGCCAAATTTCGACCAGCTGACAAGCCGGTTGGTGGTTGCTTGAGAACTTGGACTGTGATACCGTTGTGTTCTCCTTCCCACGCTTTCAATTTTGAATAGCCATCATCCGATGAACCATCATCAACTGCGATGATTTCCAGAGGGCGATAGGTTTGTTTGACGAGAGATTCAAGGCAATGATCGACCCAATGCTCAGCATCTCGCATGCAAACAGTGAGGCTGATCAATGGTCCATCGGACATGTGTTCACCGGGTTTCAAAGGTATTCAGTAATGCACGACAGCGTGCCTTTGTGGATTCATCGGTGACCCGAAGAACGACACCTGCTGATGGTTGTCCATACAACACAACCGTTCCAAGTGGGGCGAGAAGATGAATCAGGATTGGCGCGAGGTCTTCCTCACCTTCGACTTCGAGCAAGACGGGGCCACCTTCCTCGGAGAATGCAAATTCAAGTGCCAAATCAGCACATTCCAACAAATCGGGAGTGAGTTGACCTGCCGGGTTCTCACATGTCAGGTGACCCACGAAAGAGGACGTATCCAATTCACCATCCCATTTCGTGCGCTTTGTGAGTCCATCAACAACACCGACGTCGGGGACCCAACCGGTTTCCAATAGCGCATTCACCGTGACATCACCTACCGCGATTAGGCAAGGTGAAAACGCAGGAATCGCCTCAACCGCAGCTTGAATGGCTACCTCTGGAGTATCTTCGGGACCGGGGAACAAGGTGCCCATCGGCTCTTTCAGTTCGGAATCAAGATTTGTCGGCATGTGAACTGAATGCTCCAGATCTCTCTCAAGAATCCATGGATTGCCCTCTCGGTTAATCCCCCCCTGTCGTACCTTCGATGAGGATATGGGCTCGCCGTCATATGCGAGAACATGGTTGACTACGATGATTTCTAGTGGTTCTAGATTAACTTCCACTCGCATTTCATTGATTTTTTCACAATTAGATTGTGTTTCAGGAGTACATACGATGTGTGTTGCATCTACTCTGGTTGGTGCAGGCCCCCATGAGTCTTCTAACATATGAGTGGATATTGAACGCCCATCTGCCCAATCCAAAATGGCCTGCTGACGTTCAGTTAGAGGTTTGATTCGCGGATCTTTCTCTGCTGCAATGGCATCGGAAGTAACCCAAACCTCTGCAGAATCACAACTCAGAGCCCCCTCAAGTAGGGCTTGATGGCCCATATGAAAACAATCGAAAGTCCCGCCGACAAGGCAGAGGGTTGCACTCATCAATAGATTCGTGCGGGCCGCAGTCTTTCAATCCGGCGGATAAGAAAGTGTGCCCCGGGGCGTAACGGACCATTTCATCGCCGTAGCTCGTAATCCTGACCCAGCCCCAGGGCATGTGTCGGACCGGGGGGTTGTCCCATGAATCATCCTG
>Ga0066836_10001091_pt1 | contig 13999 bp, 10 predicted proteins | sample ETNtaG_18_FD_71568 | JGI IMG/M metagenome (GOLD analysis project Ga0066836, IMG submission 71568) | Marine microbial and viral communities from oxygen minimum zone, Eastern Pacific Ocean - ETNP201302SV91 | ecosystem: Environmental > Aquatic > Marine > Oceanic | place: Pacific Ocean: Eastern...
TTGTTGAAGCACCTTATTGGTTTCATCTTGCTCGACATGTTTTCCATGTCTTAATACGTAAACGTAGTCACATGTTTCAGCTATAACGCCTATATCGTGGGTTATTAAAATAATAGCAATTTGTTCTTGTTGACTTAGCTTAATCAGAGTTTGTAGTACCGATTGCTGTACGGTAACATCCAAGGCGGTTGTTGGTTCATCGGCAATAATGAGTTTTGGCTTTGCAGCAATTGCGATCGCAAATACAATTCTCTGACATAATCCTCCAGATAATTGATGGGGATATTTTTGAAGTCGATCTTCGGCAAAGCTAACGTCTGCTCTTTCTAATAACTGAATAGCATATTCTCGAGCGTTCCTGCCTCTCATATTGGTGTTAGCTTCTATTGCTTCTATAACTTGTTCACCGATTGTTAGTACTGGATTAAGTGCGGTCATCGGATTTTGATAAATATAACCGATTTGGTTGCCACGCAAAGATTGAAATTGTGCTTCACTTAGACCAATAAGAGAATTTCCCAGAAATCTAATTTCACCACTAACAAGTTTTGCTGGTGAGTCCAGAAGACCCAGGATGGCCTTACCAATAGTTGATTTTCCAGCGCCACTTTCACCAACAATTCCTGTAATTTGGCCTGCATTTAAGCTGATAGAGATCTGATCGAGAGCCTTAAGTTCATCTTTTCCTTGGGGTCCTTGAGGATATGTAACAGTTAAATTTTTGATGATTAAAATAGGTGTTGTATTCATCATTGATCCTGGGACTTTAAGTAAGGATTATTGTATTCACGAATACGGTCGGCAACTACATTAATGCATAGAACCAATGAAACTAAAACGAGACCAGGAATAATGCTAATCCACCATTTTCCAGACAGTATGTAGTCATTGCCGTTGGCAATCAGTAACCCTAATGACGGTTCCGTAATTGGGACACCCACACCTAAAAATGAGAGTGTCGCTTCTGCTCCAATAGCTCCAGATAATGCCATTGGTGCCACGACTAATACTGGAGCAATGCTATTAGGAAGTAGAAAGCGCAACATAATCCTCCAATTCGGAATGCCTGAAATTCGAGCAGCATCAATATATTCCTTTTGCATTTCTGAGAGAGCAGCAGATCTAGTAAGTCTCGCTTTGCTGGCCCAGACGCCAATGATGAGGGCGTAAATAATTTTATCGACGCCTGTTCCAAATATAGCTAACATCATAAGAGCCAGTAATATTCCTGGGAAGCTGACTTTTAAATCAACGGCACGCATTATTACAATCTCTACCCAGCCACCTTTAATTGCTGCCAAAAGACCCAATAATACCCCAATTGAGGTGCCGGCAGTTACAGCTACAAAAGCTACAAATAAGCTCAATCGTAGACCGTACATAACTGCCGACAAAATGTCACGTCCCAAAGCATCAGTGCCAAGCCATGCTGTGGTGCCGTTGCCAAGTTTTGATAATGGTGGCAACAAACCGTCCATGATGTCCAAAACCATTAAGTCATAAGGGTTTTGTGGTGCAATCCAGGGAGCCAATAGGGCAATAAGAAGAAAAAATAAAAATCCTATTAGTCCAGCTATGGCTATATAGTGGCCTGAGAAAATAGGCTTAATGTTGTAAAATAATGAGTTAAATATAATTTTTGAAGTTTTCATTTTAATCATTTCTGGTAACGAATTCGAGGGTCAAGAAACGCATATAGAACGTCGACTATAAAGTTAATAAAAACAAACATCAAAGTTATCAGTATTAGATAAGCTACCACTACAGGGCGGTCAGCCATATGGATCGATTCGAGGAGTAGTTTTCCGATACCGGGCCATGCAAAAACAGTCTCAGTGACTGTCGAGAATGCAATCAGTCCACCTATTTCTAGTCCTGTGATGGTGACTATTGGTATCAAAATATTGCGAAGCAGGTGACGTCTAATAATGCGACTTCTTGTTATTCCTTTGGCTCGAGCAAAGATCATGTACTCTTGGTATAAGATTTCCTGGGTTCCAGACCTAGAAAGCCTTGATTGCATACAAATTTTATAAATAGCGAGATTAATTGCAGGTAGGGCCATGTGTTGCAAGCCGTCAATGGATAACAATGACCATTCGATACCAAACATTGGGTTGGTGAGACCTCTACCAGAGGCCGGAAGCCACTGTAAAAATACTGCAAACACCAAAATCAAAAGTATGGCTTGCCAAAAGTTGGGTGTTGAGTAACCTATAGTGGTAAAAAAACTGATGATACGTGGTCCCCAAGAGCTACCTTTAATGCCGGAATATATACCTAATGGAATTCCTATGCCAAGACCAATCACCATTGCTAAGAGAGCGATTTCTAACGTTGCTGGAAGGCGTTCAATGATGAGATCAAGAACCGGTCGATTGTAGACAAATGAGGTGCCAAAGTCACCTTTGACTATATCACCTGCGAAATTTAAGTATTGCTCATGTAATGGCTTATCAAGACCCAGTTCGATGGACAATTCTATTTTATCTTCCTCTGACCAATCATCATCAGCCAACATTTCTACAGGGTCGCCAATAACGTACATGCCTAAAAAAACGATTATCGACATGATTAATGCTAAGATACCACTCTGCCAAAGACGTTTTAAAATGTATTTAATCATGGATACTTTGACTCTAACATTATCGTAAAGGGATAAATGTAATTCTTTTTTAATAAACTATCAATAAAAGTAGTTCATAAAAAAAACCTCACATAAGCGTAGAAGAATGCTTATGTGAGGTTTTTTATTGTACTTCTAAAGGTTTTTAATTTTTAGTCGCCATGTCAGCAAATGTACGTTCATCCGGTCGACCGCTCACACTTATGTTGCTTTTGTGAGCCCAGATGCTGTGCTGGTAGTATAGAGGTATTCCTGGCAAATCCTTAACAGCTACACGCATAGCTGCTTGATTGTATTGAAAGGCTTTAGCTTCGTTTGTTTCAACAGCCCATGCAGTCATAGGCTCATCAAAGTCTGGATTAGAGTAGTTAGAGTAGTTACTGCCCCCTAGATTTAGAGGTTTATTCCTAGTACCAAATGCGTAGGAAATCATCTGTGCAGGGCCTTGAGGATGTCCCCAACCGTACATAAAGACGCCCAACTCACGATTTTTTCGACCCTTTCTAAACACAGACCAAGTTTCAGCAACTAGATTTACATCAATACCGATACGTGTCCAATATTGAGCAATAGCTTGGCCAACTCGTTTACCATTTTGATACTTACCAGTTGGCATTCTAAGATCGATAGAAATGCCATCAGAGTAACCCGCTTCAGCAAGTAATTGCTTTGCCTTATTAGCATCGTAAGCCATATCTGGCATCGACGAATCTGCACCTTCTTGATAGCTTGGTGCAAACTGGCTGGCAACGGTTGCATTGCCGCCCATTAATTTGTCTACAATTGCCTCTCTATCAATCGATAATGAAAGCGCCTGTCTTACTCTTATATCTTTTAGTGGGTTTGATCCATCGGCAGCAGTCACTCCTGGAGCGACATCACTACCTACATCCAAAATCAAGAAAATACTACGCCATGAAGGCTGAGATGAGTAACTATATGCAGAGTTACCTTCCAAAGCCAGTAAATCTTCACCAGTAGGGTTCTCAATCAAATCAAAATCTCCAGCAAGCAGTCCAGCCATGCGTGCACCAGAGTTTGTTACTGAACGTATTTCTACTCGCTCCCAGTTACCTGGTTCACCCCAATATTGTTCGTTACGTACCAAGACGGCATCGCCGGTATTTTCGAAAGACTCGAATTTGTACTTTCCAGTACCGTTTGCATACTTACCACTTTCAAACTCAGCTTTAGTCGGGTAACGTGTTATGCCACAGTCACCAGTATTATCATACTTAAGATTTGATCCCAGATCAGCATCGCCACTGTCCAGGATAGACAAAGATTTAAGTTTCTGGATGAGTATTGGGTAAAGTCCTACGGTTTTGAAGGCTACAGTATGATCATCAATTGCAACCACATCTACTACTGGCCCCATCGCACTTGTGAGCATATTTTTCTTGCCGTCAACTCTATACATCATACGGCATGAGCTATAAACAACATCTTCAGCTGTGAAGTCAGCACCATTATGGAATTTTACACCTTTTCTCAAGTTAACTACAAGTGTTGTGTCATCTGTCCATTCATAAGAGGTAGCCAATAGTTTTTCATTGGTACGTGAAACAAGTGCTTCATAAAGATGCTCATTTAATGAAGCGGTTGCTGAGGCACTGCTTTTAAATGGATCTATCGTTTTCGGTGCGACCGAATACGCCATTCGAAGCGTTTCAGCCTGGCTTGAAATTGTGAATGACAAAGATAATAAAGATAGTAAAAATATTATTTTAAAGAATGTAGTTTTCATTTTAATTTTCCTCAATCGTTTTACTTGATTATCGGGTTAGTTAATATCAAATTCATATTTTATTAATTTGAAAAAAAAATAGTTATAATTCAATCTTATAAACTCAAACTCTTTAAGCATAAGTTTTAGTTATATCATACATTTATAACAATAAGTGGTTAATTTTGAATAACATAAGATTTAATTTTTGATAAAATAGTTTTGCAATCTTTTTGAACGGTAATAAATCTATCTAATTTTTTACGATTATTTTCATCCATATATAAATCTCGTCTAATTTCAACCTGCAAGATATGTTGGTTTATTTCGGGCCAACCATATCGCAATATAATTTCTCCTCCTTTAAAGCGTTTGTTAATTGTAACTTCATAACCTAAACTTTTAAATTCACTTGCTACGAAATTTGTAAATTCTTTATTGCAAGCTTGACCGTTTCGATCGCCAATATCAATTTCAGGTCTTTGATTTCCTCCACGTATTTTGCTATCAAATTGGGTCATTGAATGGCAATCGAGAAGATATACTTTTCCATGTATTTTTTTAAGGTTCTCAATTTCAGTGGTCATCATTTGATGGTATGGAATAAAACATTTTGCTAACCGTATTTTCAATTCTTTATGAGATAGTAAACGATTATATAAGTTATAATCTTCCTTTGTTTTTGACCAAAACAAGGTGGTTCCTGTTTTATGGCCTGTTGGTTGAAGTCTACCGTACCACTCATCACCATTACTTATCATTTTGGCATCTATATCATGCTGATGTCGATTGACATCAATATATACCCTGGGAAAATTAGCGATGATTGAAGTGATGTCATGATTATTATTCGTTCCATATAACTCATCAACGAATTTATCATTTGAAAAATCTAGAACTTCATAAGGTAATTCAGGATTAGGTTTAAAGTCATCAGGGTAACTATTCCCACTATGGGGAAAACTTAAAATTAAAGGAATTTGATCGCTGGTATTGCTTTGAACAACGGAAACACTTGGCTCTAACTTGCCGTTCACCTTAAATTTCGGAAAAAATTTATCCATTTATTATTCACTAATTTTAACATTGAATTAATAATTTATATCTTAAACTTTAATTTAATAATGAACACAATCCTATTAAAGGCAATTTACAGTGTATAAGATTTAGTTATAGTATTAATGGGAAATGAATTATTTATAAGTTAGTTTAAAATTATGAACAGTCACAAAAAACTCAATCGATTTAAATACATTGAAGCATTTTTAGAGGTTGTTAATACTGGTAGTATTTCCCTTGCTGCTAAACATTTAAATGTATCTCAACCAGCAGTTAGTCAGTTGATAAAAAAGCTAGAAGATGCTGTTGGGGTTCCTCTGTTTGTGCGTCGAAATGGAATGATTTTTCCTACTAATAGAGCAGAAAGCTTGCGAGACGATGCTAAACAATTATTATTGTTATTAGACAAGATTCAAATGCAATTAAATTTTGGAAAAACAAATTATCTTGATACATTGAGGTTTTCTGCATCATTGTCAGTCATGAATGAAATACTTCCAAAAGTTATAACAAAGTTACACAGTTTCAATCCAAAAATGACTATTTATACGAACACTCTTCCTATATCTAGTATGAGTGACGCATTAATTGGAGGAAACATAGATTTTGCCTTTAGTTCACGAAAAATAGATCATCCAAATATAATTAGTAAGAAAATTTTATCTGCAAAAGAAGTTTGTGTTTTGCCTACAAAACATGAATTAGCTAAGAAAAAGAAATTATCGATCACTGATATTAATAATCAAAAATTACTAATGACCTCAAGAACCGATCGTTCTTACTATTTTCATAGAGAGATTTTACAAAAACATAATATTCTTTATCAAAAAATTTTAGAGACTTCTTTTTCAACTTTATCTATGTCTGTTATTGAGTCTCTAAATGCCCTGTCAATTAACAATGTTTTAATTGCAGAATTAGTTGCTAATCACAATCGGGGAATAACTTGGCGCTATATTGATCAGTTTATTTATGAAACAGATTTTTACTTATCAATGCCTCCATGGCTAAATAAATCTAACACTGAAAGTATTGTGTTAAAAAGTATTAAACAATCATTAAAGAGAACATTAGATAAACTTCAAATTCAATTAAAAGTATAAAATTAATTTTTGGAAGATATAATTAAAACTAATATAGTGGTAATATTTATTAATAGAATTGAAATATCATAAATGAATTCTAATAATCATTATTAATAATCATTAATTTCAATCTTTTCAATCATGAAAATTTGCATTCTTCACATAGGTTTTGCTAGTCAATCTTCTGAAAGCAAACATTTGCCATCTCCAAAGAGATTTAAGAATTTACTTTCTCCGTTTTTACCTTCAACGCAATGGACAACATATAATTGTGTGGAAGGAGAATTGCCCAAAGAAACAGACATTTTTGATGCTTATATCATCACAGGAGGTAAGTATTCTGTGTTTGATAGCTATGGTTGGCAATTTAACTTGTTTGATTTTATACGAAGTGTTTATCAAAAAAAAATCCCTATAATTGGGGTATGTTATGGCCATCAAGCTATTACTCATGTTTTGGGGGGAGAAGTTAAAAGGCATAATAATGGTTATGGTGTTGGAGTAATGGAATTAGAAGTTGATAATCTGAAACAACCTAAATGGCTTAATCCAAAATTAAATAAGGTAAATGTATTTTCAATGCATCAAGATCAAATTACAAAACTACCAAAAGGTGCAATTAATTTTTTGAGTAGTCAATTTTGTAATTTCTCAGGATTTTATATTGAAAATAAAGTTTTAGGCATTCAACAACATCCTGAGTTTACTTCTGAACTTTGTAGGGATTTGATTTTAAAAAGAAAAGAAAAAATAGGAGAAAAATACAAAATAGCTTTAAAATCTTTAAACAGACAAACCCATGGCTCTATTTTAGGTCAATGGATGGCAAATTTTTTAAATCAAACCATTTCAATGCCATAATGCGCATTTATAAATTAAATTAATTTAATTAACAGACGGCCATTTTCATTTTTCACAGGATATTCTTGTAAATTCCCATAGTAATAATCTAAAATGACATTAAGGGAAAACATGAAAACAGATAAAACAATCTTAGTAGTAGGAACATTCGATACAAAAAATGATGAACTTTGTTATTTGTCAAAGTGCATAAAGTCACAAAATGGCAAAGTAGTAACTTTGGACGTAAGTGTTTTAGAAAATTCGAAAACTCAATGTAATTACTCCAAACATGATGTTGCTTCTGCAGCAGATTGTACAATTGAAGATGTGATTGAGAGTGGTGATGAGAATTCTGCCATGCAAATAATGGCTAAAGGATCTTCTAAATTAACTAAAAGGCTTTATAAAGAAAAAAAGATTGATGGAGTTATCATCCTTGGTGGAACTATGGGTACTGATTTAGCTCTGGATATCTGTCAGTCACTTCCAATGGGATTTCCTAAATATGTAGTATCTACTGTTTCATTCTCACCTTTAATTTCTCCAGACAGATTATCTCCAGATATACAGATGATACTATGGGCAGGAGGTTTATATGGATTAAATTCTGTCTGCAAGTCATCCTTGAGCCAGGCTGCTGGTGCAGTTTTAGGAGCAGCAAGAACCTCTGAAATAACAAAAAATAATCGTCCAGTAATAGGGATGACTTCTCTTGGATCTTCTTGCCTATCATACATGAAACTTTTGAAACCTGAATTAGAAAACAGAGGCTTTGAAATTGCAATTTTTCATGCCACTGGAATGGGAGGCATGGCATTTGAAAGGATAGCTCGTGAAGGAGGTTTTTCTTGTGTGATGGATTTTGCTTTATGTGAAATAGGCAACTTACTTGCTGGGTCAGTTGTTAACGCGGGAAGTGATAGGATGCTGAATGCTGGTATTTCTAAAACCCCACAAATTATAGCGCCTGGCTGCATTGATTTAATAGATTTTGCTGGATGGCAAGAAATTCCAGATCAATACAAGGATAGGCCCTTCCATGAACATAATCGATTAATTAAGTCGTCAGCTTTAAATAATGAAGAGAGGAGGGAGACAGCAAGAGAAATCTCTAATAGAATGAAAAAATCGAGTTCTCCTGTTGCTTTCATCATGCCCAACCAGGGTATCGAAGAATGGGATAAACCAGGGCAGCCAGCTCATGACCCGGAAGGCTTTAAAGCTTTTTTGGATGAAATTAGAAAAACCGTTACAAAACCATTGGATTATCATGAGATTGACGCTCATATCAATGATCAAAGATTTGCTGATAAGGCACTAGAGATATTAGATCATTGGATAGAGACTGGGTTAGTAAAAAAATAATGTCCAATAGATATGATGTATTATTTGAGAGCGTAAAAATAGGACCAGTTACCGCTCCAAACAGATTTTTTGCAGTTCCTCATGCTACAGGACACGGATGGAACCAACCCAGTGGAGCTATAGCTTTGAGAGGGATGAAGGCAGAAGGAGGTTGGGGAACTGTAGCGGTCCAAATTACAGAAATTTCGCCCAATACAGATTTTGCAAATCATCCAATGGAAAGGATTTGGGATGACAGCGATATCCCTAGGCATATTAAACAAGTAGAAGCGATAAAAAAACATGGAAGCCTTGCAGCCATAGAGCTTGGTCACGGTGGTATGAGAGCAAGAAACATTACGACAGGATTTCCAGTAATTGGCCCTAGTGCGCTACCTATTTTAAGACCAGAAGTCCCTGTACAGTCAATTGAAATGGATTTAACCGATATTAAAAATTTTAGAGAAAATCACAAAGCTGCAGTTAAGAGATCGATTGAAGCTGGTTATGATATCATTTATGTTTACGCTGCTCACGATTTATCTATTTTAAGTCATTTTTTATCTATCAGGACTAACCATCGGTCAGATGAGTATGGAGGGTCTTTTTCTAACAGGATTAAATTACTTAAAGAAGTGTTAGAAGATACCCTTGAGGTGGCTGATGGCAGGAAAGCTGTTGCCTTGAGGTTCAGTGTTGCAGAACCAGATAAGCCTATAGGATTGCGACATGATGGTGAGGGTGGGGAAGTGATTGAATCAATAGCAGAACTACCCGATCTTTGGGATATTAATATATCAGGTTGGCCTATGGACAGCTCTACGTCACGATTTTCAAAAGAAGGGTTTCAGCTTCCTTTTACAGACTTTGTTAAATCAATAACAAGTAAACCGGTAGTAGGAGTGGGCCGTTTTACTTCACCAGATACTATGGTTTCATTAATTAAAAAAAATAAAATGGATTTCATTGGTGGAGCAAGGCCATCAATTGCAGACCCATTCTTACCAAAGAAAATTTTAGAAAATAAGATTGATAACATTAGAGAATGTATTGGTTGTAATATTTGCGTCAGTATGGATGGTTATGGATTGCCTGTTAGGTGCACTCAAAACCCTACTATTTCAGAAGAATGGAGAAGGAAATGGCATCCAGAAATTCTTACTAAAACAACAAAAATAAAAGAAAATTTAATTATTGGTTCAGGTCCATCAGGATTAGAGTGCGCCCGGTTGTTGTTAAAAGCGGGTCATAAGGTAATCATTGCAGAAGCAAAGACCTATCCAGGGGGAAGGGTTCAAAAGGAGGCTAAACTTCCAGGACTTAATGAATGGATTAGAGTAATGGATTATAGAATGAATGTAATCAATCAAAGCTCAAATGCGGAAATATATTACTCCAGTAATTTAAAGTCTTCTGATGTAGTAAACTTTAATACTGAAAATGTTATATTTGCTACTGGTTCAACTTGGAGAAAAGATGGAGTTGGATCTACTAACTTTTCCTCTATATCTTTTGAAAACTACAATGTTTTTACCCCAGATGACGTTATGGATAATACATTAGAAGGTTATGAAAAAAATGCATTTATTGTTTATGATGATGATCATTTTTACATGGCAAGTGTAATTGCTGAAAAGCTATCGATGAGTGGTCATAAAGTTATATATGCAACCCCCTTACCATCAGTTGCAACTTGGACTGACCTTACCCTTGAACAAGATAGAATAATTAATAATTTCAATAAGTTAAATATTGAAATTAAACCTAATACTAAGTTAAAATCTGATGGTAAGTTTATTAACCTTCTTTCTGGACAGACTGAAAGTTTTGATATCGAAAATATAATTTTTGTTGGCGCCAGGTTACCAAGAAATGAAGTTTATAAAGAAGTCAAAAATCAGTTAAATGACAGGAATATTTATATGGTGGGTGATTGTGTTTCTCCAGGTATAATTCAAGCTGCTGTATTATCGGGACACTCAGTTGCAAGGCAAATTATAGAAGATAAAAATAATAACAATTATTTCTTGAGAGAACAGATAGAGACGTTTAATTTTAATTAATTAATTAATTTAGTTTGTAATAGAGATGCAAAAATATTTGTTTAAAGAATACAAGAATTTCTTTGATGAAAATGGGTTTGTTTTATTTAAGCAAGCTATTAGTAAAAAAATATTATCATTGATGAATAGTCAACTTCAAGTTTGGGTTGATCAATCTAAAAAATATAAAAATAACTATGGTTCAATTTTAGATGGGAGGCCTCGCTTTGACGTTGAGCCTAATAGTCATTCAAAGGAAAACCCTGCTTTAAGGAGAATATCATCTCCAATTGAAATATCTGATACGTTCTTGTCATTTACGAGGGATAATCCAGCTTTAAATCTAATAACTCATATTTTTTCTCCAAATATTAAACTTCTTGCCACAAAAATTAATTTAAAGCTTCCTGGATCAGGAACAGCGGTTAAATACCATCAAGATTTTCCCTTTGAGCCTCACTCGAATGATGATGTAATGACAGTTTTATTTTTTTTAAATGATGTAACATTAGAAAATGGTCCCCTAGAGGTAGTGCCAGGCACGCATAAAGGAAAAATTTATAGTTTATGGAGTGATGGAGTTTTTACTGGGGCAGTTGACAAGTCTGTTGAAGAAAAAACAAGAAAAAAATCCATAAAATGCACTGGAAAAGCTGGTGATGCATGCTTGATGCATTCAAGGTTGCTTCATGGGTCATTACCAAATTTAACAAAAAGAGCTCGAAATCTGTTTATAGCTACGTATGTTGCCGAAGATGCAATAGCCTTAGATAGAAACCATATACCTCATAAATATGATGGTGAAATCGTAAGAGGAAAAAGAACAGGTCTAGTCAGATCTACTCCCTTCAATCTAGAATTACCTGAATTTCCAAAAGAAGCTTCCTTCTTTGGACAGCAGGCCAAAAAAGATTAATTATTTATTTGGTTTGTAAATTTAAAACTTTTCAAAATCTTTGACAAAAATTTTTTGACCACCTTTGTTATTTGACTTTGCAATTGATTCAAAAGTAGAAACTCCATTTAAGATTTCTGAAATGCTTACTGGAAATTCAGCTTTTCCATTTATATTATCTGCAAAACACTCCAACTCTAATCTTTCAATGTTTACATTTTTGAATATTTTTGTTTTTGGAGTTTCATTTAATAAATTTGAAACCGTTTCATTTTGGCCATTCATTGTTACCCAGGCTTTTGTTCCATATAACTGAATTCTCCAAAAAGGGGCAGTCGCCATTAATGTTGACAAGTAACCTGTCGCACCTGATGAAAACCAGAGTTGAATAGATGAAGTGTCATCAATATCAAGGTGTTTAAGAACTTGTTGTTTACTAATACATTGTACAGCTTTAATTGGACCTAATAGATTGATCATAGCATCAATAACATGTATACCCATTGCGGCCATTCCTCCAGTTGGGTTTTCTTCGAGGGACCCTCTCCACATATTTTTTGAGTAATCATATCCAAAAGGTCCTGAGAAGTTTCCTTCAATATGGATTTTTTCACCAAAGTTATCATTTAATGAAATTTGCTTCATTAATTGAAACGAAGGTAAAAACCTTCTGTTAAAACCAACTCCAACTTTCACATTAAATTTTTTACATGCTTTTATAGATTTGATCGCTTCATCTAATGTTAACGTAAAAGGCTTTTCTACGAAAACATGTTTTTTAGACTCTGCGGTCTTTATGATTTGTTCTGCATGAATGGAATGAGGGGTCGCTAACACAATTAAATCTATATTGTCATTTGACAGGAGTTCATCAAATGAGTTGCAGTGATTTAAATTATATTCAGAGCAAAATGACTTTACTTTTTCAAAAGTTCTTGAAAAAGCATGCGTAAAATTAAGGGAGTTACTTTTACTGAGATTTTGGTTTATGGACTTTACTAATTTTTGCCCCCATCTACCTAAACCAACAATACCAGCATTTAATGTTCTTGAGTTATCCATTATTTTTAGGTGTAATTCATTTACTTGTTAAAGAGCGTATCTGGAAGCCATAGTGCTATTTGAGGAAACACAGTTATGATTGCAGCAGCACAACACATAAGGATAAAAAACGGTGCTGAAGCAATCGCTACCTTAGTAATAGGAGTTCCAGTTAATCCCTGGATAATAAATAAATTAAACCCAATAGGTGGAGTAATTTGAGCTAATTCAACCATTATCACCAAGAATATTCCAAACCAGATTGGATCAAAGCCTGCAGCTAATACAAGTGGCAGGGTGATAGGTAAACTCATGACAGTAATTGAAATTCCCTCTAAAAACAAACCCAGCATGATATAAAAAACTGCTAAAGTTGCTATCAGTTGATAGGGAGACAAGTTCAATTTAACAATTCCCGCTGCAACCTCTTGAGGAACGTGTAAATAAGCCATACTCATAGATAAAAATGCAGCAGCTAAAAGTATCGATGCAATCATACATGAAGTTCTGACTGCGCCCATTAAACTATTAAAAAACACATCGATGGATAATTGTCTTGTCAGAACTGTCAATATTAAGGTAGCTAAAACGCCAACAGCAGCAGCTTCTGACGGCGTTGCTATTCCTGAATAAATAGAGCCCAAAACAATTATTATTAAAACTGTAATAGGAATTAGGTTAAGCAAACCATAAGCAACATCTTTCAATGAGGGTTGCTTTTCAATTGACGGAGCCAAAGTAGGGTTAATAATGCATCGAACAATAATAAATCCAGAATACAATGTTGCTATTAAAATTCCAGGATAAACACCGGCCGCAAATAAACGCGAAATAGATACTTCAGCTAAAACGCCATAAACGATTAAAACGATCGATGGCGGTATTAACAGCCCTAAACTACCTGCTCCCGCAAGCGATCCAAATGCTAGTGATTTAGAGTAATTTCTTTTTAGTAATTCAGTTGTTGTAATTTTACCTACTGTTGCCGTAGTTGCAGCACTTGATCCACTTACTGCAGCAAAAAGAGCTGATCCTATAACGTTAGTGTGGAGCAATCGTCCTGGCAGGAAATGTACTATGGGTGACAAGCCTTTAAATAGACGATCTGATATATCCGTTCTAAACATGATTTCACCCATCCACACAAACATGGGTATGCAAGATAATTCCCAAGAGGTGGCATTTCGAATTATTAAGGGGGCCATGTTAGTTCCAATTCTAATCAGGGGCCAATCAAGTAAAAAATATAAACCAGAGAAACTTACCAATAACAAACCTGCAAATACCCAAACTCCCAAGCCAAGATACAGAACTAAAAAAAACAAAATAATAACTGCT
>Ga0066836_10001093_pt1 | contig 13994 bp, 13 predicted proteins | sample ETNtaG_18_FD_71568 | JGI IMG/M metagenome (GOLD analysis project Ga0066836, IMG submission 71568) | Marine microbial and viral communities from oxygen minimum zone, Eastern Pacific Ocean - ETNP201302SV91 | ecosystem: Environmental > Aquatic > Marine > Oceanic | place: Pacific Ocean: Eastern...
CATGGATTATCGAAAAATTTTGGAGTTGGATGGATTGTGATGGACACCCTGAGAATACCCTCACCCGTGATGAACTGCTTGACAACGTCATGTTATATTGGCTCACAGCATCTGGGGCATCATCAGCCCGTCTTTACTGGGAAAGCTTTGGCAGTTTCGGAGGAGGGGAAAAAGTTGAAATCCCTACTGGAGTAGCTTCATTCCCTAAGGAAATCATCAGATCTCCAAGACGCTGGTGCGAAGAGAGTTACAACATTACGCATTGGACTACCATGCCTGAAGGTGGACATTTTGGGGCATTTGAACAACCCGAAATCTTCGTCAAAGATCTACGATTATTTTTCAAAACCATTCGCTAACTATTCTGATTTAAGGTTCTTCACAACTCCAACCATCTTCAGGGACTATGAGTTCAAGAAGGTAGTCAAAGACAACCCATGTAACGCATTCACTGTTTGTAAGAAACGCACCATGACCATCACCATCGGAAGTAATTAACACTGCATCACCTATTGATTCAACGAGGCTAGGACCCCATTCAATAGGGGTAGCAGGGTCTCCTTCCATCGCTATTACCAGCGCTGGTATATCTAAATCAGCCGCATCGACATGCAACGGATCTAACGCGATATCCAATCCAGCGCAACCTGTATCGCTTCGGAAACTTGACCCAAAATGCGGGAGTTGATCAGCTACAGCATCTACAGCATCAGCTATTTCTTCTTCCGAAGGACGTAACGGATCATCAGCACAATTAACAAGAAAAAGTACGGATTGAGAATTATCGTACGTCCCATCTTCACGTCTGCCAGACAGTTGATCTGCTAAAACTTGGTGGATTGTTCCATCAGCCTCAGTGATGATGGCATACAAACCGTTAGCTAGCTCAGGCCAACTATACGGTGAGTAGAGAGCGGAGGCGGTGCCGAAATGAAATTCTGACCGTGTGAGTTCTCTTCCCCCGTCAACGCCAAGGTTCGATCCTTTAAGTAACTCGTCAGCAATTGCGAACACTTCCTCCGCCCCTCCGAACTCATTCAACTTACAACTGGGGTCGTTATCGCAATTCTCAGCGAATCGATTCCATGCATTCTCAAAACCTAAACCCTGAACTGGACTGAACGCACTTATTTGTTCACTAGGTGCAACAGCACCATCAAGTACCATCGCTCGAACATGGTCGGAGAACAAGGAAGCGTAAACCGCGCCGATTCTAGTTCCATAGGAATACCCGAGGTATGTGATCTTTTCCTCGCCAAGGGCTACACGTATCAAGTCGATATCTCGGGCAACATTGTTGGTTCCTACATGCAGAGCAAGGTCGCCACTCAATTCAAGGCAGTCAACAGCGTAGTCACGTGCCGCAGAGAACAATTCGTTTATATCTTCACCATCTTCCACTGTCCAATCCTCGTCATCATCTGGATCATAAGGACAATTAACTTGCTCGCTTACTCCAACTCCACGAGGGTCAAAGCCAATAACATCAAATTCGGGAAACGCCCACTCCCAGGTGGATCCATATAGGTAAACAATTTCGGTCCCTGAGGCCCCAGGACCACCAAAATTCATAATTAAAGGACCGAGAGACGGGGAAATAGAAGCTGGAATTCGGACTAAACCGATTGTGGTTGTCGCCCCACCAGAATCCGAATAATCAAGAGGAACCACAAGGTCTCCGCATTCATAAATCTGGTAACAAGCCGACCAAGTAATTTCAGGGTCAACGAATGACTGTGCCGCAGGCGCAGAAGACTGAACAGAAGATGAACTTTCGTTACTTGCGGCAGAGACATCCTGATTCTCTCCGGCAACAGATTCCGACCCACTTGAACAAGCTGACACTAAGAGAAGAACCCCAAAGAAAAACAGAAGCAAAGCGTTAAATAGGCAAAACCTTTTAGAAACGTTAAACATTTTCAGAAAGTTGAAGAACCTCGACCATTTCTTCGCGACTTGGACCTAAAGGAGGATCAGGGACACGCTGATCCCGTGTTTCCCATGTTTTCATAACTTCGGAAAAAACCTCTGGTTCAGATAGAACCTTCGGGTCAGCTAATAAATTCATCATCTTCATAAAAGCCCTCCACACAGTTGCAGAGGTTCGAGTAGCAGGAATCAATCCTTCTTTTAGAATAGACCTTTTCATCTCGCTAACTTCATCTTGACCATCAGAATTTATAGCAGATCGACTGCTTCGGTCTGATTCCACAGAAGCGTTATACCAAGGCAAAATATTTTCTTCCATGCTCAAAGCGAAATGCTCTCCCTGCGAGGTTAGATCATTCGGGTGTTCCCTAATTGCTTCTCCAAGTAGGTGAGCTTGCCAGAAACCGGTAGCGCAGCCTCGACCATACAGTGGATTGGTGCAGATCAAAGCATCTCCGACCATGTGAAAACCATTGACAATCATCTTGTTAGAATCTCGCAAGGTTCGTTTCCGATTCAATAATCCGGCCATGGAATGCACTTCAGTTATAGGTTTAGCTTCTAAATCCAACCACTCAGCTGCTGCGGGAATTAAACGGACCACATTCTCAAACATTTCAGAATCCCTTACGCCCCAAAACGTCTTATCAGTATCAGAAGTTGCGAAGGTAATAGAGAAAGTATTGTTATCTCCCCAAAAAACACCGTATTTGAGATAACCGAGATCACCGGCTACCAGACGGTCACCTACAGGAAGATCCACCCCATCAGGGAGTTTATAGAACCGTGAATAATAAATAATCCCTGTATCTTCTAACTCTTCAGCAGGAACTGAAACCCCAGCTTCGGTTAACCAATTCGGTGCCATGGACCTTCGTCCATTCGCCGCTATAACACAATCAAATGCTTGGCTAGTTCCATCTTTAAAAGAAACACCAGTCACTTTAGGTATTGAAGATTCTTCGATTAGCAACCCGGAGACGCCGTTCCCTGTCTGTATTTCAACGTCCGGATTTTCAATAACGATATTTCTTAGAACCCACTCAAACGTTGTTCTTCTAGCAGCAAGCATGCGCAAATTCTTGTCTTCATCAATGAGGGTCCGATCGTCAAGAGTGTCGGGCATGTGATCGGTTAAGCAAATTTCTGTAGCACCAACGCCAAGAAGCTTCTTAAGGACTTCAGAATGGTTATCTCTTAGAAGGTTGTGAAGCCTCCCTAGAAGTGCGTGCGAATGCCTAACTTGTGGTGCGCCTCTACGGTCCCAAAAAAAAGCTTCTTCACATGTTTCCGGCATCGGAGTTTTATCTCGTTCAATTACTGTCACATGATGTCCTGCCTTGGAAAGTTCTAACGTTGCCGCCAAACCAGTAACCCCAGCTCCAATAACTCCTACTTTCACAAACACGACCTTTCAACAGTGTTAAGTCATAGTTTATGTTCGGTCGTACTCTATGAGAACTTTTAACGGTGAACGCGTCGCGTTCTTAGTGATAAATGTTGTGTCCGCTCCAGATGCAAGCCGCGGGTTTTTTATAGTTTCACACAATAATGATGACCCAATGACGGCTTCCAATCTAGCCATTTCGTATCCTAGGCAGAAATGTTTTCCTAAACCGAACCCAAGATGACCATACCTTCCCTTATCTCCATGATGCCCACTTTTTCTCTCTTTGCTTAGGTGAAGGTCATTGCGATTAATATTGAAAATTCGTGGATCCTCAAAGATAGTTTCGTCGTTATTGGCCGAAGCCAACTGAATGTACACCGTTTGGTTCGGCGGTATTGTCACATTACTGAAAGTCACCTCATTCACGGAATACCGTAACTGACCAAGAACCGGAGGGGAATGTCTCATCATTTCAGAAAATGCAGCATCAAATAATGTATTGTCAGCAAGAACTACGGCTAACTGATCCGGATTTAGAAGAAGTTGGGTCCACATGTTCGCTATCCCCTTATCAGTAGTTTCTCCACCGGCGACCAGAAGTAGGGATATAAAGGCTTGAATTTCAGTTATTGTCAAACGCTGACCCGCCGCTTCAGCATGAACGATCTTAGATATCAAGTCATTCATAGGACAGGATTGACGATCCTCAATAATAGGAGCCACATATTCGGCTAGTTGTTCATGAGCATCAATGCCGTGTCGTTGCTTCTCTGTATTAAACCGGGCTAAACCCGCCATCATGGTCGTATACCAAGTATGAAAACGATCATGGTCGCTTTGGTCCATGCCGAGCATATCTACAATGACATTCACAGGTAATCGAGTTGTAAAGGCATCTACAAGATCAACAATATTTCCCGAAGGGAAATTTTGAATTAACGCCAAGGAATTTCTTTCAATAGCTTCGCAATAAGGTTCAAACCGCTTCCCTACAAACTCCGGAGCGACTATTCGCCGGTGAACCACGTGTTCCTGACCGTCTTTGTCAAGCATCGTTGGGCCAAACACTACCCCTAAGGTGTCTCTGTATAAACGATTAGAGAAATCTTCATAATTTGCGAAAGCTTGAACACAATCCATGTACCTACTCAAAACCCATGTATTTGTTATCTCATCAAAGAAAACAGGTGCTTCATGACGCATTCGTTCCCAGAGAGGATATGGGTCAGCGACGTGTTCGGGACTATGTAACATTTCTGAAGTAATCACAGATCCAGCCATACACAAACAGTACCGCAAACAGTTTTTTCTAATCCATTCCCTTAATAAATTCCTTATTTTTTGCTAGTTTCAGTCCGAAATAAATTATTTCGAAAAATAACTATCGACTAAGTCATCGGATTGAGGTCAACCTCGCATTACCCTTACACCTGAATGGCTGATTACTCGATGCAAGACAGATTAGAAGAACTCGAACGAAGAAAGTCCGAAGCTTTACAAGCCGGACCTGAAAGAGCTGTCGAGCGACAGCATAAGAAAGGCAAACTACTCGCCCGCGAACGAATTGACTACCTACTAGACCCAGGGTCATTCCATGAACTGGACATGTTGGCTAGGCACCGAGCCCACGAAGCAGGTTTAGAAACCAGACCATACACCGATGGTGTCATAACGGGATGGGGAACCGTTGATGGAAGAAAAGTCTTTGTCTTCAGCCAGGACTTTACGGTCATGGGTGGAGCATTGGGAGAAGTTTTCGCTGAAAAGATCCATAAAGTTATGGACTTAGCTCTTTCAACAGGGGCTCCAATGATCGGTCTCAATGATGGCGCTGGAGCACGAATACAAGAAGGCGTCGTTAGCCTTGACAGCTACGGCGGTATTTTCCATAGGAACGTCCAATCCTCTGGCGTCATCCCACAAATCAGTGTCATACTCGGCCCATGTGCCGGCGGCGCAGTTTACAGCCCAGCGATGACTGATTTCATATTTATGGTTCGAGAAAAATCACACATGTTTATTACTGGACCCGACGTTGTCAAAACAGTTACCGGTGAAGAAGTCACTCTAGAAGAGCTAGGTGGAGCTGCGAGCCACGCTAGCAAATCAGGTGTTGCAACATTTGTAAATGAAAGCGAAGAAGAAGTTCTTGACGCAGTAAAAACACTTCTCACGTTTCTTCCATCAAACAACATGGAAGAACCCCCCGGCATTGAAACAACTGATGACCCAAATCGTCTATGTCCTGAACTCGCTGAGATTATGCCCGAAAGCCCCAACCTCCCCTATGACATGCGCGAAATCATCACTTCGCTACTCGACGATGGGGAATTCATGGAGTATTTCCCTTCATGGGCACAAAGCATCGTCTGCGGATTCGGGCATTTAGATGGGCGCGTCGTCGGAATCGTGGGAAATCAGCCCCTTATACTTGCTGGAGTCCTTGACATAGAATCATCATCAAAAGCCGCTCGTTTTGTACGCACATGCGACTCATTCAACATCCCCCTGCTTACCCTCGTTGACGTCCCGGGCTTTCTACCAGGCGTCGACCAAGAATACGGTGGGATAATCCGGCATGGAGCCAAATTGCTATACGCCTACTGCGAAGCAACAGTCCCTCGAATCCAAGTCATTACCAGAAAAGCATACGGCGGCGCTTACGTTGTTATGGATTCAAAATCTGTTGGTTCTGATCTTTCCTTTGCATGGCCAACAGCTGAACTCGCTGTTATGGGACCACAAGGCGCAGTGGAAATACTTCATAGGCGAGAACTTCAATCCGCAGCAGATCCGGAAGCTAAAAAAACAGAACTTGTAGATGACTACACAGAACGATTCGCTAATCCCTATATCGCTGCTGAACGCGGCTACATAGATGACGTCATAGACCCTGCCGAAACAAGAAAAAAAATAATTGCAGGTTTCTCAGCCTTGAGAACGAAACGTGAAGAACTCCCACAACGTAAACACGGCGTTATACCTCTATAACCACTATGAACTCCGAACCAGAATTCGTAACAATAACTCCCGAACCAACACCGGATGAGAGAGAAGCAATTCTCAAAGCATTCAACGAGTTATGGCCCATAGAAAAAAAGGTACCATTTTCATCCCGCTGGCGTTTCAGCGGTCGCTGGTGGGCTGAACGATCAAATCCAAGATCTGAAAACAGAAATTGGAAAGACTAACTGCCAAGCATCCACTTGAGTACACGAAATGCTTTCTTCTAACATCTGAAAGAGATACTGTCAGAATGTGAGCATTGGTAAAAAACAATACGAGAAACGGACAGTTGAACTTGTTTCAGAACTGCAAGGACATTGCCTTCTCCTCTCACCTAAAGAGAATCTACGCACCCCACTACCATCATCGGTTACATCTATTAAGGAATGGCCAAACGTATCAGTAGATGAAACTTTCAAGTCCATTCTTTCAATCAATGACCTAGCATTTTCTCAAAACCTAAACGATTTCTTGAAAGAACTCCAACAATATGCGAACAGAGAAACCCGGCTTTACTTCTGCGACCGGACAACAACCCCGAAAGGAAAAAATGGATCCGCAAGAAATGACATAACGGGCTCATTATGGGATACGAAATGGTCCGTAATCCATTGCGAACGCTTCACAACAGAAAAAAAAAGAAGCGCTCCTCAATATGCCTGTGGCATAGCAAGAATAAAAAGAGCTCATGATGGGAATTTGTAAGGGAAAATGTCACGCTAAACGCTGCCAAGGCGAGTAGCGTTTAAACCCGTGAGTCTTATCATCCAAAAATTCGGTGGAACTTCAGTTGCGGACCCAGACCGTATAAGAGAAGTCGCTGATCACGTTAGAAGAACTCGTGATCATGGCAATGACGTTGTTTTAGTTGTCAGTGCAATGGGGAAAGAAACAGACCATCTTCTACGCCTTGCTAGAGAGGTTTCTGAAACAAGACCCGCAAGAGAGATGGATATGTTAATAACTGCTGGAGAACGTAAAGCAATTGCTTTAATGTGCATGGCTTTGCATGACATGGGTGTACCTGCCGACTCATTTACTGGAAGTCAAGCTGGTTTCCTCACTGATACGAATCATCAAAATGCGAAAATTATCACAATCAACCCTCAACGCGTCCAAGAGACAATTGATGCTGGAAGGGTAGGAGTCGTTGCTGGCTCCCAAGGAGTTTCAACAGATAATAATGTGACGTTCCTTGGACGAGGAGGATCAGACACAACGGCAGTGGCGTTAGCACACGGACTAAATGCCGATGCATGCGAACTCTACACCGATGTTTCCGGAGTTTTCACAACAGATCCAAGAGTTTGTGGGAAAGCTAGGAAACTGTCTTCAATTAGTTTTGATGAACTACTTGAAATGACTGCTGTGGGTTGCCCGAAACCAGCAATGCGATCCGTTGAAGTGGCTCGCTCATACGGGGTTCGTCTACACGTTCGATCAGCATTTACTTGGGAACCAGGAACCTGGGTAGATAAGGAGGAAAATACAATGGAAAAACCAATAATTTCATCAGTTGTTCCCGACACGTCACAATCAAAAGTGACTGTCTCGGGAGTACCTGACAATCCGGGAATAGCAGCAGCTGTTTTTCGACCGTTAGCAGAACAAAATGTCAATGTAGACATGATCGTTCAGAACACTTCCGATGAGGGGGTAACAGATATTTCATTTACTCTCCCAACAGAACAATTAGAAATCGGAACACAAATTATGACTAACGTAGCTGAAACAATAGGTGCATCTGGTGTTAGTACAGATGACACCATCGGCCGTGTTTCCGTCGTTGGAGCAGGGATGGCTAGCAACCCAGGTGTGGCAGCAACTATTTTTGAAACGCTCTCAAAAGAAGGTATAAATATTGAAATGATTTCAACCTCAGCTATTCGCGTCTCCTGTGTAGTCGCTAAATCAGATGTTGAGAAGGCAACTCTCGTTCTTCACGATGCCTTTGAACTACATAAAGGGTGAATAAAAATCGACTGGAAAGAATCCGCAACATCACTTCACGCGACAAGAGTACCCTCTGGAATAATATTCTGGGGTTGGGCAGTAGACAAACCACTTAATGGTAATGATCTACGTCGATTAGCTTCATCATTTCTTGGCAATAAATGGGCGACACGCGAGTCAACACTTGAAATTATTGACTTAAACATCCCTTCCATTGGCAAGACTTCAGTAACTGGACTCCACGCTGAACCCGAAGAAATTATCCGGCTTTTAACCAAAAAACATCCAACCCAACGATGGTCTCCATCTCTCCAATGGTTACATGGAGTTGTTACGGCAACATTAGATGCCATCACAACAGGTCATGTCTTCCCCTCACTTAAACACGATGGCTTGAGGTGGCGAGCATCATGGACAGCCACACAGAATGAAACAATAGAAAATCAAATAAACAACCTTTATACGTGCCTCCCAACAGTGGTAGGTATCAATGGATTAGAAGAAGTAAACAACCTTCATGAAGAATTAGTAGATGCATGTTGTCGACGGGCTTTACGACATTCAAACTGGAAACCCAAACTCCCCCGAAACCGTAATACCTCTACACGATCTCTACGCAATACATACGCAGCCCTTTCTGACCCTTTCGGGTATTTCGTCACAGAAACAATGGCCGCAGATCATTCATTATTGGACCTCAGCTCACAACTAAGAAATTCCCGATGCCAAAACGAAACAGGTTTAGAACTTCAATGTCAAGCGAGACTAGAACCACGTGGCCCCGATGAACCTTGGGATCTAACATTTGAAACCTTTACCAAAGGAAACCCTTCAGAAATAATGAGATGGGATGAATTCTCATCAATCCAGAAACAACAACCAAAAATTACTTCAACAAAGAACCAAAAAGCTGTAAATAGATTTATTAAAGAAACAGCAGAGGCTCTTTCGGTCAATGTCCCTGGTTTAGATCAGCTACACACCCACTCAATTCAAGGAAAACTCCAACTGTCAATAGATGATGTTTCGCTCCTGCTTTTAGATGGATTGCAGGTTTGTGAAACTATCGGAGTGCCAGTTCTAGTTCCCAAAGGACTGATCCGCCAAAGACTTAAACTCGCAGCCAGAGCTACCCCAACTGAGTCCGGTGGAATCTCTGCGAACCTTGGAACCGCGATGGTAGACGTTGACTGGTCAGTAGCTTTGGGAGACCAGACCCTATCCGATGACGACCTTCAACTCCTTGCCAATTCCAAAAGCAACCTTGTTCAGATCAAGGGGCAATGGGTAAACATTGATAACAACCAAGCAGAAACTGCTTTACAAGAATTACAGAGAAGAAAAGAAGGCCAAAGTCACCTAACACCGACAGATCTTTTGAGAATAACAGCGGAGATAGATACCACGGATTCTGAACTGGAATTTGAGTCAATCTCAACTTCATCGGATCTTCTTACCGCCGATGATTGGCTATCAAATCTCATGGAAGGACTCCCTGATGACAGGTTGGTTGAAGAAACCGAACCAGACGAATTCCAAGGTGAACTTCGCCCATACCAGCGAAGAGCACTTAGTTGGCTCCAATTCTTAGGACGACTAGGGCTCGGAGGATGCCTAGCTGACGATATGGGATTAGGGAAAACCCCTACAACTCTCGCCCACATACAATCCAGAGCAACTAAATTACCGAACTTAGTGATTTGCCCACTATCAGTAGTACATAACTGGGAAGCAGAAGCGCAAACTTTCACACCAAACCTAAAGGTCCTAGTGGCTCATGGCCCTAATAGACCAACCGGTGATGAATTAATTAACCAGATTTCCTCAGTGGATATTGTTATCACAACATACGGCACGGCAACACGCGACATCAAACATCTAGCTAAGGTCCACTGGGATTTAGTTGTTTGTGATGAAGCGCAATTTATCAAAAACCACCATACGCATGCTGCAGCAGCATTTCGTCAACTAAACGCACATCAAAAAATTGCTCTAACAGGGACACCTGTTGAGAATCGACTTTCAGAATTATGGTCAATACTGGATGCGATAAATCCCGGAATGCTTGGCGGTATAAGTTGGTTCAAAGAAAAATTTGCTACACCTATTGAACAGAGAAAAGATGTTGATGCGTTAGCAGGAATGAGGAGATTGACCGATCCGTTCATTCTTAGGCGAACCAAAGACGACAAATCACTTGTCCCTGACCTTCCCGAAAAAATAGAACAAATAGTATGGTCACAACTCACACATGAACAAGCCGGTCTGTATAAAGCGGTCCTCAACGAATTTCTTTCACAAGCGGAGGAAACCGAAGGCATGAAAAGGAAAGGACTCATTCTTGCAACTTTGACAAAACTTAAGCAAATCTGTAACCACCCGGCACACTTTCTCGGAGACGGAAACAACTTTGGGGATAGGTCTGGGAAAGTAGCAAGACTGGATGAACTTATCCAAGAGATCGTAGAAACAAATCAGCGAGTGCTTGTTTTTACGCAATACCGTGTGATGGGAGATTTGCTGACCGATCATCTTGGCGACCTGATTGGAGGGAAACCCGATTTTCTCCATGGAGGAATCACGAGAGGACGAAGGCAAAAGATGATTGATCAATTTCAATCGGAGGACGGACCTCCAGTCTTACTTATTTCTTTAAAAGCTGGAGGTACAGGATTAAACCTTACTGCCGCAAATAGGGTTATTCATTTCGATAGATGGTGGAATCCAGCAGTTGAAGATCAAGCCACTGATCGAGCGTGGAGAATTGGGCAACAACGAACTGTTTTTGTTCATAAACTTGTCTGCCAAGGGACCTTAGAAGAAAAAATAAATAACCTCTTAGTGAAAAAACGAGAACTAGCTTCACAAAGCGTTGGCACTGGTGATGACTGGTTTACCAATATGGGAACAGATGAACTCCGGGAAATTTTCTCATTGAACATGTCTCAGGCGGTACAAGAATGATTCGCCCAAACAGTTCAGTAGGGGAAGCAATGATGAGACTTGTTTCTGCATATACGAATTTCAAAGATCCGTTAGGACCCGGTGTAGCCATACAAAGAAAAGGAGCTGTGAAAGATTTCTTTGTTGAACCAGGGAATGCCTCATGTGAAGTTTATGACGGACGTGATCGAGCATTTGACGTTGAGATACATGTTTCCCCTCCCTCAGAGAACATAAGACGCGCAGTTAAATCAGGTGATATAGAAAATGCCGTACCCAAAGTAGGAGAGATTCAGGTTCACCATGTTTGCCCTGAATGGGCGAATCCATGTAGGCATGAAATAGCCGCTTTTCTACAACTTGTGAAAGAAGTAGATGAAGATGAAAACACGTTACTCAAATGGCGAGGGTTAGCTACCGAGAAGAAGAAAGAAGTGGAAACCCACACGGAACATCAGTCGTTGACGGAACCAGATAAGAAGGCAACTATACGGGCTCTTCGAAAAAACCTACCAGGCCGTTTCGTCAATATCCAAGACCCGAAGGAATCCAAAAGTGTAGATACTAATCAAGAAGTAATTGATTTCCTGTCCTTCCCTAAAGAATCACCGACCGGCATTGAATATGAAAAAATCAGCGAAACTAACAAGCAAGAAAATATTGAAAGAGCAATGATGTTCAATGAATTTGACGCGAAACCAGTATTCATAGATGCGTTAGAAACCATTCAAGAGTTTTTACTTAAAAATTAAATCGAAGTTTTTCTAGACTGTTAAATACCCCACATTCAGCCCTTCTTATGAGTACGCTCAAGGTATGCATGTAGGAATAGTGGGAGCAACAGGTCAAGTCGGATCGGTGATGCGTCGAATCCTTACAGAACGAGAATTTCCTATGGAATCAATACGATTCTTCGCATCGGAGAGAAGCGCAGGAAAAACAATTGAGTTCCAAGGAGAAGAAATTGTTGTAGAAGATGCAGCTAAATCAAATTGGAACGGCTTAGATGTAGTTCTTTTTTCCGCAGGAGGAGGATTATCCAAGGAATTAGCGCCCATTGTTGCCTCTGCAGGAGCGGTGGTTATTGACAACTCCTCTGCGTGGAGAATGGATGAGGACGTTCCCCTTGTTGTACCAGAAGTTAACCCGCATGCATTACAAGAAATTCCCAAAGGAATAGTAGCGAATCCTAACTGTACGACGATGGTTGCAATGCCCGTTCTTAATCCACTTCATGTTGAAGCTGGGCTAGAGAAACTCATCGTGTCAACGTATCAAGCAACATCAGGTGCAGGTCTATCAGGGGTTCAAGAACTCAAAAACCAAGTGAAAGAAGCAGGAGATTCAGCTACGAATCTCACCCATGACGGCACCGCAATCAAATTCTCTGAAGGAACTAGCTTCATTCAACCGATCGCTTTCAATGTAATACCATTTTGTGGATCGTTAATAGATGACGAACTTGAAGAAACAAACGAAGAACGCAAGCTTAGGGATGAGAGCAGGAAAATTCTTGAAATACCTGATTTAGCAGTTTCAGCGACATGCGTGCGGGTCCCTGTTTATACAGGGCATTCATTGGCAATCTCAGCTGGTTTCGCTGCACCTCTAAGCGCAGAAAGGGTTCGGGAAATACTTAGCGGAGTACCTTCTGTCGTTCTTGAGACAGTTCCTACTCCGCTCAAAGCTGCAGGGGCCGACCCAACATACGTTGGGAGAATTAGACCTGACACCGTTTTAACAAATGGAATAAGCTTATTTCTCTCAGGGGATAATTTGCGAAAAGGAGCTGCGCTAAACGCTGTCCAGATCGCTGAATTACTTAGGGCATAAACCAGATACAAAATCTCTTACGTTACGGCGGATTCGTCATATATCTTTTCAATGCTTCTTCGATGTCAATATCAACTTGGTTGGCTAAAGAAAATGTCCAAGCTATAACATCCCCAAATTCATGAAAGCGTTGTTCATGTGTTCCTTTGCGAATCGCTTGGGCTAATTCTCCTACTTCTTCAGCAAGCCAAGCAACAGAGGCAGAAATACCCCGTTCACGATCTCTAACCCCATACACATCCTCAATATGTCTTTGAAATTCTGAAATTTGCATAACCATCCAATCTGTATTGGTAGATAATAGAACACTAGGCTTTAAAAAATTCAAAGATGAGTATCTATAAATAATAAACTATCCCATACGCAGCGTTCTTTATTCTTACGGATACGATCGGCGTACAGACGGGTAGTGGCGCAGGTTGGTAGCGCGCCTCGTTCGGGACGAGGAGGTCGTGGGTTCAAATCCCGCCTACCCGACGAGAAAATTATAGAAGAGATTCAGCTGTCTTACGAAGGTGAAGAGCGGTCAATGGCTTAACCAACTCCGCATCAACTTTGGCCTCAGATGCAATCCAAAGATCATCTTTTCTATCAAGCAGCATCATTATTTTAGTTGGTTTCAAACGCCCAGCGGTCATTTCGTGATGAAGATCAAGGCTTGTGGCGACACCGCCCATGTTCCCAATTTGTAGGTCTAAGATTATTAGATCTGGTTCAAGTGCTAGTGCGGTTTCGCGGACATCCTCTCCGCGTCGAACTCGACTTACTGTTAGATCTTTTGTAGCAAGAGCAGCAAACGTCTTTTCAGCGATTACATCAGAACCTGTAGCAATGAGAACCTTGACCATAGGGAAACTCTACCCGTCAGAGATCCGTATCTCTATTCATTAAATGTAAAGAAAAAATATGACTAAATATTCGCCCTATTTCTGTGAAAGTT
>Ga0066836_10001095_pt1 | contig 13985 bp, 10 predicted proteins | sample ETNtaG_18_FD_71568 | JGI IMG/M metagenome (GOLD analysis project Ga0066836, IMG submission 71568) | Marine microbial and viral communities from oxygen minimum zone, Eastern Pacific Ocean - ETNP201302SV91 | ecosystem: Environmental > Aquatic > Marine > Oceanic | place: Pacific Ocean: Eastern...
GCGGTATTTTTAGCTACGGCTTCAATAACGGGTATTGTGCGGTCAAGCTCTTCCTGCAGCGATACGTCGGGCGCGCCTGGCCTTGTCGATTCACCACCTATATCAATAAAAGTTGCCCCTTCTTCAATCATGCGAAGCGCATGGTCAAGGGCTTGAGATACATTTGTGTGCTTGCCGCCGTCAGAAAATGAATCAGGAGTAACATTTAAAATGCCCATTACCTGAGGCTGTGACAAATCTATGAAGTACTTACCAAACTGCATGAATTACCTGCATTATCTTTATTTTGAAATTACCGTATTTCTTAGATAGAAAATATGTTGAGAAATGAAGCTACAAAGCAAACTGATTTTGACCCGTGGATTTAGCAACGAAACGTGCCTAAAATCGTGTGTTAAAACCTAGATTAAAATCAAACTGCTCTAACAAAAAACGCCAGTTAAACTGGCGTTTTTTAATGGATGTGGAAGCTTAGCTTGGAATATCGCCCGGCTTACCTACCGACGGTTTGTCTACACCGTCATTTTTAATTTCACCTTCACGAACCGGCGCACCGCCACTTGGCTTATCGCCACCCGATGGCTTGCTGTCATCCCAGTCAGCAGGAGGACGAACGTCAGTGCGGTTCATAAGGTCATCAATCTGCTTAGCATCAATGGTTTCGTACTTCATCAGTGCGTCTTTCATTGAGTGTAAGATATCGATGTTGTCTTCAAGGATCTTTTGAGCGCGGTCGTAGTTGCGGTCAATAAGTGACTTAATTTCCGCATCAATGGCTCGTGCTGTGTCGTCAGACATGTTTGTTGCCTTAGACATAGACTTACCTAGGAACACTTCACCTTCGTCTTCAGCATACAGCATTGGACCCATTTTGCTCGACAAGCCCCATTGGGTCACCATCTTACGAGCGATTTCAGTCGCACGCTCGATGTCGTTAGACGCACCCGTGGTTACTTTGTCATCACCGTAAATAACCGCTTCAGCAATACGTCCACCAAACAAGCTAGAAATCATACTTTCTAAGTGCTGTTTAGAGTGGCTCACTCGGTCTTGCTCTGGTAAGTACATTGTCACACCCAGTGCGCGACCGCGTGGAATGATAGACACTTTGTATACCGGATCGTGCTCTGGCACTAAACGACCTACAATAGCGTGCCCCGCTTCGTGATACGCAGTCATTTCTTTTTCAGACTCAGACATCACCATCGACTTACGCTCAGAGCCCATCATGATTTTGTCTTTCGCTTTCTCAAACTCTTCCATAGAAACAAGGCGCTTGTTGCCGCGAGCAGCGAACAATGCAGCTTCGTTTACTAGGTTAGCAAGGTCAGCACCTGAGAAACCTGGTGTACCGCGAGCGATAACTGACGGTTCTACGTTATCAGCCACTGGTACTTTGCGAATATGAACCTTAAGAATTTGTTCACGGCCGCGGATGTCAGGAAGGCCAACCACTACTTGACGGTCAAAACGACCAGGACGAAGAAGCGCAGGGTCTAGTACGTCAGGACGGTTAGTTGCCGCAATAACGATAATACCCTCATGACCTTCAAAGCCGTCCATTTCAACAAGCATCTGGTTAAGGGTTTGCTCACGTTCGTCGTGACCACCACCTAGACCAGCACCACGTTGACGGCCTACCGCATCGATTTCATCGATAAAGATGATACAAGGCGCCGCTTTTTTCGCTTGCTCAAACATGTCACGCACACGAGATGCACCTACACCCACGAACATTTCAACGAAATCAGAACCAGAGATAGTAAAGAATGGTACTTTCGCTTCACCGGCAATGGCTTTTGCAAGCAACGTTTTACCTGTACCAGGAGGACCTACCATAAGTACGCCCTTCGGAATTTTACCGCCTAGCTTTTGGAACTTAGACGGGTCGCGCAGGAAGTCTACCAATTCAGATACATCTTCTTTCGCTTCGTCACAGCCTGCTACGTCAGCAAATGTTGTCTTAATTTGGTCTTCACCAAGCAAGCGAGCTTTGCTTTTACCGAATGACATCGCGCCACGGCCGCCGCCACCCTGCATTTGACGCATGAAGAAAATCCATACACCAATAAGCAGTAACATGGGGAACCATGAAATGAAAATAGACGTCAGAAGAGACTGCTCTTCTGGTGGTTCACCGTACACTCTTACGTCGTTCTTAACCAAGTCAGATACTAACTTGTCATCGAAGTAAGGTACGAATGTTTGGAAAGTTTCGCCTGAACGCTTAGTACCTCGAATTTCGCCACTATTATTGATGCGAACTTCTCGAATATTTCCCTGTTCTGCTTCTCTCAAAAACGTTGTGTAGTCAGTTTGCGAACGAGACGATTCACTCGGTGAAAAGCTCTGGAAAACCGACATTAAAACAACGGCGATGACTAACCATAAGATTAAATTTTTTGCCATATCGCTCAATGCTACTAACCTCTATAAACCCGAATTGCTTGTATATTCAACAAGTTGTTTATTGAATAAACGACACAACTCGCAACGAAAACCGCTTATCTCAAAGCGTACTACACTTTATACCCACAAGCCACCAAATACACCTCTCGCGAACGTGATCTGGACGAGTCAGGCTTACGCGTCTTTATGGTTGTGAAAGATTGTTTAAGTGCGTTCATGAACTCAACAAACCCCTCACCTTGGAACACCTTTATGACAAACGAACCACCAGGCTTTAACACTTGGTGACACATATCAAGCGCTAGTTCGCAAAGGTACATAGAGCGAGATTGGTCAACCGACGCGTTACCTGCAAGGTTCGGTGCCATATCAGACAACACAATATCTACGGTGTTCCCACCGATTCTGTTCAATAGTGCGTCGAGAACAGCGTCCTCTCTGAAATCACCTTGTAAAAAGTCTACGCCCACGATTGGGTCCATGGGCAAAATATCGCACGCGATAACTTGACCATTGTCGCCAACGAGCTGTGCGGCTAGCTGTGACCAGCCCCCCGGTGCAGCACCAAGGTCTACAAGTGTCATTCCTAGTTTAATAAGCTTATCTTTTTTCTGAATTTCTTCCAGTTTATAGATAGCTCGCGAGCGCCAACCTTCCTTATTTGCTTTTTGCACATAATGGTCGTTAACGTGTTCTTGTAGCCAGCGTTTACTGCTGGCGGAGTGTTTCTTTTTTGTCATTCCAATACAATGTCATTAGGATTGTAGAGAAGATGGCGTTAGAATACGTTATTTCAAGCATAAACTAACAGATTAATTGTAAGAAATATTACTTCATGAAACTTTCAAATAAACAGAAACAATTCCTAAAAGGCCTTGCACACCCTTTAAAACCTGTTGTGCAGCTAGGTGGGAACGGCCTGACAGAAGGTGTGGTTGCCGAAATTGACAACGCCCTTAGCCATCACGAATTAATTAAAGTTAAGGTGCCAACAGACGATCGCGAAGAAAAAGCGCTAATCATGGATGCCATTGTTCGTGAAACAAACTCAGTTAAGCTACAGGTAATCGGCCACACGCTAATTATCTACCGTCAAAGCGAAGACTGTAAAATTCAGTTGCCAAAATAGCTGAATATAAGGTGCCGATCCCCGTCGGCACCGTAGTTTTTCTTCTTACTTCCCGTTAACATCACGTTAATAATAGTGAAAAACTAGGGTTTAAGGGAAATCTATGACGCTAAATAATCTTACTGCCATTGTTACTGGCGGTTGCTCCGGACTTGGTCACGCCACTGCTATCGCACTTCGAGATGCAGGTGCTAACGTCAGCCTTTTTGACTTAAATGAAGAGCTTGGCGCACAGCGTGTAGAAGAATTAGGCAATAACAACACACTTTTCACCAAAGTCGATGTACGCGATGAAGCTTCTGTTCAAGCAGCTATAGACGCGACAACCGAAAGGTTTGGCGCCATTTCTTTAGTGGTTAATTGTGCAGGCATTGCCCCAGCTAAGCGACTGCTCGACAAAGAAGGCAATCCGGCGACGTTGGGTGACTTCCAGAAAACTATCGATATAAACTTAGTAGGAAGCTTTAATGTTTCTCGCTTAGTTGCAGCGACAATGGCAAAGCAATCGCCAGTTAACGAGGAAGGCGAACGCGGTCTTATCGTAAACACTGCTTCAGTTGCTGGCTACGAAGGTCAAATAGGGCAAACCGCTTATGCCGCGAGTAAAGGTGGTATTATCGGCCTAACCCTTCCAATGGCTCGAGACTTAGCCCCGTTGGGTATTCGTGTTAACACTATTGCACCGGGTGTAATGGGCACGCCAATGCTACTTGCTATGCCAGAAAAAGTGCAAGACGCCCTTTCTGCTAACGTTCAGTTTCCTAAGCGCCTTGGGCTACCAGAAGAATTTGCTAAGTTAGTTATCCATATGGCGAACAATAGCTACCTAAATGGTGAGACAATCCGCTTAGACGGCGGGCTGCGCATGCCTCCAAAGTAGTGATTAAGTGCATTAATGCTTTAATCAAAAAAAACCGCCTTTCGGCGGTTTATTTAAAGCGTTATCTATTGTTAATAGTTAGCTTTTCATTTTAATTAGCGTATCAGCTTCTACGGTGAAACGATTAAAGAAATCGTCTTCTAGTTCGCCAGTGATGCGTACGCGCTCGCCTTTCATTAGCGTGAGGTAACCATCCGCATCCACGGGTGCGTCCTCTAACTCATCAAGCTCTACCGTGAGGGTGGTATCGCCCACGTCAATTTGTAACGCTTCTTTGCCAATTGATTTAACGGTACCTACAAGAACCATTTCTTCATCGTCAAACTCAATGTTACTTGCTGTACTTAAATAAAGATCTGCCGAAGCCTTTTTAACTGACTCAGCTAAATAAACAGTATCCATACCATCGACAATCACACTCTGAGCAACTAACCTTTCGCTCGAAAACATGCCATCATCAAGACGCGCCGTTACCATGACTTCTTCGCCTTTCATTTTTGCATAGGCATTACTGTCAAGGTCGGTGTCTCTTAACTCAACGAAGATATTCCCGTCACCGTAATCTAACGTAAAGAATTTTGAATCTACAGCAGACACCTCACCGGTCAACGTAATCCACGTATCACCAGACTCAGATGTTCTGGACTCAGGTTGAACTGACGCTGAAGCTGCTTGCATTTGCGCAGTTTTCATCTCGTCAACATTAGCTTGTGCCATTGCAGATGAGCCCATCATAGCGAATGAAACCAGAGTTGCTGTAATCGTTCGTTTTGAGTTAAACATCGTAACCTCCTTAAAGGCATCATTGTTATTCATTCGATAATCTCTGATGCAAACCCAATGCCGCGCATATAAATCAATAACTTAAGTGAAATACACTTAAATTATCTATTTGCTAAAAAGAAAAATATTCCGACTATTGAAGAGATTACACTGTATCTTGCATGCGTATTTGTGAGGTGCTTACCCTTCAGATAAAAGAGTTAAAATAATACGCCTTACTGTGTAAAGTAGTGTTATGGAATTAGGTTAAGCACAGTGGACGGCAAATGTCTCACCCTCATCAACATATTGATACGCCACCTCTTAGTAGTGATGTCGAAAATAATACTGCAGATAAATTAGAAACCGTTGAAACAAAGGATATAGTCACGCCCTATGCGTTTGGCGTAGCTAACTCACTGTTAGGCAAGCGTCTGGCTACACCTTTTCAACGAGGGTTGGCTCAGTGTGTTGACCTACTATTTGTCGCCATTTTGAGCTCACTGGATGCACTGTTTTTGGCGATTATTGCTACAGTGACGTTTTATAAAGCTAGCCGCAACTTAGCCAACCATGACCTAGCCAATCAGTGCCATAAAAAAACTACGCGTTCATTTCTTCGAATAGGTGGAGCGTTCATGCTCTTTTGGACAGTGTTACTTACGTTAGATGCTGCCAATGAGGCTAATTACTTTCGTGACGATGCAACTGTCAGCAACGTGATCGACTCGCCTAGTCGCTCAGGTGAGAAAAATGGTGCGAACGATGATATTGGAGTAAATGAGGAAGCTCAAAATAAAGGTGTGCATGAAGATGGCCTACAGGAAGCTGAAGGTATGGAAAGTGACCTAGCAGATTTCGATGACGCAACTTCAGAGCCCTCAGCAAACACTTACAGCATTGTCGCATGGATTAAAGGTTTAATTACTGAGCTTGGCTTAGGCTTTGGTTGGGCCGCGCTTTATTACAGCGTGTTTACCGCTTGGTTTAACGGAAAAACTCCAGGTAAACGACTGCTAAACATACAAGTACTCAAACTCGATGGTTCTGGACTGTCGCTATGGGAGAGCTTTGGCCGTTATGGCGGTTATGGTGCGGGTTTAGCAACTGGCTTGTTAGGATTTGTGCAAATTTACTGGGATCCTAACCGACAAGCTATCCAAGATAAAATTTCAGAGACTCTGGTCATCAGCACCCGCAATTAGCGCGCTCTGGTATTTGCGTTTAACATTGAATGGCTGTGTGCACGTTCTACTGAAAAAACGCTTCTTTATTAGCGCATCAATCAAGATTAATGCAAAAATCAAGAAGCGCGTCTCGACACTGCAAGTACGCGCTTCGTTTTTATCTATTCGCCATCGCCACCATTAACAATAAGCGCAATATTGTATAGACGGTTTACGGCATGGTAATTGATTGAATTTTTGGGGTAACGGCCTTTACTGCTTATTTTACCCGCTTCCTGTTCCATCAAAATAGATAGCGCATCATCAACGGTCTCTACAGTGTAAATATGGAACAGCCCTTTTTTCACAGCATCGATAACAGTGGCGTCTAATACCAAATTAATCGCATTTGATTTAGGAATAATCACGCCCTGCGTGCCGGTAAGGCCGCGGTGTTGACACAAGTCGAAAAAGCCTTCTATCTTTTCGTTCACACCACCAACCGCTTGCACTTCACCATACTGGTTTATGGAACCCGTGATAGCCAAGGTTTGTAAGCAAGGGATTTCAGTCAACGCAGAGATAAGCGCAACCAGTTCACCAAGGGATGCACTATCGCCATCGATATGTCCGTATGACTGCTCTAACGCTATATTTGCCGATAGGGTTAACGGGAAATGCTGGGCATACTTGTTGCCCAAGTAGCCGTTTAGCAACATGACGCCTTTTGAATGAATAGGCTGTCCAAGCTCTACCTCACGCTCAATATCAACTACACCACTTGCTCCGGCAAATACAGTAGAAGTAATGCGTGCAGGCGTACCAAATGCGGTGTCACCAATATCCAATACTGTTAACCCGTTTACTTTGCCTACCGCTTTTCCTTCAGTGGCAATAAGCACGTGCCCTTCTTTAATATCGTTTAATAGTGTTTGACTGACGCGGCCGGTGCGACGTTTCTTGGCACTTAATGCTGTTTTTAAATGATCAAGTTCTAGCGTGTCGGCATTAGATTTCTGACAGAAATAGTAGGCTTCATTAACTAGCTCGATAACTTCAGCAAAGTGCGCAGATAGCTTTTCTTTGTGTTCAGCCATTCTTAACGAGTACTCAACTAGCCTGCACATTGCGTTAGCGGTAATGCCTTTAAGTCCTAACTGAATAAGATGCGCACGTACTTTGCCCACGAAATCAAAAAGCGCCTGTCTGGTGACGGGAATTTCCAAATCAAAATCCACCAACACTCTAAACAGTTCATCAAACTCGTCATCGTAATCTTGCAGCGTGTAGTATAAATCACGCGAACCTAACAGAACGATTTTCACATTTAAGTCGATGGGCTGTGGATTGAGCGTAATGTTGTTCACCATACCCACATCTTGCTGAGGTAAGTCCATGCGCAAGCGCTGTGACTTGATGGCAAGCTTAAGAGTATCCCACACGAAAGGTTGTTCAATAAGTTGGTCGACATCCAACAACAAATAACCGCCATTTGCACGATGGAGCGCACCGGGCTGAATCATGCGATAGTTGGTAAACACGCTGCCGTGAATGTTGGTGTACTCTATTTTGCCAAACAAATTTTGATAAGTAGGGTTCGGCTCATAAATAACAGGGGCTGCGTCATCGAGTTTATTCGACACCAAAACGTTAGGAAGAAATTGCTCTTCTAAAAATATCTTCTTGTCGAAGTCATCACTCTTCTCTTCTTTCTGCTCTTCACTATGAATGATTAAGATAGCGTTGACCAATGCAGTTTTAAGCTGCTTGAGGTACTTCATTACCCCTAGCTCAGACGCGTATTTGTGCTCAAGCACTTTTAGCAGCGGCTTAATCCCCTGCTCTGCGGTCTTTTTGTCAAGCTCACGCAGACGCTCAGAGTTTTCGCGTTTCCACGTAGGCAGGCTTAACAGACCTTCGCTTAACCTATTTTCTAGCTCGTCGATAAGAGTATAAAACCCTTCCCGTTGTGCGTCAGTTAATGACGCAAACTCTGTGTCACTTAATGGCTTGCCGTTAACGATAGGTGAAAACGTAATAGAGCCCCCCTCTTCGTACAGCGCAACATCATTCGCTTGTGCGTAACGCTCTACCGCATCAATAGCCGCATCGTACTTTTGCTCGAACTCTCTGGAAATTGACGCGCGACGGCGCTGATATCCCGGATTATCAAAGGCAATGGGCAGTGAGTCTAAGACATCGTCAATAAGCGCAGCCATGTCCTTGTGGAATGCTTTTCCACCACCGGGAGGAAATTTTAGCGCAACAGGTTCGCGCTCTTCGTCAAAATTGTTGATATAACAACAATCATCAGGCGCCGGTAGCTGGGCAACTTGGCGTTCAATGTAATCCTTCACTAGAGTGAAGCGCCCCGTAGCGGGCTCACCCATCACATAAAGATTATAGCCTTTGGTGTTAATACCTAACCCAAACGTAAGCGCTTCACGCGCACGCTCTTGCCCAATGAAGGTCGCATTTAGCGCTTCATCATCTTTTAAGGCACTGTTTATCGCTCGGCGATTTATGGTAGGTGAAAGCGCGTCTACATCTAACGCATATAATTTACTGTCTACAGACATGTCTGTTCTATCTTTGTTTCTTTACTTAAGTGAAACCCTAATTAACATTAGTGTCAAACGCTTATCCTGAATAAGGCAGCTTTGCATCGCTAATTGCACAACAAACAACCACCTTCATGATTTTAGAGAGTAATTGGCAAGCACTACGAGCTTTTTGTGGCCTTCATTAGAACTGATACCTTGCGACACAGGGTGTAGCGTTTAATTAAAGCCGAAAAGGAGTTAAGTACGAAAGAACTTACTTCAATTTAACCGCTGCATTTATTTCTGCCACATAATTTGGATCAGAGCATTAAAATCACAGCGTTAAGAAAAGCGCGCCAAGTTCAAAACGGTAAGGACAATGTGGTCAAGACAAAGCTCTGAAGAATCCTGTAACAGCAAGGCTTTAAAGTAGGTAGCAACGCAAGCTGCTTTCAATTACCTTAGAAAACACAAAAACCGAAATTCGTTTTAGCGACGAGACCAGGTTTCGCGCGCAATAACCAACAAATAAAAACAGGGTAATAACAATGACAAAAAAATTGAAAACTCGCTCAACCCTTCTGCTCACCTCCTCTTTCCTTGCTACCTTTCTGGGTACGGCATTTTCTTCAATGAGTATCGCTAACGTAAACTATGCAGATAACTCAGGGTTTTCTATCACCAATGAGAGTGAAAGCTATGCGCCAGTTGAAGTCGTGTACTCTCATTTTATTCAACATGTGGATATGTGGTGGCCGAAAGATCACACATGGTGGAAAGGTGCTTTGCGCATAGATGAGCAGGCAGGTGGCTGTTTCTGTGAAACGACAGACACGGCGAGTGCAGCACATATGCAGGTAAGCTATGTTGAACCGAACAAAAAAGTGGTGATGACGGGCGGCTTAGGCCCGCTTCAAGAAATGGGTATGTCAGGTGCACTGACATGGGAATTCAGCACAATAGCATCGAGCACTTCATCGGATGCAAACACACAAGACGGTCGCATACCGAAAACTAAAGTCACCCTTACCTACCACGCCTCAGGCAATATTCACTTTAATGGCCAAAAAGCATCTAACGAAGACGCCGCCAATTTAGTTCGAGTAGTCGACAAAGTGCAGGCGCAACAACTAAATGCGCTAACCGCGTTTAGTGACAATAATTAGATGTGACACCGGGGCCTGTTTATCGACAAGATAAGATGGCGCCAAGAGAAAGTAAGATGAGCAAATGGGGCGAGTTCTGGTGTTCAATCGGCGTAAACTGTGTCATTAATGCTCACTTTTCAAGCAAGCAACAATAAATATTGCCAAGTTCGGTGTTAAGCTATTGAGGCATGGCTTAGCGCTGGGTTATTCTATTGGGCTATATGTATGTTAAGTGGGTGAATCCCACGCGCGGTTAGTTGGCGTTGCTACAAACTCGCCTTATGCCGCCCCATAAACGTTTTAACTTTTAATGCGGAAGCCTAAGTTTCATGGCCGATAATCAGTACAATCCGAAAGACATTGAACAACGCGTTCAGCAATACTGGGAAGAAAACCAATCGTTTAAAGCAAATGACGACGTAGAAAAAGAAAAGTTCTACTGCCTGTCTATGTTCCCATACCCTAGTGGCCGACTTCACATGGGCCACGTGCGCAACTACACCATTGGTGACGTGATCAGCCGTTTCCAGCGCATGCAGGGTAAAAATGTATTGCAGCCTATGGGTTGGGATGCTTTTGGTCTTCCGGCTGAAAATGCAGCAATTAACAACAACACTGCACCTGCGAAATGGACATACTCAAATATTGATTACATGAAAAACCAACTTCGCTCGTTGGGTTTCGGTTACGACTGGGAACGCGAAGTAACCACATGTAAATCAGATTACTATCGCTGGGAACAGTGGTTCTTCACACGCCTTTACGAAAAAGGTCTTGTTTACAAGAAAAACTCTACTGTGAACTGGGACCCTGTAGACCAAACTGTTTTGGCTAATGAGCAGGTAATCGACGGTCGCGGATGGCGCTCTGGTGCGCTGGTTGAGCAAAAAGAGATCCCTCAGTGGTTTATTAAAATTACTGACTACGCCGAAGAACTTTTACAAGACTTAGAACAGCTTGAAGAATGGCCAGACCAAGTACGCGCAATGCAGGCAAACTGGATTGGCCGCTCTGAAGGTGTTGAAATTACCTTCGATTTAGCGTCAGCGGTTAACGACATTGCCGATTTGACGGTATATACCACGCGTCCAGATACCTTCTACGGCGTTACTTACGTTGCAGTGGCTGCGCAGCACCCTCTTGCCGAATTCGCAGCAAAATCGAACCCAGATTTAGCGGCCTTTATCGATGAATGTAAAAACACCAAAGTTGCTGAAGCTGAATTAGCAACCATGGAGAAGAAAGGTTTCGCCACGGGTTTTGAGGTTGTTCACCCACTAACCGGTGAAAAGCTTCCAATTTGGGTCGCTAACTTCGTGTTGATGGACTACGGTTCAGGCGCGGTAATGGCTGTTCCTGGCCACGACCAGCGCGATTGGGAATTTGCGACTAAATACAACCTACCTGTTCAACAAGTCATTGCGCCAAACGCAGGTGATGAAGATAAGTGCGACCTTACCGCCTCTGCATTTACTGAAAAAGGTAGCTTGATCAATTCAGCTAAGTTCGACGGTCTTGAGTTCGATGCCGCATTTAATGGTATTGCTGATGAACTTGAAAGCAAAGGCTGTGGAAAGCGCAAAGTAAATTACCGTCTTCGCGACTGGGGCGTAAGCCGTCAGCGCTACTGGGGCGCACCTATTCCAATGCTAAATTTGGAAAACGGTGAATCTGTTCCGGTTCCTGCTGACCAACTACCGGTTGTTTTGCCTGAAGACGTAGAAATGAATGGCGTTACCTCGCCAATTAAAGCTGACCCTGAGTGGGCAAAAACCACATACAATGGCGAAGCCGCGTTACGTGAAACGGATACCTTCGACACCTTTATGGAGTCATCGTGGTACTACGCGCGCTATGCCTGTGCTACTAACAACGATGCCATGCTTGATCCAACATCAGCTAACTACTGGTTACCAGTAGATCAGTACATTGGTGGTATCGAGCACGCTATTTTGCACTTACTTTACTCGCGTTTCTTCCACAAGTTGTTACGCGATGAAGGCTTGGTAAACTCTGATGAGCCGTTCAAGCGTTTGCTGTGTCAAGGTATGGTATTAGCCGACTCGTACTATCGTGAAGACGCGTCGGGTAAGAAAACCTGGTTCTCGCCTACCGAAGTAAGCACTGAAAAAGACGACAAAGGCCGTATTGTTAAAGCATGGCTAACCGCTGACGGTGAAGAAGTTATTCACGGCGGTATGACGAAAATGTCTAAGTCGAAGAATAACGGTATCGACCCTCAGGAAGTTATTGATCAGTACGGTGCCGATACGGTGCGTTTATTTACCATGTTTGCTGCGCCACCGGAGCAAACCCTTGAGTGGGTAGACTCTGGTGTTGAAGGTGCAAACCGTTTCTTACGTCGTATCTGGAAATTAGTGACCGAACACGTTGAAAAAGGCACGCCAGAAGCGATTGATGTTAAGGCACTGTCGAAAGACCAACAGGCACTTCGCCGTGAAGTACATAAGACCATTGAAAAGGTGTCTGATGACTTAGGCCGTCGTCAAACCTTTAACACTGCGGTTGCAGCGGTGATGGAATTGTTAAACCACCTTCAAAAAGCACCACAAGAAAACGCGCAGGACATCGCAATTATGCGCGAAGCCTGTGAATCTATCTTGTTGCTTCTAAACCCTATTACGCCGCACATCGCTCACGAGCTATGGAAAGTGTTGGGTCACAGTGAAGATATCGATTTAGCGCCATGGCCACAGGCTGATAAAGCCGCATTGGTTGAAGACGAGAAGCTTATCATTGTTCAGGTTAACGGTAAGGTGCGCGCTAAGATGACAATTGCTGCTGATGCAAGCAAAGAGAGCATTGAAGCATCTGCGAAAGAACAGCCTAACGTTCAGCAATTCATCGAAGGTAAGACCATTCGTAAAGTGATTGTTGTGCCTGGCAAGCTTGTAAACATTGTAGCTAACTAGGTCAGATACTGATGAAAAAGCACTTACAATTCGCAGTCGCTGTGTTGGGAACCGTATTGGTTACTGGCTGTGGCTTTCATTTGCGAAGTAGCCCTAGCTTACCTGACGACATAAACACCGTTGCTATTGAAAGTGCCCGAGCACACGCGCCCTTGGCGCGTGCGCTTGATAAACGCTTAAACGTTTACGGTTTATCCAGTGTTAGCGTAGATAAAACATCGCGCTCTAACCAAAACGTAAACATCTATTTGCTTCCAGAGAAATTAGAACGTCAGCTGCTGTCGGTTTATCCTTCGGGTCAAGTTGCTGAATATGAACTGATATATGTTGTGCGTTACCGCGTGCAGTTTCCTGGTAAGGAAGCGGTAATGGTGCAATTTGAAGTAGTACGTGACTATCAAGACGACCCTGACCAAGTGTTGGCAAAGTCTCGTGAACTTGAATTGATGCTAAGTGAAATGCGCGATGAAGCCGCTGATATCATGATCAGACGCCTTTCCAGTCAGGCAGCCGCTGCACCAAATGCATCAACTTCCGTTAGTCAGTAAACATCAGAATTTTTCATGCAGATTTATCCAAACCAATTTAGCCAAGATATCACCAAGGCACTTCGCCCGTGCTATCTGGTGTTTGGAGATGAACCCCAGCAGAAGTTTGATGTCATTGAGCAAATACGCGCTAAAGCAAAAGCCAATGGCTTTGAAGAGCGTACAGTACTTGTTGCTGAAACGGGCTTTAACTGGAATCAGTTGATTGAAGCCACGCAAAGCATGTCGCTTTTCTCAAGCCAACAGTTTATTGAATTAGAGCTACCTACGGGAAAACCGGGCACTGAAGGCAGTAAAATGCTGCAAGAAGTCGCGGCATCATTAAACCCCGATATTTTGTTGCTGGTTCACGGCCCCAAAATTGGCAAAGACGTGCAGCGCGGCAAATGGTTTAAAGTGCTTGATGATTTGGGCGCGTCGGTATTGTGTTACCCGTTGGAAGGCAAGCAGCTCAATGCATGGCTAAA
>Ga0066836_10001098_pt1 | contig 13975 bp, 11 predicted proteins | sample ETNtaG_18_FD_71568 | JGI IMG/M metagenome (GOLD analysis project Ga0066836, IMG submission 71568) | Marine microbial and viral communities from oxygen minimum zone, Eastern Pacific Ocean - ETNP201302SV91 | ecosystem: Environmental > Aquatic > Marine > Oceanic | place: Pacific Ocean: Eastern...
TGCAGACCACCTGAAGGTTCCGAGTTTAAATTACCCTACTTAATATTATTATAAAACTCATACTTTGAAAGAGGAGTTTAGTATGTCGTCAGATAAAGTTGTTGTTATTACCGATGCAGAGTTTGATTCTTCTGTCCTTCAGTCCGAAAAACCAGTTGTTCTTGATTTTTGGGCTGATTGGTGTCAACCCTGCAAGATGCTTGCACCGACCGTAGAGGAAATTGCGGGAGATTATGAAGATACGATTAAGGTTGGAAAACTAAATGTAGATGATAATCCGAGTACCGCTACGAAGTACGGTATCCGAGGTATTCCTACTTTATTATTTTTTAAGGGTGGTCAAGTCGTTCAGCAGGTAACGGGGGTCAAGTCTAAAGCTGAAATCAAAAAAATAATCGACGAAAGTCTAGTCTGATATTTTCCACTTTAAGCTGAGAAATTAGACAGATTGGTATACAGGGTTTAAACCAAGGCGTTCAATCATCTCAATATCTCTTTTTGGATCCTGTCCTTTAGTTGTAAGGTAGTTTCCTCCAAGAATGCCATTTGCTCCAGCAGCAAAAATCTGTTCCTGATGGTTAGTAAATACCTCTTCACGTCCACCACATACAAATAGATCTATGGTTGGGAGGACCAGTCTGAGCATAGCTATAGTTCTAAGTGCCTCATATAGCTCCATTAGGGCCATGTTTTCTAGTGCTGTTCCTTCTAACGGCTTGAGAAAGTTTATTGGAAATGACTGTGTTTCGAGGTCTCGGATATCTATTGCAAGCTCTACACGTTGAGCAAAAGTTTCTCCCATGCCAAAAATTCCCCCAACGCAAACTTGAAGACCAGCTTCTTTAGCGTTTTTTACCGCTAGGACTTCATCTTCATAGTTATGTGTTGTGACAATTTTATCAAAATGGCTTTCTGCAGTTTCTAAATTGTGATGGCATCTATCAAGCCCGGCTGCCTTTAGTTCTCTCAAATCGTCTAGATTCATCAAGCCAAGCGAGCAGCATGTTTCTAAATTAGTTTCTTCTTTTATTCGTTTTATTGCTTTGATGACTTGATCTAGTTCCTCTCGACGATTTAGCGCTGTTCCTGAAGTGACAATAGAAAATTCATTAGAACCGAATGCTTCAGCCTCCTTCGCAGCTTCAACAATTTTTTCTACATCCAATAAGCCATATTCGGGGCTATCCGTCTTAAATTGGCTGGATTGAGCACAAAAACCGCAGTCTTCTTCACATTTACCAGCCTTTGCATTAACGATAGAGCAGATTTTAACATCATCTCCTTTAAAACGATCACGTAGACGATTGGTGCCTTCGAACAAATAATCTAGTTCCTCATGAGAAAAAAACTCCAGCTCAAGAGCTTGTTGGCGAGTAACCCCCTTCCCATCAAGGGTAGAATCAATCATTTCTTTAATTAGATTTTTTCGCATTTTAGAAAATATATTTTAATGTTTTTTCGAATCGTATCACAGTTTGTTTTAGTTTTCTTAGTATTTAAAAAGATTGACTAAATCTTCTGGTGAGTTTACTGGTGTCAGGCATGTTCCTAGCTTACAAACATAAGCCGTTGCTTTACCTCCGACTATATTTTTTTTGCCAGTAATGGTATGTCGGAACTATTTTTGATTAACTCGTCCTCATACGAAAATGTGAAAACGGCATTAGGAAAAAATTTAGAGCAGATAGTTTTCAGCATTTTTTGAGTGGAGGGATCGTTTTTCTTTCCTTATAATCGCGACCTCTTTGAGACCTCCGAGATAGAGATGTAACGCTTGCATCATAAACGAAGAATTCATTCCGTCTTCTGTTAGCTCTTCGTGGAAAGCAAGAAAGATTTTTTCTGCGTTTCTAATCAAATTTGGGTTGGCAAGATAGGCACTCAATAGGGAAACCAGTTAACAGGATTGTGGGCATGCTGAAGCAGGTAAGGACTTTTTTCGTGAATTAGCTGGTTGGTGTGGGCTTTGTTCACAATATTTCTTCGAGTTGTTCAAAAAAATCAGGGAAAGATTTCTCGACGCAGCTTGGGTTTTTAATACGAATTCCGGGGACCTTGAGTCCGACCAAAGCGAGACTCATAGCCATGCGATGGTCGTCATAGGTTTCAAAAGTAGTTGAGACATAGGTTGTTCCAGGGCGAATTCTTAAAAAATCTTCACCTGATTCAACGTCGGCTCCTAATCGTGAAAGCTCCTGCTCAAGCGCTTCTATTCGGTCCGTTTCCTTAATTCTTAAATTGCCTATACCAGAGATACATGTTTCTCCTTCTGCAAATAGCGCTGTTACAGCAAGGGTTTGAACGACATCAGGCATACTATTCATATTGATGTCAATTCCACTCAAAGAATTTCCTTTTATAAAAATTTTTTCAGGGGATCGTTCAACCTTGCAGCCCATTCTCTCTAGAACGTCAAGAAACCCGGCATCCCCTTGAACACTTTTAGAATTAAGGCCAATTAAAGTTACTTCTCCCTGGGTAATTGCAGCTGCGGCAAGAAAGTAGGATGCACTCGACCAGTCTGCTTCTATAGCATAATCCATTGCACGGTAGCTTTGACCTTCTGAAATGTGGAACCGAGTGTGATCTTTACATTCAACACTTACCCCAAAGGTTTTCATGATGTCGAGCGTTATATCCGCATAGGGTTTGGAAGTAAGTTCACCCATAATATTTACAGTGGTTTCATTTTCAAAATAAGGTGCAGAAAGCAGGATAGATGTGAGGTATTGACTGCTATTGTTTCCAACGAGGTTGACTTCTCCTCCAGCAATACCCCCCCCTGCAATTTCCAAAGGAGGGCAGCCATTATTTTTTAACGATCGCACGTTGACACCTATTTGATTGAGTGCTTTTAGCAAATCTGAAACGGGTCGCTCCAGCATCCGTTTTTCTCCTGTAAGTTGAGTTTTTCCAGGAGCAAGACCTGCGAAAGTTGTTAAAAAGCGCATGGTAGTTCCGGCAAGGCCGATAGAAATTTTTTCTTGCGGACATTTTATTTGTCCACCCGTTCCTGAAACTAACAAGAAGCAATCTTCCTGTTTGATCGAAATACCAAAGTGCCCCAAGGCCTGACGCATATATTTTGTATCGTCGCTAAACAGTGGATTGCGTAAGGTCGAAGTCCCCTTGGCAAGCGCTGCTATCAAAAGAGCTCGATTGGTGTAGCTTTTTGAAGCTGGACATTTAATTGTCGCAACAATTTTTCCTGCAGGATTGATTTTTTTCAAAAAAAAGCCTCCATGGTTAAAGTTGAACTATAGCATAGTCATGAAACTTCAAAGGTCTTTGAAACTGGAAGATTGAGCCTTATAGGAGTGGCTTGTTTCAATAGATGTGTTTTGCTATCATCTTTATAGTGGTCGCAAAACTTTAAACTCCTTAAAGCTTTTTATATTCACGGTTTACCCAGTCTTTGTTATGGGTGATGACTCATTTAAAAATAAGAAAAAAACTTTTTGGAAACGCCTCTATCAATGGTGGCATGATAAAGGTGAGGTAGAACAAAAACGCCTCAAATCTTTTATTCCGCTTACTTTGTATACAGTTGCGATTATTTATGGGGTGATCTACCTTTCTATTCTCAATACGGTCAATCGAGGTAAAGGGATGGATGCTATCAAAACCTGGTACGGCGGTGATCGATCGGAAATAGTCAAAGCACTTGAGGAAGAGAAGGAATATTTAGAAAACAGTTTTCAAAAAATGATTCGAAAAAGAGTTTCTGGAGGCCGATAGTTTGGTCAAAAAAACTGCAACTAAAATATAGAATTTAAAGTAGTTTTTGGCTGTACTTCCTGTAAGGTAGTGTAATAGTTTTAAGATACTAAGATAAATAAAAGTTTTTAATTATTTTTTAAAGCGGAGATTTTTTTCTTTCAAATATGGTGTGATGTGATGAAACGCTTAGTTTATACATTTAATATGTTCTATCTCTTTGGGCTCTCCTTATGGGTTGGGGGTATGTTCCTGCTCGGAATTTTGGTGGAGATTATCGTAAGGATCAAACTTAAAGAGCAGCCACTGCTGGCTAGCAAAGTCATGAACACCATCATGGATGTGTTTAATATTGAAATTATTTATACTTGCATCGGGTTTATTGTTACGGCCGAGCTAATTAAGCTATTGGTAGGTAAGTTTAGTGACCTCGAGTTTGAGCTTGGCGTTACTAAACGCAAGTACGTTAAAGAATGGATCCTTGGAATTATGATTGTACTGGCAATTTATATGGGAAGTTTCCTGCGACCAGAAATGCACGAAGTGGACAAGTTAAAAAAAGCCAGCCCAAGCGATCAGAAACTGCAGATCCGCTTCGATCGTTTTCATTCGAAATTCGTCAATATCTATTCAGTTAACATGATTCTAGGGTTATCACTTCTTTACATTCATGGCAAGGAGATGACTAGGTTTCGGCAAAGCTCCAATAAAACTTATGAGTGAAAGTTCTTTCACCCTAAGTACCTTTTCCGCCTGAATTCATGATTGATCGCCTATTATTTTTCTTTCTAATTTGTTTTTTTTCGGCAACCTCTGTAGTGTTTGCAATGCATGCTGGAGAAAGGCATAAGGAAGGCTTGCCAGAGAGTCTGCAGAAAGCCCCAGCCGAGAGCCTTTCTTTAAAGAAAAATAATTCCCAGATGATTCAAGTTCCGGTGGGAAATTTTAAAATGGGGTCGAGTTTTGTTGAAAATAAACAGCATTTGAAAAAGTGTCGTAAGCATGACAAGTCTTGCCAGTTATGGTGGTTTAGTGATGAGTACCCCGATAGGCTTATTTTTCTTGATAGCTATTGGATCGACATTTATGAAGTAACCAATGAAAAATACCTTGAGTTTGTTTTAGCAACTGGGCATCGTTTCGCCCTTGACGAAACTTGCGAGTCGGATAAATGCCGTGAAGGGAATTTATGGGAGGGAGCATCATTTCCTCCTAGAATTAAACACCAACCAGTAACCCAAGTGAGCTGGAACGACGCAGACGCTTATTGCAGATGGAGAGGAAAAAGGCTTCCCTCAGAAGCAGAATGGGAAAAGGCGGCGAGAGGCCCAAGTGCAAGTTTATACCCTTGGGGGAGGGGGTCACCTAAAAACCGAGCTACTTATGGTAGAAAATGGCATGGTGTTTTCACCATGACAGACGTGGGTACTTACTCTCAAGGAGCCTCCTTGTATGGTGTGTATGATATGGCAGGAAATGTTTGGGAGTGGGTAGACGACTGGTATGATCTGAAATATTACAAATGGGGCCGTAAAAAAAACCCAAGAGGTCCTGCAGAAGGTAAGTTTAAAGTAGTACGAGGCGGTTCCTGGGTCAATTATCCCGATACCCTGCGTAGTTCCCTTCGTCGATGGAGTCAGCCTGAAGTAAGATTTAACGATACCGGATTCCGATGCGCTAAAGATGGCAATCTATGAAACCAAAAAGAGCAGATGAACTAACTAAACAAGAAAGGGAAAACCTTTCTTCATATATTTCAGATGTTGATGCTGATGTGTTTGTGATCAGTAACCTTAATCCAGAGGTAGTTGGTGCAGCTCTTGCGCGCTACAGTCGAGCGCCAACCGGATTAAAGGAGACGGTGGTGCGTGAGTTCCTTAATCAGGATGGAACGCCCAATGAAGTTAAGGGGACGGAGCTTATTGATAGAGTAGTTAATAAGTATGGAGATGAATCTGTGGCGGAACTTGCAGTTGCTCCCCTTTGTATTGAAAATGTTTCCAACCTAATGACTAAGATTATTGAGGATTGTAGAATAGGTGGTTCGCCAATTGAAGAGTCTACACGCTATGTTCTGTATGATGTAAAGCGCAACGAGAAATGGAGATACGTTCGTCCTGAATCTATAATGAAATCTGGGTTGGCGCAGACATATGTTGAAACAATGGATTTTTTGTTTGAAACTTATGCGGGGCTAGTTGAGCCGATGCAAAATTTTTTTCGAAAAAAACTTCCTGCGTCATCATTTAGGATAGAGGTTGAACGCGATGATCGGGTTGCATTGGTGGGAGGAGATGATTTAGAAAATGAAAATGAACAAAGAGCGCATCGCTTGGCTTATGGATTTACTATAAGAAGTGCAGCCTGTGACGTTATTCGTTGTATTCTTCCTGCTTCGACCAAAGCCAATATGGGGCTTGTTGGTAATGGTAGATTCTATAGCGGATTGATTACTAAGCTTCTATCTCAAGAACTTGATGAGGGTTGGCTACTAGCGGAGAATATTCGTAAAGCTCTGGATACGCAGATACCGACGTTTATCAGGCGAGCAGCAAAAAATGATTACCTTGCAGAGAACCTGAGTTGTATAAGACAACTTTCCGTAGATTTATTTAAAGATATCCCTATCGAAACAGTTCCTGAGGTTGTTCTAATTGACGATCGAGTCGAAGACTATACGATTAACCTCTTGGCAAATGTAATTTTCCCATATGTGGAACATTCGACTATGCAAATTAGAGACATTGTCCGTTCCCTGCCAGAAGAAAAACGAAATGAAATTTTATCTACAGTTATCGGTGAACGGAGAACTAAAAGAGACCGGCCACCTCGGGCTTTTGAATATGGTTATCCAATAAATTTTGATGTTGTTACAGGATTCGCTGAATATAGAGATCTACAAAGACACCGTATGTTGACCCAACAAAGACAAGACATGAATGTATCACTTGGTTATTCAGTCCCTGAAGAAATCGAAGAGATGGGGAAGGGGCAGGTTGTTCAAGAATGTTTTGAGCGAGCAGAGTCGCTTCATAGTGACCTGATCAAGACCGGGTTGACCCGCGAAGCTCAATATGCTCCTCTATTTAATCACTTTATTCGATGGAACATGGGGATGAACCTAAGAGAGTTGGGACATCTTACCGAACTGCGATCGCAAAAGGCAGGTCACCCCAAATATCGTCGCACTGTTCAAGTAATGGCAAAGCTGTATATGGAACGATATCCCGAAATGGAACCGGTATTAAAGTTTGTCGACTATAATGACTATGATCAGGGAATTACACGTGCCGAGCAGGAAGCACGGACTGCTCGCAAAAGCTTAGCCACCGGTGTATTTGACGATATGGACTAAAATTTTATGGATTTTAAAGGAAGGTTTTTTTACCAGATTCAATGTTTTTCGTTGATATTCGGTTTGGTTTGTTTATTATTGCCCTTTATTATTTAAAATTAACCTTCATGAAAGTTTGAAGTTATGAAGATTGGGATCCCTAAAGAAATTCACGATGGTGAAAAAAGAGTTGCAACTACACCTGATGTCGCCAAGCAGCTTATCAAGTTGGGTTTTGAAGTATTAGTTGAATCGGGTGCAGGCGAAGGTTCTAGTTTGTCTGATGCAGCTTATACGGAGGCTGGAGTAACAGTTGTGAAGGGTACGAAAGCGGTTTGGGACGATAGCGATATTATTCTAAAAGTGCGATCACCGGAATTTAATTCGAGTCTTAGTTCTGAAGAAGTTGATTTGCTTCGTGAAAAGCAGGTGATAATCACTTTTCTTGCGCCAGCTCAGAACCCCGACTTACTTAAGAAATTAGCTGAGAAAAAAGTTACTGCACTTTCAATGGATAGCGTGCCACGTATTTCCCGTGCTCAAAAGATGGATGCTCTTAGTTCGATGGCAAATATTGCCGGTTACCGAGCAGTAGTTGAAGCTGCTCAACACTTTGGTCGGTTTTTTACGGGGCAGATTACAGCTGCGGGTAAAATACCTCCCGCTAAGGTTATGGTTATAGGTGCAGGCGTTGCTGGACTTGCTGCAATTGGCGCTGCTAAAAGTATGGGTGCTATTGTGCGGGCCTTTGATACTCGACCAGAGGTTAAAGAACAGGTTGAGAGTATGGATGCAGAATTTTTAGAGCTCGAGTTTGAAGAAGAGGGGTCAGGTACGGGTGGATATGCCAAGGTTATGAGTAAGGAATTTATAGAAGCAGAGATGGCATTATTTGCTGAACAAGCAAAGGAGGTCGACATTATTATTACCACGGCTCTGATACCAGGAAAGCCCGCCCCAGAATTAATCAAAGAAGAGATGGTTGTCTCAATGAAAGACGGTAGCGTGATAGTCGATCTCGCTGCTGAGCAGGGAGGTAATTGCAAACTGTCAGAGGCGGGCGTGGTAAAAAAGGTACACGGTGTTTCAATCATTGGTTATACAGATTTACCCAGCCGCCTTGCTGCCCAGTCCAGTCAGCTATATGGAACTAATTTACGTCATCTTTTGACTGATATGTGTAAAGACAAGGACGGGAATATTACGGTTGATATGGAAGACGAGGTAGTCCGAGGAGCCACAGTCGTTAAAGATGGAGAAGTTACTTGGCCACCTCCCGCTCCTAAGTTGTCCGCTGCACCTCCCAAACCAGTAGAGAAGCCAGTAGTACCCGCTGAAGTCGTCGAGGAAAAACCTTCTTGGTTCGGGCCTCTAGTCACATTTATGATTGGTGGACTAGTTTTGTTGGGATTAGGTTCCGTGGCTCCAGCATCTTTTATGGCTCACTTCACTGTTTTTGTTTTAGCCTGTTTTGTTGGTTACATGGTTATATGGAATGTGTCAGCGGCTCTGCACACCCCGTTAATGAGCGTGACTAACGCCATTAGCAGTATTATCGTTATCGGTGCAATCTTACAGATAAGTTCTGAGGATAGTGTGATTATGTGGATTGCGGGTTTTGCTGTGACAATCACGGCTATTAATATAACAGGCGGGTTCGCTGTAACGCGACGTATGCTTGAAATGTTTCGTAAATAGAAAGCGACAAGATGAGTCAAGGAATTATAACTGCCTCTTATGTGGGGGCAACCATTCTTTTTATTTTAGCTTTAGGTGGTCTGAGCAATCAGGAAACCTCTCGGCGAGGTAACATCTTCGGTATCACTGGTATGGCAATTGCTCTAATTGTCACAATTGCTGGTGTCACCTCTAATATTGAAATCCTTATTGGTGGTTTGCTGATAGGTGCTTCGATTGGATTAATTCTGGCAAAGCGTGTGCAGATGACGGAGATGCCGGAGTTGGTTGCAATTCTTCATAGCCTAGTTGGTTTGGCAGCAGTCTTGGTAGGTTTTGCTAATTTTATGGATCCTGCACGCTTAGAGCACTATGCAGGTGTCGAGTTGACGATTCATGATATTGAGACTTATTTAGGGATCTTAATTGGAGCGATTACTTTTTCAGGATCAATTATAGCTTTTGGAAAGCTTAGCGGAAAAATTGGCGGGAACCCCCTGTTGCTACCTGCGCGACACTGGCTCAACCTTGGTCTATTGATTGCCTCCATCTGGTATTGCATTCAATTTGTAGAACAGTCAGCAGCGGGTAGTGGAATGTTGCCATTATTGATTATGACTGGGATTGCTTTGCTTTTTGGAATTCATATGGTGATGGCAATCGGGGGCGCCGATATGCCGGTAGTGGTTTCCATGCTCAATAGTTATTCGGGTTGGGCTGCTTCAGCAACAGGATTCATGCTTAATAACGATCTTCTGATTGTGACAGGAGCTTTAGTGGGTAGTAGCGGTGCCATTCTGAGTTACATCATGTGTAGAGCTATGAATAGGAAATTTATAGCGGTCATTGCTGGTGGGTTTGGTACGACGACAGGTGGATCCTCTGCTGGTTCCGACGCCGAACAGGGTGAAGTAATAGCTTTGGAAGCACCAGAAGTTGCAAACTTGTTGACCGAGTCTAAGGAAGTAATGATTATTCCCGGTTATGGCATGGCAGTAGCCCAAGCCCAGCACATCGTTTGTGAGATTACAAAAACACTTAAAAGTAAAAAAATCAACGTTCGTTTTGGTATTCACCCTGTTGCAGGGCGTATGCCAGGGCATATGAATGTTTTATTAGCTGAGGCCAAGGTTCCTTACGACATTGTTTATGAAATGGATGAGATCAATGATGATTTCCCAAACATTGATGTTTCAATAGTTATCGGAGCAAACGATATTGTGAACCCATCTGCGCTGACAGATCCAAATAGTCCTATTGCAGGAATGCCTGTCCTCGAATGTTGGAAGGGCAAAACCACTATTGTTTTAAAACGGGGCATGGCAACAGGATATGCTGGTGTACAAAACCCATTATTCTTTGAAGAGAACACCCGCATGCTGTTTGGCGACGCTAAATCCAGCCTAGATGCTGTATTTAAAAATCTTTAGCCGCGAGAGCTACTCAGCTATTTTTGTTGCTATATTGCATACCCTTTTTTAGCATTTTAGTCCCGATAACCTACTCCATGTGTTTCACCATCGGTATCAACTTTGGTAGTCAAGCTTAAATCTGATGCTGAAACTACCGCTAGCTTATTCTCATCTCTAACCGCTACGAAAACTGTTTTTCCATCAGAACTGATAGCCATCATATCTGGACGTTGGCCGATAGGAGTTGTTTTAACAATTTTTCTGCTAGCGGTATCAATCATGGATATCTGATTTAGTTTTCGTTGGCCTACGTATACTTTTTTTCCATCGGGGCTGTGTACTAGTCCGTGAGGCTCTCCAGGCACATCAATTGAAGCCTCAACCGAACCTGTCTGCGGATTCATTAGTAGTAATTTGTTGTCAGTGGGATCCGTAACCCAAAGTTGGCTCCAATCATTATTGGGTTTGATAGCCATTGCGCCTTTGGCACCTGGAAAAGTCTTGGTGATTTTTTGAGTATTCACATCAATCACCGAAATATTTCCATCACCCGCGTTTACCACATACAAGGTTTTCCCATCAGGAGAAAATACAGCAGTTATGGCTTTTTTCCCTGTGGCCATGGTGTGAGTGGCTTTTTTAGAGGCAACGTCAATGAAGGTGATATTTCCAGCACCAACGTTGCAAGAGACCGCCGTTTTCCCATCTGGAGATACAGCTACATCGTGAGCCTTAGTGTCTGCTAGGACATCAGCTAACTTCTTTTTTGTTGCGGCATCTATAATGGTTATACTGTTAGTCCCCAAGTTTGCAATGTAAGCTAGTTTTCCATCTGGGCTGAAAGTTACATTATGAGCTCCGGCGCCAGTTGCAATTGTATTTACAACCTGATTGGAACTGCTATCTATAATCTGTACATTGGCACCCTTCATATTTGCAACCCATACTTCACCAGCGAAACTTTCTTTACTCGATAACAATCCTGAAAGAAAAATAGCTGTGAATACAAAAACCGTGAGTAAACTTGATAGTTGCTGCTTTCGGCAAAAAGAATTTTTTAAGATTCCTTCAACAGAATTAATTGGATTGTTTTTTTCGCTAAGCATATTTTTCCTCCAAAGAAATAAATGGTAGAGAACATTCATTTAAAATTTTTGATTGTATGAATCATACGCTTTATTTTTTCCAAGGTAAATCTATCCGTTCTTTACCCAATTTTCAATGCTCCGTAAATAAGAGTTATTTAATATAGGAGTAACTGAGGGCTAATTTTATAAATTAAATTAAAAAATTTTAGTGGGCTTATAATTATATAAATTTCAATAGGTTGTTGCAAGGTGGAGACTTTTTTACTAAGTTATGAAAAAAAAACAGCCTTACTGCAATTCCAAGGTACTTAGAGTTATTGCCAGATAAGATTTAAAATAATACAATTAATCCATGATTAAATTATCAAATATTTACAAAAAACCCTTTTTTGCTTGCGTCTTTTGCGTGATTTATGTGGCTATCTCTTTTGGAATAGCTTTGTTTGGTTTTTAGTCAAGACCTCAATCAACACATTGTGACTTAAATTATTTCTAATGAGTCCTTCCAAAAAACGTTAATCTTGCATTTTCTGATAATTCGATGTTCTTTTGAAGGTTGTAATTTAACGTGACAAGGACTCGGTGTTTGTTTGATGTGACCGGTGTCACTCGATGAAGGTAGTTGCTCCCATAAAAAAGAACAAGTGTGCCTTCCTCGATTTGTAATTTTTTTACAGGGTATTTATTTTTTAAAACAGAATCTACCAGTTGGACATTAAGAATATTCTTTTCAGCGTTTCGTGCATCGACGACATACTCAAAACCTCCTCCTGATACGGGTGCTTGGATCATCAATGAGATGGCAAATGATGCATTATCAAAATGCCATCCCAGTTGTTGGCTTTTTTCATAATAATTATAGTTGATAGACGATAGAGTATCTGCGTAAGGATAGACCTTTTCAACTGATAGTAGGGATTGAATAAAGTTTTTAAAAAGAGTTGAGTTGTAAATTATTCTCAAACTAGAGTTTTCTGGGATCAAGTCATGCGGGATGCATCCCTTGTCACTCACTACCTCGATATTGCAGGGGTGTTTATCGTGGCGCTCTATGTTCTTTTCTGCAAGTAAAACATTATGACTCTGTGAACAATAAAATGCCTTATTGTGTAATAATTGACTTTCACGCTGCAGATTAAATAAAGATTCTTCTGTTAGAAAACTATTTAAAGAAAGTATGGAATTTTTTTGCAACTCACTCCTGCAACGTTTTACATAGAAATTTAAATCATCAATAGGGTGGAGTTTAAAGTCAATGATGTCCTGTAGGTCTTGCATCTATAAACTTTTAATAAACGTTTTCGCTTCCTTTAGAGCAGAAAAATCTGAGTCGGCATTTTTTAAAATGGACAGGATTTGTAAATAGCTCTCCTTAGCTGTTATCTCATCACCATCTAATTTCGCAGACCTTGCAGCACCTATTAGGGAGCGAATACGGTTTGGATGGCGTGCCAAAGAGATGGTGAATTGTTCTTTGGCTTTCTTGGGTTTTCCTGCTTTAAGATAAGCTTCTCCCAACAACTCGTAGGTGGGTTTAAGGATGCGTGGCGGACCAGTAGGCGATGGCAGTTTCTCTTCAACCAGTGTCGCTTGTTTTGCAAGTTGAATGGCAGCATCATAATCTTTTTCATAAAGCTTTATAGCGACTTTGATTTCCAGATCCCAGACTTCTAAATATTCTGATCTGCTGAAATGATTTTTGCTAAATCCTTTTTCCCGAATTGCTTTCAATTCTGAGGAATATTTTTTTGCTTCACTACTTCCTTGCATGGCGGCTGCGTAGCCACGAACAAAACTATATCCAGCTTTGGAAAATGTTTTTGGTTTCCACCCTTCAGGGGGGACAAGTTGTTTTGCTTTTTCCCATTGCTCCGTTTCTAATATGGTAGCGGCGAACATACGGTAGTAATATTTCCCGGATCTTAAATTAGGATTAGGTTTGGATTTTGCTGCGTCTTGGATTCCTTCCAACATGTCTTTTTGCTGAGTTTTAAAAATAGCTTCTGCTTTGCGCATGAGTCCTTGTTGCGTATATACATAGTGCAGCCATTGTAGGCTATGATAATCGCGATTACTTTTAGCTAACTTTTCTCTTTCAACCCATTTTTTGGAGGTGGTCCAACCATTTTCGTTTGATTTTGCTGCTTCAGGCCACATGCCAAGTTGAATGAAGATATGTGCTGGCATATGCTGAGCATGATGTGACGCAGGTGCAATTTTGGCATAGCGTTGTGCGGAAGGTAAGGCAAGCCGGGCTAAATCAGGGTGATCAAACGCATGAATTGCATAATGCGCTGCACAGGGATGATCTGGGTTTTTCTCATATATTTCTAATGCAATCGCACCGGAATCAACTTTTAGTTTCATTTTTTTTTCTGTATTTCTAGCTATTCCTAATAAGGAGAGGCTGTAAAAACATGCAGCTTCTAGATCATTTGGATATTTAATATAAATCTTATTCATAGCTTTTGAATAAGTTTTATCTCGAGTTGTTTTTTCCCCTTCTCCGTAGAGAAGTTGGACCGCTTGAATATAATCTTGCTCTCTCTGTGTTAAATTTGACAGGTCAGATATTTTTGAAAGAGCGGCCTTGGCCGACTTGGAGTCTTGCCGTTCCCAAAGCGGGGCGTTGTGGGCCATGGCTTCACCCCAGTATCCCATAGCAAAATTGGGATCTGCTTTAGTGGATTTTTGGAATTCTTGCAAGGCTTCTGGATACCAAAAAGAATGAAGTGCGGCTACACCTG
>Ga0066836_10001102_pt1 | contig 13954 bp, 16 predicted proteins | sample ETNtaG_18_FD_71568 | JGI IMG/M metagenome (GOLD analysis project Ga0066836, IMG submission 71568) | Marine microbial and viral communities from oxygen minimum zone, Eastern Pacific Ocean - ETNP201302SV91 | ecosystem: Environmental > Aquatic > Marine > Oceanic | place: Pacific Ocean: Eastern...
AAGGAAAACATACTTTACAGTTATTATTAGGAGATTATTTACATATCCCACATAAAGATCCTGTTTATTCTCAAAAAATAACAATTTATGTTGAAAATTAGCACATGGAAGAGCTGCAAAATAAAGATAAAAACTGTATTCAAGAGTCTATTGAATTTTTGGTGCCGTTTACCAAAACACTCGTAGAAATATTATCAATTCCAAATTTAAAAAAATGGCATTTACAAAGAGAACTTAAATCATTACATCTTGCGAACCTATTAGAACAAAACGGAACTATGAATTCAACAACCAAAGTTTTAGATTTTAATGTAGATATACTATATGCAAGTACAAGAAATTTTATACTTACCATTAAAGGAATATCATTATATGAAGGATTTTCTATTATTATTACAAACAAAGGCATGGCAGTTAATAGTAATGCATCTGAGAAACCCATGCCTTTAGCTAAAGACTTAAAAATAGAATTTTTGGAAAACTATAAAAGCCCTTATCTTGTTACAGAGGTTTTTTTAAATTACAGAGATAATAAATAAAAAACATGCCTAAGATTGTTTTTAAGCGAAAAGAAGAGCAATTTGAAATTAATATGCCAGAGGGTGCAAAAGTAGTGCATGCCGCTTATAAATTAAAATTACCTGAAATTCCTGCTGATTGTCGAGGACAATGTCAATGTGGTACATGCCATGTCCATGTAGATTCAGAATGGGTGGAGAAAATTGAACCAATGGAATTAGATACCATGGAATTATTTCTATTAAAAAAATCAAAAAATTATAACCCTAAACTAAGTCGCTTATCATGTCAGATTAGAATAAAAGATGAATATGATGGTTTAACAGTATCCCTAGTAGATGATAATATTAAATAATTATGAATGATAATGAAGCTGTTAATCAAGACTACTCTCAACGAATAGTTTTAAATACAAACACTGAGTTATGGCATCATTCCCCATCTAAAGGTGTTAAAAGAATATATTTAGAGCGAAATAATATGGGAGAGCATGCCAAAGCATCATCTATTGTGAAATTTGATTCTAACAGTTCTTTTGATGCTCATACACATGAAAATGGTGAAGAATTTTTTGTCCTTGATGGAGTATTTTCAGATCAATCTGGAAATTATTCTAAAGGAACATATGTAAGAAATCCACATAACTCAAATCATAAGCCTTATAGTAAAAATGGTTGCACAATATTTGTAAAGCTTAGACAGTTTCAGAAAAATGATAATTCTAAAGTAGTGAAAAATACACTTAACTTGCCATGGTTACCTGGATTAGTTTCAGGGTTATCAGTTATGCCTTTACATGAATATCAATCAGAACATGTTGCTATGGTCAAATGGGAACCAAATACTCAGTTCAATCAACATCAACATTGGGGTGGTGAGGAAATACTCGTTATCGAAGGAGTTTTTTATGATGAGTATGGAATGTATCCCAAAGGAACTTGGATTAGAAGCCCACATATGAGTGCTCATAAACCATTTACAAAAAATGAGGGAGCATTAATTCTCGTTAAAACAGGGCATATGATATAACAATGCAATATGGTTAATTAGCGAGCTTTGAGATACAATATTTTATGAATAATGATGTTCTTGCTTTAAAATATAGGCCAAAATTCTTTAAAGAAGTTACAGGCCAAGATTTAATTATAGAAACTCTTACAAATTCTATAAAACTTAATAAATTACATAACGCCTATTTGTTTTCGGGAACCCGAGGTATGGGTAAAACGACTATTGCGAGATTATTTGCTAAATCTTTATTATGCGAATCAGGGATAAGCGAACAACCCTGTGGAACATGTAGTTCGTGTAGCGAAATAGACAATACAAGTCATTTGGATTTAATTGAAATTGATGCAGCTTCAAGAACTAAAGTAGAGGACACAAGAAATTTAATGGATAATGTCCAATATGCTCCATCCTCATCAAGATTTAAAATATATTTAATTGATGAAGTACATATGCTGTCTACAAAAAGTTTTAATGCATTATTAAAAACAATTGAAGAGCCACCAGCGCATGTTAAATTTCTTTTAGCTACAACAGAGCCTGAAAAATTACCCGATACAATACTTTCAAGGTGTTTGCACTTTCAGCTAATCTCAGCTTCTGAAATAACAATTGTCAGTCATCTTGAAAATATTTTACATAAAGAAAACATTAAATATGATGTTTCTGCGCTTGAGACAATAGCAAGAAATGCGAATGGAAGTATTAGAGATAGCTTAAGCATAACAGAACAATGCATATCCTTTTGTAATGGAAACATAATAGAAGATAAAATTAATTCGCTATTAGGAAACATTGGACATGATACGATTAATAAAATACTTACAGCTATTGGAGATAAAGATGCTGAATTATTAGTAAATTCCATTGAACTGATTGATGATAATATAAAATTAGATAAAATATTAGACCAAATAATTAATTCATTCTTTAAATTAACTTTATTAAATATAAATCAAAATTTACTAGATAAAGAATATGTAAATTATGATTTTTTTACATCTATTTATAAAAAATTCACAAAAGAAGATTTGCAACTTTTTTATCAGATAGCAATCTCATCAAAAAAAGATTTTATATATGCCGCAGATAAAAAAGATTATTTAATCATGATCCTATTAAGAATGATTATTTTTTCAGATAATAATAATAATTTCATTGAAAATAATCATTTTACAGAAGAAAAATTAGATGATTTAACACCAACTAAAAATACTAACAATGATATTGTTAATATTAAAAATAACTGGCATGAAACAGTAAATAAATTATCTTTAAATGGATTAACATTGCATTTAGCAAATCACTCTATATTTGAGATAGGTGACAATAAATATACACTTAAAATTAGTGAAGAAAAAAAAGATATTTATCCACAATCATGTATTGATGATTTAATTAAAGTAATTCAAAAATATTATTCTATTACTTCAACTGTTAATATAGAATATGACAATAATTTAGATACACCAACAAGTATAGAAAAAAAAATTAGTGAATCAGAGAATAGCAATCGTTATAACACAGTAAAAGATAATCCAAATATTAATAAAATACAGAAAATCTTTGATGCTAATATTGATAAGGATTCTATCAAAAAAATAATTGATTAAAATGGAGGGATAGATGGGATTTATTGATAAGATGAAACAAGCTAAGGACATGTATGGAAACATGAAAAAAATACAGCAGGAAATTGATAAAATAGAATGCACAGGAGCTTCTAAAGATGGTTTAGTTAGCGTAATAGTTAAAGGCAACCATCATGTACATAGTATAAACCTTAATGATTCTTTGCAAAATACAAGTGCAGATATGAATGTTTTAGAAAAAGGTTTATTGGATGCATTAAATGATGCTCACAGCAAGGTAGATAAAGAAATTAAAACAAAAATGGGAGGAATGATGAATGGCGATCTTAAACTTCCTTTTTAACTATGAAAGAGTCTAAATATTTAAATGAATTAATAGAAGCTCTTACTATATTACCTGGTGTTGGAAAAAAATCTGCACAGAGAATGGCTTATCTTTTATTAAGAATGAATAAAGATAAAGCTGTTAATTTAGCTAATAAATTATTTAAAATTACTACAGATGTTTCGTCTTGTAATATTTGTGGTATATATTTAGATAGCGAAGATGCTCTTTTACAAAAAAAATCTGAGAAACATTTATGTATTGGCACAGGAAGAGATGAAAGTAAAATTTGTGTAACAGAATCTCCTGCGGATATTTATATAATTGAAAATAGTACTGATTATAATGGTGATTACTTTTCTCTAGCAGGTAATTTATCACCACTTGATGGTAGAGGTCCTAGTGAAATAGGAATTATCCGCTTAGAGGAGAGATTAAAAAAAAATAATATCAATGAACTTATTTTAGCTACAAGCACAACTGTTGAGGGCGAGGCAACAGCACATTATATTCAACAGCTTGCATCTAAGTATGACATCAAAGTATCAAGAATAGCATTTGGAATACCATTAAATGGTGAATTAGGATATCTTGATGGCGATACAATATCTCACGCCTTTAATGAGCGCAAAGAACTGTAGAGTTATTAAGTTTTAATAAAATAATCAATTTTTGCTGCACAAATAAAATCATTTTCTGACAATCCATTAATTGCATAAGTGTAATAAGTAATTTTTAATGTATTATAACTAAAAGTAATCTCAGGGTGATGGTCTTCCGTATGAGAAATCCAAGCAACCATATTAACTATAGAGATAATCTCATAATGATTTTTTGTTTTAAATTCTTTATAAATTTTTTTATAATTATCGATAAGTTTCCAATCTTTGTTAAGTTTAGATAAAAGTTCTTTTGCCATCTCTTTTTTTAAAGCTTCTATCCCACCTTCACAGGGCATACACTTTCGTTTTTCTAGTTCTTTTAATTCCTTCATTTTGTTTCAAGATTATTTATTCTATCAAAAACACTTGGATGACTGTAATAAAATATCGAATATAACTTACTTGATTTTATCAAAGATAAATTGCCTCTATAAAGTTTGAGTAAAGATGATATCAAATCTTTGCTATCTGTAAAAAGTTTAGCATAATTATCTGCTTCAAATTCATTTTTACGTGAATAAGAAGATAAAAGAGGCATTAAAAAAAAGGAAAGGATAGGTGATATAAGTATAAATATTATTGTAATAGATGATGGCGATATTGGATATACAGTTATAGCATTAGTAAATATAATCAAGAGAAAATTATAAAAAAGAAATAGAAAAATTAAGCTTAGCAAACTAAAAAGCAGTGTTGACTTTAAAATATGTTTCTCTTTGTAATGTCCTATCTCATGGGCTAGCACAGATTTAATTTCATTTTTATCTAAAATATTAAGCAAGGTATCAAAGAATACAATTCTTTTTTTTCCAAATATACCTGTGAAATATGCATTAGAGTGAGAAGACCTTTTGGATCCATCCATAACATATAAATCTTTAATTGGAAAATCTGTTTTAGCTGTAAGCTCATTAATACAATCTGTAAGTTTTTCATCATCAAGTTTTTTGAATTTATTAAATATTGGAGATATGATGGTTGGAAAAATATACGCAATCACAAGATTTGTAAAAATAAATAATAACCATACATAAAACCACCAAAAATTAGCAGACATATAATAAAGATATTCAAATGATTTAAATAATAACATAATGATAATTAAGCTTAATATTGTCGAAATCATAAAATCTTTCATAAAAAGTTTTTTCGAAGTCTTATTAAAACCAAATTTTTCTTCAACTACAAAAGTCTTATAAAAACTAATTGGAAGATTAATCAACATAATTATAAAGTAAAAAAGGATTATGATGAGTGATTCTTTATCAAGTAGATTATTTGTAATTATTGATGAATAATAATTGAGTACATTTAAACCATTTAAAAAAAGAATAAAATATATCACTGATATACTAATGACCGTAGATGCTATTGATATCTTTAATTTCTCAATGTTGTAGCAATTTGATTTATTCACAAATTCTTTATTGATGCCTAATTTGTTCATTTCATCATCTGATACATAAGCTGATGAGATAAATTTAATTTGATATATGTCTAATGTCAGTTTACATATACTATAAATAATTATTAAAAAAAGAATAAAATCCATACAACCTCGTAAAATTTACATTCATATGCATTTATATTACTCTAAGACAATGAAAGAGAAAAGTAACTTGATATGGATAGACTTGGAAATGACAGGTTTAGACACTCAAAACGATTATATTATTGAGATAGCTAGCATAGTTACTGATAAAAATTTAAATATTCTTGCGGAAGGGCCCAATCATGTTATACATCAACCAGATGAAATTCTTAATAATATGGATGATTGGAATACTAAACAACATAGCAGAAGTGGCTTAATCGATAAAGTTAAAGAAAGTACAATTAATGAGTCAGAAGCTGAAAAATCTACCCTGAAATTCTTAGAACAATTTATATTTAAAGCTACTTCTCCATTATGTGGTAATACCATTTGTCAAGATCGTCGATTTTTAGCAAGATGTATGCCTCATCTAGAAGAATTTTGTCATTATAGAAATATTGATGTTTCATCTATTAGGGAACTAGGAAAAAGATGGTTTTTTGAAGATACAGACAATTTTCAAAAGAAATCATCACATCGCGCCTTAGATGATATTAGAGAATCTATAGAAGAGCTTAGGTATTACAGAAAAACAATTTTTAAACTTTAAATTTAACTAATTTTAAATGATGTTCATTTTTTCTACCTAAAATGTTTGTATCATTTATAAACTTGTCATTCATGTTAGGATAATTTTTAAAGTAGTGGAGACCTCTGCTTTCTTTTCGCAGTAAAGCTGATTTTATAATAAGTTTAGCTATATGTATTATATTTCTTAATTCTAATAAATCTGCACTTATTATATATTTTTGATAGTATTCTGTTACTTCATTTTCAATTAGGTTTATTTTGTCTAAAGCTATATGAAGGTTTTTTTCGCTTCTCACAATACCAACATAATTCCACATAATTTTTCTCAACTCATCCCAATTATGACTTACTACAAAATTTTCTTTTGATTCAGTTACATAACTAGCATCCCATTTAGGAAGGTTAGTAGTTATGCGTTTTTTATTTATAGTGAATTGTTTTTGAATTACTATAGAGCATTTTTTAGCCATAACTAGACATTCTAGTAGTGAGTTGCTTGCAAGTCTATTTGCTCCATGAAAACCTGTACAAGATGCTTCTCCTATCACATATAAATTAGATATTTCTGTTTCACCTGCTATATTTGTTTTTACTCCCCCACAGGTATAATGAGATGCTGGAACTACCGGTATAGGTTGTTGTGTGATATCAATTCCCACACTTAAACATTTGCTATATATAGTAGGAAATCTTTCTTTAATATATTTAGATGGTTTATGACTAATATCTAGGAAAACATGTTTATAACCATATGTTTTCATTTCATTATCAATAGCTCTTGCTACTATATCGCGAGGAGCTAATTCTTTTCGTGAATCATAATTAGACATAAACGTTTCTAATTGTGGTGTTAGTAATTTTGCTCCTTCCCCTCTCATAGATTCTGAAATTAAAAAAGATTTTATTGATGGGTGGTACAAGCATGTTGGGTGAAATTGTATAAATTCCATATTAGATATAGTACATCCCGCTCTCCATGCTAGAGCTATGCCATCACCAGTTGACGTGTGGGGATTTGTAGTAAATTGATATATTTTACTAGCACCTCCTGTTGCTAAAACAATATTTGGACAATTAATTGTATCAATAGTGTTAGTATCTTTTTGAAATACATATGCGCCAAGACATATCTTTTTAAATTTTACCTCACTGTATATTAAATCTATGATTTGAGCATTTTCTATAATTTTTATATTCTTCTTTGATTTAACTAGTTTACTTAAATCTTTATGTAATATATTCCCTGTTTCATCATTTATGTGAGCTATTCTTCTTTCACTATGACCTCCTTCTAAGGTCAAATTTATTTTATTTCCTTTTTTAGTAAATTGTACTTTGTTATCAGTAAGCCATTTAATACAACTAGGTCCTTCTTTTATAATTTCTTTAACTACATTTAAAGCATTTAGACCATGACCGTTTTTTAGGGTATCGTTCTCGTGCTTAGTTAAGCTATCACTTTTAGAGAGAACAGACGCTATTCCGCCTTGAGCCCAAGATGTAGAACATGCGTTTAATTTGTTCTTTGTAATTAGCGTAATTTTAAAATTTTCAGGAAGCATTAGCGCTAAACTTAATCCAGAAAGACCTGACCCAACTATTAAAATATCTGTGTTTTTAAACTTGCTCATATATAATAAAATATCATCTAATTGCAAATTTGTAAAAATAGGTAGCTATATTGATAATTGATGACGATAGAGAAATTATAGAAAGTATTATTGATGGTGATGCAGCCAAATACGAGGTAATAGTTAAAAAATATCAAATACGCATCATTCATTTGTGCTTTAAATACACCAAAAACTATTCTGATGCTGAAGAAGTGGCTCAAGAAGCTTTTTTGAAGGCCTATAGATCGCTTGAAACCTTCAGATTTGATAGTAAGTTTTATTCTTGGCTTCACAGAATATCAATAAATTGCTCACTAAATTACATTAATTCCAAAGAAAAAGTAAAAGAAAAGGAAACTATTTCAGAAAACTCTTGTCTAATTGATGAGAGGAGAAGCGCTGAAGATAGACCTGATGAATATTATAATTTATCAGAACTATCGAAAGTAATTGAAAAGACTTTTGAAGGGTTGCCGGAGGAGTTAAAAGTAATTGTAAAACTTAGAGAAATTGATGATTTGAGTTATGATGAAATATCAAATAAAATAGGTATTCCTATAGGGACAGTGAGATCAAGACTGCATAGAGCAAGAGAAATCTTACTTAGTATTATAAAAAATGAATAATTATGAGTAAAAATTTAAAAGAAATAGAACATTTAGCAATAGTAAAAGCTGTGTTAAAAAATGAATACCCTAAAAAAGTATCAAAAAACTTTTCAGATAGGGTAATGGCAGAAATATACTCTACTTATAATTCTCTTTATAATAATAATATTTGGACATATGGGTTACGTATAGCAAGTGTTTTTGTTTTTGCAACCATTACTCTATTTACATTGGAGAATATTACTACCAACCAAGTCCAATATACTAAATCTACCATTATAGATAATATTTCAACACCTTCTAAGAATGTAAGTGATAAAAATGAATGTAACGGAGTAAATGAGAATAAGAAGGCATTAAAAGATAAAAATATAAAATGTAAATAATGAAAAAATCATTTAAATTTTTAGCAATAATATCTTTATCTTTAGTCTTAATTCCAACTAAAAGTTTTTCCGCAGAATCTTTACCTAATTTTACAAAAGTTGTTGAGAAGAATATTCCATCAGTTGTAATTGTTAATGCAAAAAAAAGCATTAATCAGAATAACAATCCTAGATTAAATATCCCTAATGTCCCTGATGAATTTAAACCTTTTTTTGATAAATTCTTTGATGGAAATACACCTTCATTGCCAGACAGTCAATCTAGAAAAACTCCAAGCTTTGGATCAGGATTTATATTATCTACAGATGGTTACATTATGACAAATAATCACGTGATATCTAATTCAGATGAAATAACAATAAGATTAAGTGATGATACAGTTTTAGATGCAAAATTAATTGGGCAAGATGAAAGAAGTGATCTAGCGCTTTTAAAGGTTGAGGCAAATAATCTCCCTATAGTTTCTATTGGAGATTCTAATAGTCTTAAATTAGGAGAATGGGTTTTAGCTATTGGATCACCATTTGGCTTTGATCACACAGTTACCGCAGGTATAGTTAGCGGGAAAAAAAGGAACTTGCCTAATGAAAGTTATGTTCCTTATATTCAAACTGATGTTGCAATAAACCCTGGCAATTCTGGAGGACCGTTATTTAATTTACAAGGAGAAGTGGTTGGTGTAAATGCTCAAATATATACAAGATCAGGTGGGTTTATGGGAGTGTCTTTTGCAATTCCAGCAGAAACACTTAGTAATGTTTATAAGCAACTGAAAAATAATGGAAAAGTTAAAAGAGGATGGTTGGGAGTGTTTATACAACAGGTTGATAAGGATTTAGCAGAAAGTTTTGGTTTAGATAAAGCAAAGGGAGCTGTGATTGCAAGAATTTTAGAAAATAGTCCAGCTGAAAAAGCAGGTTTAAAGCAAGGAGACGTAATACTTAAATTTGATAACAAAGAAGTAAGAAAATCTAAAGATTTACCTTTGATGGTTGGCTCAACGAATGTTAACTCAACAATTAAAATAGAATTATTGCGTGACAAAAGAATAGTGACAAAATTTATTCGAATAGAAGAGCTTCCTGATGATGATATGATTGCGAGCATGAAAGAGAAAATAATAGATAAAATCACTGCATCCGGACTAACTGTAAGTGATGTTAATGAAAGCATGAAAAAAAATCTAAATATTTATGGAGGTGTTAAAGTAGATAAAATTTCTGCTGATCAATTAAATAACTCAAAAATTAGAGTAAACGATATAATAACTCATATAAATAACAAACCAATTTATAACACAAATGACTTTAAAAAAGAAATACATGATTTACCAAAAAATACTTTAGCAAATTTATTAGTTTATCGTGATAATACCCCATTATTTTTAGCAATAAAAATTTCTAAATGATTGATGTTTGAGTGTGCTTCGCTATCATATAGATAGATGAAAAACATACGAAATATTTCAATAATAGCTCATATTGACCACGGAAAATCTACTCTTGCTGATAGATTAATTGAAAAGTATGGAATTCTTAATTCTAGAGAGATGCAAGAACAAATACTTGACTCCATGGATCTTGAAAGAGAAAGAGGGATCACTATAAAAGCACAAACAGTATCTTTAGCTTATAAAGATAATGATAAAGAATATAAAGTTAATATTATAGATACTCCCGGACATGTTGATTTTTCATATGAAGTATCTAGATCACTTTCAGCATGTGAAGGCGTGTTATTAGTGGTTGATGCTACTCAAGGAATCGAAGCTCAAAGTATTGCACATACATCATTAGCTATTGACTTAGGTTTAAATATTATACCTATAATAAATAAAATTGACTTACCATCAGCAAATATAGAATTAGTAAAAAATGATCTTTCAGATTTTTTACAAATTGATTCAGCAGATATCATAGAAGTTAGTGCTAAAACTGGATTAGGAGTTAATAAGATTATGCCTGCTGTCATTGAAAAAGTTTCTCCACCAGAATTATCACAAGACCACTATGCTAAAGCATGCATTGTAGACTCTTGGTTTGACAATTATTTAGGAGTTGTCGTGTTGGTTAAAATTGTTAGTGGTAGTCTTAAACCTAAGCAAAAAATAAAAGTATTATCAAATAAGAAAGAATTTATAATTGATCAAGTAGGTATTTTTACTCCAAAAATTACTTATTTAGACCAATTAGATGCAGGAGATGTAGGTTTTATAATTGCTTCTATAAAAAATTTAAATGCGGCACCAGTTGGCGATACAATAGTTGATTATAAAGCAGAAAACCCATCAGCATTAGCTGGCTTTGAAGAAATCCAACCAAGAGTTTTTTCAGGTTTTTATCCTATAGATTCAAAAAATTACCAAGATTCAAAAAAGGCATTAGATAAATTATCTCTTAATGATAACTCATTTACTTATGAATCAGAAAACTCATTATCATTAGGCCATGGATTTAGGTGTGGTTTTTTAGGATTATTACACATGGAAATTATTAGAGAAAGATTATTGAGAGAATATAATTTAGATTTTTTAATGACAATACCTTCGGTTACTTATAAAATTGAAACAAAAAATAATAAATTTCTAGAAATAAAAAGTCCAAAAGATTTACCCGAGCAAACCCAAATAAAAAATTTTTTAGAACCTATTGCTGAAATTAAAATAATTACACCATCTGATTATTTAGGATCTATTATTGAATTATGTATCAACAAAAGAGGAAAGCAAAAAGATTTACAATATCGGACAAATTCTGTTGAAATAACATTTGAGATTCCTTTATCTGAGATAATTTATGACTTTTTTGATAAATTAAAATCACTGACCAAGGGATATGCATCTTATGATTACACAATTATCAATTATCAAGAAAGTAATATGATAAGATTAGATATTCATGTTAATAAGAAAAAAGTAGACGCTCTTTCACAAATAATGCATAAAGATGATTCATACAGAAAAGCTAGACAATTAATTGATAATTTAAAAAATTTAATACCTAGACAAATGTTTGAGATTTCTATACAAGGTTGTATTGGATCAAAAGTTTTAGCATCAACTTCCGTAAGAGGTTATAGAAAAGATGTTACAGCAAAATTATACGGAGGAGATGCCACTAGAAAAATGAAATTGATTGAAAAACAAAAAGAAGGCAAGAGAAAGATGAAAAAAATAGGCAATGTTGATATACCAAAAGAAGCTTTCTATGAATTTATGATGCCGAAGAAATAAAATGGATTTTACACTATTATTAATATTAGCAACATTTATCAGTGGATTACTTCTACTTTTAATAAAAATAGATAATCAGAATATTAAAAACTTTGAATCAATTAATTTTATAGCATCACTTTTTCCTATTTTATTTTTTGTTTTAATTATAAGGTCATTTATAGTAGAACCATATAGAATACCTTCTGGATCTATGATACCAACCTTACTTGTTGGTGATTTTATATTGGTAAAAAAATATGAATATGGATTAAAATTACCTTTAACTAATTACACATTAATTGAAAATGAAAACCCTAAATATGGCGATGTTATAGTATTCCAATACCCGCAAGATAAAAATATAAATTATATAAAAAGAGTTATCGCATTACCTGGAGATTCTATTGAGTACATTAACAAAGAAATTTTTGTAAATGGTGAAAAATATAAACAAACTTTAATTAAAAGTAATAATATATTTGAAAATAATTCATACAATAATATGTTATTTACTGAAACCAACAATATTAAGGAGTATAAAATAACAAAAGATCCTAACCCAGGTCAAAACTTCACATACATTGTCCCAAAAAATACTTATTTTGTCCTTGGGGACAATAGAGATAACAGCAATGATAGTAGATACTGGGGACCTGTTCCTAAACAAAATTTAATAGGTAAAGCTTTTATGATATGGATGTTTTGGAATTCTAATAGCTCGCATTCAGTTTTAGACAGAATAGGCTTACCCATAGATTAATTTATGATTAGAAAAACCAAAGATGCAGATTTAATAAAATTAAAAATTAAGGAATTATTTCATTATACTTTTAAAAATGAACTATTGCTTTTAGAAGCATTCTCACATAAGAGCTTAAGCAATAAAAATTATGAAAGACTTGAGTTTTTAGGTGATGCAGTTATAAGATTAGTTATTTCTAATTTTTTGTTTAATAAATATCCTAAATCTAACGAAGGTGAACTCTCTAGAGAAACACAAATTTTAGTAAGTAAAAAAACAATTTCAAAACTGTCTCAGAAATATAAATTAATAGATATTTTATTATATAAAAATTTAAAAATAAAATTAAATACACCTTCAAGAACATCAATATCTGCGAATTTAATGGAGTCTTTCATAGGAGCTCTTTTTATAGATGCAGGATATGTTAAAACCGAATCAATAATTAAAAATATTTATAAAAACTTACTTAGTAAAAAAAATAAGATAGGGGAAAAGGATTCTAAGACTAAATTACAAGAATATATGCAATCTATTAATAAACCACTTCCTGTATATAAAACAGAAAGATTGTCTAGCCCACAACATCAACCAAAATTTAAAGTTATATGCAAAATTAGTATTGAACCTAAATTAGCAAGCCACATCTGTTCAACAGTACAAGAAGGCCAGCAAAAAACCTCTAAGACTTTATTAAAGAAAATAACAAATGAAAAATAATTTTTATATTTCAATTGTAGGACAAAGTAATACTGGAAAATCTTCATTAGTTAATTTTATTTGTAATAATTATGTTACCGCTGAAAGTAATAAATCACAAACCACAAGAATGAACTTGATACATGAAGTTAATTATAAAGAAAGTAAATTTTTTATTTATGACACGCCTGGCATATCATTAAAAAATACAGACCTGCTTTCATCATCAATGAAAAATGCATATATTAAAACTCTTGAGTTTGTTAATTTTCTTATTGTTATGATGGATATAAATAATAAGGATTTTAAGTATGAAAAATCTATTATAAATTTATCAGAAAATCATAATATTATTATAATAATAGTGGTTAATAAAATTGATTTAGTAAATGATCAAAGCGAATTAATTAAAATAAAAAAGAAAATACAAGATACATTTAGTCATAATATTTATTTTATG
>Ga0066836_10001103_pt1 | contig 13947 bp, 14 predicted proteins | sample ETNtaG_18_FD_71568 | JGI IMG/M metagenome (GOLD analysis project Ga0066836, IMG submission 71568) | Marine microbial and viral communities from oxygen minimum zone, Eastern Pacific Ocean - ETNP201302SV91 | ecosystem: Environmental > Aquatic > Marine > Oceanic | place: Pacific Ocean: Eastern...
TGCCAGAGAAGAATATCCCGGACAAGATAGTCCACTTTATATTGAAGAGTTAGACAAAGCGTGGGGGATGAGCGATGCAGAGTTGGATGCAGAGATTGTTAAAATAGCAGATCCTGAATACTTGGTTGACAATGATTATGAGGGCATCGGAGATTATGGCATCCTGCCTGTTTTGTTGGCGCCAGTGAGAGAAGATGCACCTGAAGGTTCGTTTGAAAGATTGTTGGCGCTTCAGGCTTCAAGAATGGCTAATTTTCAATTGAAAGCAGAGGCGGCTGTAAGCAGTACATTGCGCGCTGCTGCAAGAAAATCTGAAGAGTGGATAGAGCGTCGTTTAGAGGAAATGTATCTTTTTGAAGAGGAACTTCGTTCAGGTTCTGGATTAGAAGAAATTTTTGAGTCTCCTTTCCCTAATTCAGAAATGATTACATTTGGAGATGATGAAGCATTTATCTTCAGGGCTAGAAGGAGCGCCTTGCAGCAACTTTTGAATATTAAGCAAGGCTACGAGCCTGATGGCTCAGGTTATAGGGTCATCAATAATCCTTATAAAGTCGTGGTGGATTCTGATGGAGTACACAGAATTCCAGATCGTTACAACACGACGTATCCTGACGAGACGCCCATTGAATCCGCACCGGATGATGATTCCGGTAGGCGACCACCTAGTGATGGTCAGAAAATGGACATGCTTAAAAACTTGCATTATGTTGCTAAAAGACGTGGTGACAGAGAAAAAATGAGGGAATTAGAGCATCAGTTGCGAGAACTTGCCGCAAAGAAAACTGTTCCTTTGAACAGAGCAGAGGGAAGATTTTCACAAGGTGGCATTTTAGGTGAACGAGGTGAACGAGCAATGTCTCCTCGTCCAGAGTGGGTGCGAAGAGAGGTTGCTCGACAGGGCGCTCCGACAAGTGACGAAAAAGGATTTCTCAAGGGATGGAAGCACGCAGAGAAAGTTATTAGAAGCGAGAATGGGAAGTTCACAGAAGAGGATATTAAAAAAATTCATGGGTTCGTTGACGAATCAGGAAACAAGGAATATCGGACAACTCCTGTTACGTTTGCAAATGGAACCACAGCAGTGTCGGCAGATTCTATTCCACGGGCAATGGAAAATTTGTTGGAGGCTCATCGGAATGGAAATATAACTTTTGATGAGTTCGTGGAAGAGTTTCTTAAAATTCATCCATTTGAAGATGGGAATGGTCGTACTGCTTCAATTTTATATAACGCTTTAGAGTGGCAAGAAAAACCGGGGTACAAGGTAAAAGATCGTGAGCGTTTTAAAATGCTTCCTGATTATTTTGGGGAAGGGTTACAATTGCCGGAGGATGATGCTATTGAGTCAGACGACGATGATGTAGATCGAATAGATGAACCTGACGGTGACTTTCTCCTAGGTCTTCCAGACAGCCTCAACCCTAAGTCCGTACCAGAGTACGTTCCTTATGATGTTGATGAGCAAGGTTTTGTTGTTGATGCAGATCGGGAAGAAAGTGATGCAAACTCCGACAATTTGGAAAGACTCATAAAGTTGGCAGGTTATGCGCAAGTAGAAAAGTTGCGTCGTGAAGACGAGAGTTTGCCAGAAGAAGAACGATTTACACCGCCGAGTTCACACTTTACAGATTCTAAATTATACCGATGGGCAGAGGAAGCCAATAGGAGGATGGGCAACAAACCTTACACGGTTACAGATAGAACTTTCTACGATTCCAATTATGAAATCCCTGAAGAGATGGCGGGTCTGTCGTTGGAGGAACTTGATCTAATTGGGGAATTCGCTTTAGCGACAGCAGATAAGTTCATTGCTGCTCAGAATGCAGATTGGGATAGAAAGCAAAGCCCAGACTACGTTCCAAAACAAAGATTCTCGTTAAAAGGTGCTACGGATGATCAAAAACGTCAAAGAATGCAAGAAATACAGAAGGAACTTCGTAATACATTGGGAACGGATCGGTACGACAGATTAAATCCAGATGCCAAGTATCCCATGAATGATAAATGGGGTTACCACATAGTAACTGGCAAGCAGTTTGACGGAATGACATTAGAGGATGAGTTGCTAGTAGAGCGACTTTGGGCTGAGGAGGAAGAAATCAATGAATCTTTCCCAGCAGATTATGACAGTGATCTCACTCCAAAGGAAATGGGTGATGCTCTAGGCCGATTATCAGCAGACCTAAGTGAAATACCCACAACAGAAGAAGAGAAGGAAAGACTCCGCAACGTAGCAAGATTTTTAAACGAGGCTGATTGGTTTATTGAGGATGATCCCGACTCTGATGACCCTGAATTAGATAAAGATTGGTTCGATCAGTCAGCAAGAAGATATAGGAGTATGAACGATGAGGATCTTGCGACAGAAAGAGATGGTCTTTATCGAAAGATAGAAAAATGGTACAAGGAAGGGTCAACTCCAAAACGAAGTGATCGACAAAGAATACGTGCATTGGAGGATGAACTCGGAAATCGTGGGATCTTCCTTTTAGCAGATGAAGCCGAAGAATTCTTAAGAGAGGAGCAAAGCGGCGAACTTGGGGGATTGCAGTATCGCCTCAATGAGGATGCATCTACTGCAATGGGAGAATTCTTTTCCACTGGGCCATTAGAAGGGGAAGAATTGGCAAACTTTAGAGAATCTTGGAGACGCTCCATGAGGAGGAGTGCTGCTAATAATGCTACTGAATTGATAGGGCAGTTAGGAGCATTAGAACAAGAGTTGTTCGGTGATCCAAATAATCCTGATGACCCATGGGACATGGGCGATGAGGGGCCTCCTCCATGGTGGGTGGATGGAAAACCACCTCCTGAACCACCGCGTATTACTGGTATGTTTCGTCAAAGGTTAGACGACTTAGAGGGGGCTATAAATTCATGGGAGACTCCAAACAGGGAGGCGCTGGATTTAATAGCAATGCTACGGTTTGAGTTGGATGACCATGATGATAGGTATGCCGCTGGTGAGGGTATGCCCAACTTTGATAACTAGATGTTAGTGTTTAAAAATGGCTAAAGAAGATCCTGTTAAAAATCAAGTTTTACCCACAAGAAAACAAGCATTACAGGTTGCTAAAATGTTGGGGTGCACTGGGGCGCATAAAAAAGAAGGTGGTTGGGGTTTATGTGAATCCCAAGAAGGTTTAGAAATTTTAATTGAAGAAGGTAGTCGTGCTTATAGGGCATGGCGAGAGGAAGAAGGCAAGAAATCGGCTTGCTGTGAAGAGTGTGCAGAAAAAGCACCGCATTCTTCTGATAAAAAGAATACTTTTAGCACGAGAGACGAAGCAGAAGCCGTGGCTTCAGAGATAGGTTGTTCGGGTGCCCATCAAATGGGTGTTGGAAAATGGATGCCTTGTGATGACCATGAACAGTATATTGCTGCTAGAAACTCTCCTAATGTGCGGAGAATAGTTATAGACACACCCACAATGAAGCGCAGGAAACGGGTTATTAACCTTCCGCGTACTCGCAATAATTGGGAACCTTTAATTAATCGTGGCGTAAGAGGTATCGAAACCCTGCCCGGTGGTGGATTAGTGTCTGGTAAAACAGAAGATTAATAACACTACTACTTATAGCAGTTGCGCTGAAAATACATTTTCGTAATCTAAGATTAATTCTGTTCAAATCGGTAATGGTGCTTACCTAGCCGACTGACATCAAACCATTCAACTATGTCGAACAGGAGTACGACTATGGCATTTGACGAGAGTCGGCTTTCAGAACTTCAAGGCGCTTTGCGTGAGAAGATGACAGCCAACAACGAAATTGCAGACTCTTTCCGGTCAGAAGATGGAAACATCATCATTGACACGGATCGTAAATCTGCTTTTGATGACAACATGAAAGACATCAAAGAGATTAAATCTTTGATTGATTCCATGGAAGACATGCAGAGGGTATCCGATTGGGGCGCAGAGGCTCCTATCGAATCACTCGCTGCGGCTGCTGATGCAGATCAGGCAGGAACATTGGCTCAGGTCGTTGTTCCAACTGGTGTGAAGAGCCTAGGCCAAGCATTCGTCGAGTCAGACGAATTTAAAGCGATGATGAGTCGTGGGTCAGGAACAATGGACAGCCCTTACGGAGTAAAGAACCTTTACGAAGGTGATTACAACGTGAAGGATGTTTATTCTTCTCTTCCAAGCGGTACACCCGCCTCATTTGGCACCATTCAGCGTGACCCAATTGTTACTCAGCAACAGCGTAGGACACGAGTCCGGGATCTTTTCCCAACTCGGCGCACCAATGCTGCTGTAATTGAGTATTTCCGCATGTCGGGATTCACAAACAACGCAAGCGTTGTTCCAGAACGTGCATCTTCGGCCTTTGGCGCAAAGCCACAGACCACGATGGCGTTCACGGGCGTGCAGGCTCCAGTGCGTACAATCGCACACTGGGAAGCAGCCCACCGTAATGTTCTTGCTGATGAACCGCAATTGCGTTCAATCATCGACAATGAACTCCTCTACGGCCTTAGGCTACATGAGGACTATCAGATCCTTTCTGGCGCAGGCACCAGCGAAGACCTAACAGGTATTCTGAACACCACTGGTATTCAGACTTACTCATGGTCCGCAGGCGCAACCACACCAGTCAAGGACACAAAGGCTGATGCAGTTAGGCGTGCGGCAACTCTGTCGTTCCTCGCCTATTACGAGCCTACGGGAGTTATTCTCCATCCAAATGATTGGGAAGACATCGAATTGGTCAAGGATTCAAATGGCCAATACTTGATGGCAGTCTCCATCGTGCAGGGTGCAGAAGCCCGCATGTGGCGCATTCCGGTCGTAGACACCCCGGCAATCACTGAGGGCACTGCTCTTATTGGTTCATTCGGTCAAGGTGCTCAACTATACGATCGTGAAGAAGCCACAATTCGTGTAAGCGAACAGCACAGTGACTTCTTCGTTAGGAACGCAATTGTCGTTCTTGCCGAACAGCGTCTAGCCCTTGCGGTTAAGCGCCCAGAGTCATTTGTGAAAGTCTCCTTCGACGCCGCTCCTTCCTAAACCATAAGGATTGAGTAAGTCGAAAGACTGACCACCTAGTAAAAACCCCCTCGGAGTGATCTGGGGGGGTTTTACTTATTATACGGATGATGCCAGAATTTTAGAATGTCCGTCGTCAAATGACAGACGGGCGAGACTGGCTTTTTTAATAATTTTATTATTAGCAACAAATCCTTCATTTAGATATGGGTCATATTCAACTGACAGGTTTGTTTCTAAAGTTCCATTGCAAGTTATTGTGCCACGAACGAATGCATGAACATTTTTGCGTTTGTCTTTTAAAACTCGTTTGCGTCCTGCTGGCTGTACAACAAATTTTACATTTTCTAAAGAAATGGATAGCACATGAGCAATAACGAGACCTTTGTTATCACCTTCTAAGGAACGAACGCTGAAGCAGTTTTTGTGGAGATTACGATAAACCTCTACTCTTTTAAGTTTTATAGTCATATATCTCAGTGTATATAGATATAAGTGTTTTGCAACTTTTTAAGGGTAGGTATCTAGATAAGTAGTCCATAGACTTCTATGTACAAGACATTCTTTGCATATAAGCATAGGATCTGTAGGGCCATTGAATGCTTCCATAAGGTCTGGATCGGCAAGATAAACAGTACCTACGTCATAGCAGTGTCCGCATATCCCGTTGTACTCTGTCCATGCTCCTTGTTCTATTGCTACTTCAAGTTGTAAAAGAACGTGATCCAAGGAGAGGGCTGTTTGCTCAGGTGTCATGGAACTATGTTATCGGATGGGGCAGGCTCCTGTGGCACAATCATCATCTAAGAGTTCGCTCATTCCGGCACTAATAAGAATTTCTTCGTTGTTAACCTGTGAAAGCATTTCTTGGTATCTGTCTGAAGTTATTTCTTCTAAAGGTGCTTGTTCAAATCCGTGTTCACTGTGAAGTAGGAAGGAAACAGATTTCATTGTCACCCAGTTTTCTTTTAGGAATTCTTGAACGCTTTCAAGTTCTCCGGGTTTGATGTAAACAGTTACAGAAACAGCGTTATCTGCCCATTCTTCTTGTAGGCGACATTGAAGATTTAGTTGGTCAACCGCTGTCATGTCTTCTGCAAGAACAGTTCCTTCAGGGAATTCGCAAGGGAACTCGACAACCTTTGTTCTGTCGTCGTTATTAACCCATTCAACGTGATATCCACGTTGTTCGCAGTAATCCAATAATGGATCAGTGGAAGCCATGCGTACTCTACGGATGTGGTGTTTGCTGTATCCGGGATGCACGCCGGGTGTTACTCCACCAAGAAGGCTTAATGTTCCACTTGGTTTAATTGTTGTTAAACGTACAGAGGTTGGCCATTCTTTATATGAAGACCAGAAAGTGTCGAAATCATAAAGCGCTTCGTAGGCAGGAGAGAGCCAGTCGAGTTTGTCTAGTGCTTGTGTCACGCCAGTAATTCCAAGCCCAAGACGCATATTCTTGTTGGTGATTTCATCTGATTCACGATCTAGGTATGGAAGGGCGGCAACAGCCTTTTGAATTTTGTAAAGAAGTTTTGAAATGTCGATCAATTCTTCTTGGCTTTCAATATTTGGCAACATTATTTCTGCAAGGTTGCATGATTCTCTGTTGGCAAGTCCAATTTCTGCACAAGGATTTGTTCCTTCTATCGTTTTATCTTCACGAACTTCAAAACGACGAGCATATTTTCTGGAAGCGTCTAGATTAAACAATCCATAAGGTTCACCATTTCCTTTGTATCCTTCCCAAAACACATCTGGAACACCTTCTATGTCGGAAGTTACAATGCTGTTATTTGACATAGCACGATGGTGGGGAACATTTCCTAGATCCCATCTTTTTGCATGCAGATAATCAATGTCGAAAGGACTGCCGAGTGCGATTTCTGCGCTTCTGCGAACATTTCCTGCAACAACGACTGAACCGATAATGTTGCAAATATCTAAGACTTCTACTGCGCGAAGATTTCGACCAATAGCCCCATTGAGAACAGCACAAATTTTAGTAATGCCCTCTATTAAAATACCCGGTCCAGATGCAGTTCCACCGAATGTCCGAATAGGTTCGCCTGCCGCTCTGATTAGTTGCGTGGAATAAGTAAATTCTGTCGGGTCATTCTCATCTCCTAAGTAAGTCTTTACTGCACGGAGAAGACATTCCGCCCAACCTTCTCTTTTGTCGGGAACAATATAGTCAGCATCAGTAACATCATGGTTGTCTACAGCACCTTGACGTACCACACCAAGACGAATTGGATTAAGAACAGAAAAGCCGACACCTCCACCAAGCATGAGTCGTTCAAACATCCATGAGAAGTCTTCTGGTTTTTGAATGTCAACAAACCAGCAATTACAGAGACTGTCTCCACCTAGTCGAAAGTTGTTGAGTGTTCCCAACTGCCAGAGCATACGTCCACCGGGCATACCTTTTAAGTTGAACATGTAATCGAACATGCGTTCGGCTTCGTCATCACTCAGTTCAGCACCTATTTCATTAGCCCCTTCCACAACGCGTTTGCAGGTTTGCCACCATTCTTCTGTTTGGTTGGTGTCTGCTAAGACCTCATCAAGAGTTAAGTCTATTTCGTTTACATTAATGAACTCATCTTCAAGTCCCATTTCGATCATGGCAGTCCAACGATGGTGGCCGTCAATTATATAGCCATCTTTACTGATGGGAATTTCTTCATCTAGGAGATTCCATAAGTTTTTTTCGGCAACCTGCATCATTTGGGCTACCTTTGAATCGGTTGTTTTTTTTCTGGGCTTCAATTCGGACACCCTTTTTCTTACTTTCGTAGGGGTGGGCCATTCAGCGTCAAGAATGCGTGCATACGTTCGTTTATATACGATGTATCCAAGTCCGTTAAAACCCCATGGTGGAGTTTTCGATTTGTACGAGTCTAAAAATTTTTCTGTTAATGACATATGATGCACCTCTGGCATACTGTGAGGTTTTTGAATAAGGACTCATAGTATGCCACTAAAAGTAAATACTAAAAGGGTTAAATCAGACCTAATTTTTGTGCCTCTGACCTGCTGATTCTCTTCCCTGCTGGTACTACTAGTACCTTCGCAAGATGTTCAGGGGTAATCCATCGTCTTTCAATGATATCTTCTTCAACCACTATTGTGTCCTCTTCTATATCTTCTTCAAAAACAATGGTGTGATCTTCAGCAGTGCAGTCTCCTGTGGGGTGTCCACAGATGATACAAGGTCCGAATTCGGCTTTTAAAAACTCGACTCCTTGTATAAAGGGTTCTTCAGATCTTCCAACCATTTATGAACATTACACTATAGATGTCTAATGTGGTGGGACGCGAAAAGGGTTACGATTTCTTTTGCATTGATCTAATCCCGTTGAGGATAGCAAAAAGCACCCAAGCGAAAAAGAACAGTCTTACGCTATGTATGTATCCGATACCGGGTCTAAATATTTCTAGATTAACCCAAGCCTCGTTAATGATTGAATTAAGACTCATAATAACAAAACCGCTAAAGAAACTAATTACGGATACTGATATTAATATTCCTAAGAAACTTAAAAAGTTATAAGATTTTGGAGTTTCTAGCGGGAGGTCATTTTGTGCTATGCGGTTAATAATGTTGTCAAATTCATTATCTTTGTCCATTGCTGTTCCTTTTGTTGACTATTTGCGATATGCGAGACTTAGATAAATCGAATTCATCTGCTAGTTGTGAAAGGCTGTAGCCTTTTTTTCTGAATGCTAATATTAATCTATCGCGTGCTGGTCTTGAACTGTTCATTGAAATGAATACTACTAGACCTAGAACACCAACACAATGCGCTACACTTCTTCTTTAGTAGTCGTAATTATAGGAGAAAGTCATTATGCCTGTTCCTGATGAATCCGATGACACCGAAGGCGGTCGTCGTCGTCGTCGTCGTCCAAGAGTTGTAGACAGAGTTGCCCGTGGCGCTTCTCGTGCTGCTCGGCGCATTGCAGAGCGTCTTTCTGGAAGGCGTTCCTAGACGGTCGTAGGGAGCAACTATGGCGTTAGTAACCGTTTCAGATCTTAAAAAATACATGGATATTACGTTTTCCAATACACAGGAAGACGCGGCTCAATTTGTTTTAGATGGTTTGGAAGCAGATTTAGAACATTATATAGGGCGACCTATTACGGCTGCTTCTTTTTCGGAATCTCATGTAGCCGAAGCAAATTATACTGGCGCATCGCAATATAGTTTTTTCTATGATTACAACATAGATAGAACAGGTACGGCTGTACAGGATGTAACAAAGCCTCCATTTGTTCTTTATACACGTAGAGCGCCGGTTATTTCTGTAGCGTCTTTGACGGTTCAGGGGCAAACGGATTCTTCTGCGACAACACAAACAGTTGGCGAAGATTATGTGGTGCGAAGATATGGCGTTGACATGTTCAAGGTTCTTGATAATGACAAAATAGTTGTCAACTATACGGCTGGATTAAATGCCGAAGAGGACAATACGAAGGCTTTAAAACTTGTTGTGCTTAGAGCCGCGTCTCGGGAGGTTCAAAACCTCCATGACGATGTTGTGGGTATGAAGGATTTAACAACTAGAAATGTTGCTCCTATGATTACTGGATTTACCCAAGATGAAATGAACTCTGTTAAACGGTGGCGCCGCGTCAGGATTGCCTGATAATGGCTATATACAAAAGATTCATATCTATTCGTATTACTGGAGTCAGACAACTTCAGCGTTACATGTTGGGCGTGGGGCGTCGAAGTAGTAGTTTTAGTGCTCAGTTTCGTTGGGCTAGACGTGAACTTGCTCGGTGGAATGCAGACAATTTTTCAACATTAGGTTCTGCTTCTGGAAAAGCATGGAATGCTTTAGATAGAGAGTATCAGGCTTGGAAAATAATAAACTATGGCTCGTTGCCTACGATGGTGCGGACAGGCGATTTGTATAGAGATTTAGTTACTCTTCGTGGGGGTCCAAATCATGTGGGTCATAAAGAAGCATCGTTTGGGACGGATCTTGAATATGCAAAGTTTCATCAAATGGGTACAAGATTTATGCCAGCCCGTAAAATTGTATTTGAGCCTGTTGACTTTCAAGAAGAATTAGGTAATAGAATATTAGAACATTTGATATATGGACCTAAAGGTACACATATGTATAAAAAAGCAAAATCTATGATATTCCGTTCAAGATCCGCAACTGATTTGTTGAGGCCATAATGGTTGCACAAATGGAAGGAGCGGCACAGGCTAAGAAGTATGTAAGTGAATATCTTGCTGCTGATATCCCAACGCGTATTATTGATTATCGGAATACATTTTTAGTAGATGACACTGTTTTACCTAATCCAGTTAAATATTTAACATATGAACCATTGGTTTTAGATCATTGGCCGACAATCATAACTCTCGTGGAGGGAACTAGAAATATTGATCGATTTGATTACACAAGTGCTGGCGATCCGATATATGACGTGACTTATGGGATGCGAACATATGCTTGGGTTCGTGCTGTGGGTCCAGAAGCAGTGACAACAGCGAGAGATCATATGACTATGGTTATTCGTGAAGCATTATTAGATGGACCTGCGTTGCGTTTACCTGCGGCGTCTACGACAACACCAGTTGGGGTGAATAGTGAAATCAAAATTAACGAAGGAAGCATTACAGAAGAATTTTCTGAATTAACAACATTAAAAGGTGAAAGGTTTTTAGCGGCATCTTTTTTGGGGTACGAGTTGAATCTTTATGAGATTGTTTCTCGAACTAATAAAGGAACATTGACTTCACCTGTAGTAAATGAATCTTTGATAGAGAAAGTTCCTAATGCGCCAACACTGCTTTTAGGATCGCCTTCTGACACTAAAGCCGCTTTAACGTGGCGTGCACCTTCTTGGGATGGCGGTGGGATATATGCAATTTCAAGTTATACGATTCAGTACTCTGATGATAAAGGGGTGACTTGGACCACGGTTATTGCTGATACGGGGTCTACAACTCCTGCTTACACTGTGCCTAGTTTGACAAACGGAAAAACGTATCAATTTAGAGTGGCTGCTAAAAATGCTGAAGGAACAGGTGCTTATTCTTCTGCTTCATTAAACATAATACCTTCAGCCTAGAACATACTTTCATCTGCTATATTCGAGTGAACATGCAACGAAACAAGTCGTATGGCATGTAAGATTTTTAAAGCAAGTCGTCTAGTAGCCAAGTGGAGGCGTACTAATGCCGGGAGTCGTAGTAAATACATCAGTCCGAACTGGACCTGTCACATCGGGAGATGTTGTTTCAGCGCAAGCATTTTTTGCTGGCACTACTTTAAGAGGCAAGTCTTCAGAACCTGTTCTAGTTAGGAATCTAACAGAATACAAAAAGTATTTTGGTGGGTACGTTTCAGGAAATTTGTACAGTTATGCACAAACTTATTTTGAAGAAGGTGGAAGTCGTTTACACATTCAACGTGTAGTGGCTGACGACGCTGTAGCAGGTTCATTAACAAGAGCAGATTCAGGCGGTTCTACTGTTTGCACATTTACTGCCGCTGATGTTGGTGCTTGGGCAGCAGATTTAGATATTCAAATTATTGCAGGTAATGTTTCTGGTGTTCGGGTAAAAGTTTTGCTTGGTGACGTAGTTGTTCTTTTAACTAATGACCTTGCAACTCTTGATGAGTTGGTTTCAGCAGTTAACCTTGGTGTGCCACATCTTGTTACGGTTGCTAAGGAAAGCGGAGCATCGAATATGCCAGTGGCAGGATCTGCGGCTGCTCTTACAAGTGGAGCAGATGGAACGCTGGTTACAAATGCCAGTTCAACTGATAATTATATTGAGGCTCTTGCAAAAATACCTAAGGATTTAGGTCCGGGTGCAGTGGCTATTCCGGGCATAGCAACAGCGGCAGGTTATTGGCATGCGCTAATAGATCACGCCAAATTAAATGATCGTATTGCTCTTTGTTCGTTTACATCAGGGGCCACAGATGCAGGTGCTAAGACGGCAATAAGTGGTGCTTCACCAGCAATTTATACAGATACCGATTCTCATTATGCAGGATTCTATTATCCATGGGTGAAGATTCCCGATCCGGCAGCCGCAGGTTTAACAATGTCTACTGACTGTGTTGCATATGTTGCGGCGAAAAGGTCTAAGGCTGCTAACTCTGCTAAAGGTCCATGGCGAGTTGGTGCTGGTGTGGTTTCAGAGGCACAGTTTGTGACAGCATTGAGTGCTCCTAGCACAGTACAAATGGACAAGGCAACTAGCGACGAGTTGGATAATGCTCGCATTAATGCTTTGAGAGTTATCAATGGCAAGGTTCGAGTATATGGCGCACGGTCTGCTTCTTCCGATGAGAACAACTGGCGTTTCATTACTCACAGGGACACAATGAATCATATTGTTAACAAGTGCGAAAGTGCACTTGAGCGACATGTATTTCAAACAATTGATGGACGTGGGACTTTGTTCGCCAAGGTGTCTGCCTCTATCATTGCAATTCTGGATCCAATACGCACAGCGGGTGGTCTTTATGAGGCATACGACGCTGCTGGCAAAAAGATTGATTCAGGCTATTCAGTAACTGTAAACAACACTAATAATGCAGCGGCAGATTTGGCTACGGGTCAAGTAACGGCAGATGTTGCAGTTCGTGTATCAGCGGTTGGTGATAAGATCACAGTAAATATTACTAAGTCAAACATGACCGCTGGAGTTCTCTAAGGAGTTTTAACAAATGGCAAAAGTATCACAGCGACAAATTGTAGCAGAGATAGTACCCTCAGATGACCGTGCACCCGAGCCGGGCAGCACAGATGGTAATTCTTACTTTGCGCAAGTCGGCGGTGGCGAAGTCACTGCTGCTGTAGAAAAAGTTTATGATGGTGGTTCACGATTCCCTGAGGTTCTATGTTCTGTGGCTGAAGTGGGTGACATTACGGTGACTCGTCATTATGACACAGTACGGGATAAAAACTTCCTTGAGGAATTGCGACAATTGGTCGGTATTGCTTATTACGATGTTTCTTTCTTTGAAATGGATTGCGATCTTAAAGACGCTTCCTCGATGAGAATTTACAACCATGCGCTGGTTGTTGGACTAACAGAACCAGATGGCGATGCGGCTTCTGGAGCGCCAGCGTCATATAGTATTACGTTCTCTGTTGGTCAAGTATCAGCAAGTGCTACGGCTACAGCGGGTGGATAGCGGTAAGCACACCAACTACTGTATAAAACTTAATTTAATTAACTAATAACTTAAAACTTGATCCACCTTCTAGGGAGGTGTAACATTAACTATGGCTGAAAATAAAAAGATAACCTATCCCGTTCCAGATTCAGAAACTTCTAACGAAAATAAAGAAGTAGAAGAAGCGCTTATTGATCCTCTTTTGGATCCATTGGCAGGAGTCACAGATAAGCAGTCCGTCTTAGATCAACTGCGTGGTGAGATTTCTAAAAAGGTCGAACGACCCATAATTGAAATCCCAGTTCCAGAAAGAGAAGGCGTTATTGTGAAGTATTCTCCGAATATTTCACAAAACCAATTAAAGGCATGGCGTCGTAATTCAGGAGAAAACAGCAAGGATGGTTTCGACACAATCAAGTTCGCTTGTTATGTTGTTGGTTCTACTTGTCGTGGCTTCCTAATTAATGAAGAAGAAGTTATGGCTGACAATGGTGAACCATACACATTTGCATCTAGAGAGATTATGGAGATGACTGGGGACACTCGTCCTATTCCAGATGGTATTCGTAATTTCTTTGGCATCGATCCACATCTTGAGGCTACGGCACTCAAGATTCTTGACTTCGCTGGATATGGGGAGGATGTTGAAGAATCCCTAAACCCTACGATACTCTAATTGAGGATTTGTCGGAAAATCTGCTCATCCAAACCGCTGCCCGTTTAGGGGAAGTTTGGGGAACCGACCCTATAGAAATTCTCAATTGTAGTGAAGAGGATTGGG
>Ga0066836_10001105_pt1 | contig 13938 bp, 18 predicted proteins | sample ETNtaG_18_FD_71568 | JGI IMG/M metagenome (GOLD analysis project Ga0066836, IMG submission 71568) | Marine microbial and viral communities from oxygen minimum zone, Eastern Pacific Ocean - ETNP201302SV91 | ecosystem: Environmental > Aquatic > Marine > Oceanic | place: Pacific Ocean: Eastern...
CGCTCCACTTCTCAAACAGGTGGCGACAACGCCATTTATCCACACTGGAATATATCGGAAGGCTCAGAAGCAGTTATTCGATTCTTACCAGACAAGGATACAAACAATACATTTTTCTGGACTGAAAGAAATATGATCAAACTACCTTTCGCAGGTATTAAAGGTCAAACTGATTCTAGACCAGTACAGGTACAAGTACCTTGTATGGAAATGTATGGCAAAACTTGCCCAGTACTAACGGAAGTTAGACCATGGTTTAAAGATAAAAGCATGGAAGACATGGGCAGAAAATATTGGAAAAAGAAAAGTTATATTTTCCAAGGTTTTGTAACTACAAATCCGTTAAATGAGGATACAACACCAGAGAATCCAATTAGAAGATTTATTATTGGACCTCAAATTTTTAACATTATTAGATCGGCATTACTTGATCCAGAAATGGAAGAGTTACCAACTGATTTTGTAAAAGGTGTTGACTTTAGAGTTAACAAAACTACCAAAGGTGGATATGCGGACTACTCAACATCTAAATGGTCAAGAAGAGAAAGAGCACTTGAAGAAGCAGAAAGAAGTGCTATCGACAAGTTTGGCTTACATAATTTAGGTGACTTTAGACCAAAAGAACCATCAGAAGCAGAAATAAAAATAATCAAAGAATTATTTGAAAAATCTGTTGACGGTGAGGCTTATGATCTAGAGAAGTATGGACAATACTTTAGACCCGCTGGTATGGCTTACCAGAAGTCACAAGTATCTGTACCAACAGCATCAAGACCGGTTGCAACGGAAAAAACATCAGATATACCAAATTCTGAAGTTAAACCTGCTGTAACTGAATCTGCACCAGCGCCACAACCAACGGCGGCTCCTACAGGAGACAGTGCTAAAAGAGCAGAAGACATCTTGAAGTTGATTAGATCAAGACAAGCAAAATAATCTGACATTTACCAAGGCCTTACGTATTGACAGGTGAGGCCTTGTGTATTATAATAAGGATATTATGAAAAGAGAAATTAAAAAAGCAATTGATTGGATATTATACAAACAAATACCTGCTTGGGTAGTAATTGGACTAATTATCCTTTGGATTATATTATAGGATTACAATGACAAAAGTATTTGACGTTACAAAATTTAGAAAGAGTATTACGAAATCAATTTCAGGACTTGGCATAGGATTCAGTGACCCAACTGATTGGATATCAACAGGAAATTACGCATTAAATTATTTAATGACTGGCGATTTTAACAAAGGAGTTCCGCTAGGTAAAGTAACTGTACTTGCCGGTGAGTCTGGTTCAGGTAAATCATACATAGCGGCAGGAAACATTATTAAAAATGCACAGGAGCAAGGTATATTTGTTATACTAATTGATACAGAGAACGCATTAGACGAAGTTTGGCTACAAGCATTAAAAGTAGACACATCAGAAGAAAAACTTTTAAAATTAAGTTTATCCATGGTTGATGATGTTGCAAGAACAGTTTCAGACTTTATGAAACTTTATAAAGAACAACACGCAGACGATAAAGAAGGTGCACCTAAAGTACTATTTGTTATAGACAGTTTAGGTATGTTACTAACACCAACAGACGTAAATCAGTTTGAAGCAGGTGAGATGAAAGGTGACTTAGGTAGAAAACCTAAGGCATTAACAGCACTTGTAAGGAACTGTGTTAATATGTTTGGTAGTTGGAACGTAGGACTTATAGCAACTAATCACACATATGCATCACAAGATATGTTTGATCCAGATGATAAGATATCGGGCGGACAAGGTTTTATTTACGCAAGTTCTATTGTTGTTGCAATGAAGAAATTAAAATTAAAAGAAGACGAAAAAGGAAATAAAATTTCTGACGTAAGGGGTATTAGAGCGGCTTGTAAAGTTATGAAAACAAGATATGCTAAACCTTTTGAAGGTGTACAAGTTAAGATACCATATGATACAGGTATGGATCCTTATAGCGGTTTAGTAGACTTATTTGAGAAAAAAGGTGTACTAGTTCAGACTGGTAATAGACTAAAATACGTTGGACCAGACAAAAAAGAACATATTGAGTTTAGAAAAGCCTGGGTCGGACCCAAATTAGACATGTTGATGAAAGATTTTGATAAATTATCAGCAACAACCGAACCCAAGGAAAAAGATAATGGCTGATATTACTCATGAAGATATCGAACGTATTTGGAATAGTTTTTCTCATTATGTACCAGATAGACAAAAATTAGATGCCGCTGTAGATTTTATTAATACATTAAAAGATATGGATGTAGAGCAAGACGAAATAAAGGCGTCATCTGATTATGATCCTAAACTGGAAGAAGCAGTAAATTCTGTTTTTGCAGACGACGAAGAAGAAGATGACTATAATACGTACGGTGATGATTAATGAATTGGTATAATACAGTAAGTAGAAACCTAGATAAAATACCTGAGTGTATTGCATACTTCGATAAAGAACTTATAGAAGCAAAAAAACAATGTAAAATTTATGGCAGTCTTGAAAAGGCTTCAGCGTCACTACCCGGTATAGTTGAAGAAAGATTTAGTCAATTACAACAGTTAGAAGCAATACTAGAGTACCTAAATATTGAACAAAGAAGATTAAGATCTAAAACTTTTATTAAATTTTTTGAAAACTACAATCGAGCATTAAACAGCAGAGATGCTGAAAAGTATGTTGACGGTGATTCCGATGTTGTTGATATGGCAAAAACAATAAACGACTTTGCATTAATAAGAAACCAATGGCTAGGCATTACCAAAGGGCTAGATCAAAAACAATGGCAAATAACAAACATTGTTAAATTGCGAGTAGCAGGTATGGAAGATGCCAACATCAAATAGAATAATCCTTACAGACGTAGACGGCGTACTATTGGAATGGGAACACCATTTCTCTAAATGGATGTTACAGCGAACACTCTTTGATGAAAAAGGAAGCCGATATCACCCATACACTTTACTTCCAAACAAACAAAACACTTACGAAATGGCAGAAAGATTTGGTCTAACTATAAAAGAAATTAGAAAAGAAATTAGAGAATTTAATAGAAGTGCTTGGATGGGAACACAACGACCAATGCCTGACTCTCAAACTTGGGTAAAATTATTACATGCAGAAGGTTGGACATTTATACCAATCACTTCACAAACATCTGACAAACCAGCACAAGAATTACGTAAAAGAAGAATGGGGGAATTGTTTGGTGATTACGTTTTTTCAAACTACCATATATTAGGCACAGGAGCAGATAAAGATTCAGCATTAGCAGAGTTTCACAACACAGGGTTATATTGGGTTGAAGACAAACCTAAAAACGCTCTAGCAGGATTAAAATATGGACTAAAAGTATTATTATACGATCATCCGTATAACCAAGACTTTAACCACCCAGAAATTACCAGAGTAAATAATTGGGAACAAATACACAAATTATTAGTAAAATGAAAATATACGTAGGTTGGGATTCAAGAGAAGACATAGCATATCAAGTATGCCAACATTCAATTAAACGAAAAGACCCAGATGCAGAAGTTATTCCATTAAAACAAAACGATATGCGACAAGAAGGCATATACACTAGAGAAAAAGATAGACTAGCATCAACAGAATTTACTTTTTCAAGATTTTTTGTTCCATTCCTAAATGATTACAAAGGGTGGGCAGTGTTTTGTGATTGCGACTTTGTTTGGCGTATTCCAAGTTATGAACTAGAAAAATACTGCGACGAGTCAAAAGCAGTAGTTTGTGTACAACACGATTACAAACCTAAAGAAAGTAGAAAAATGGATGGACAAGTACAAACTGTATATCCAAGAAAAAATTGGTCAAGTATGGTACTATGGAACTGTGGACATCCTAAAAACAAAATATTAACACCCGAATTATTAAACACCGAAAGTCCAAAATTCCTACACAGATTTAGTTGGCTAGAAGATTCTGATATTGGTTCATTACCACACGTCTACAATTGGCTAGTAGGTTGGTATCAAGAACCACAAGACGGCACACCTAAAATATTACATTACACACAAGGTGGTCCATGGTTTGATGGTTATAGAGACTGTGAATATGCTGATGTGTGGAAAAAAGAAGTAATTAATCTATTCAGTGCTTAATGAACTGGAAAAAATTAAGAAAACCTAATTATCATAAAGAACCTGTTGAATACATACGAGCTCAAGGACTTGTTAATATACAAGAATATGATAGTTTATATGAAAATCAAAACAACCTTTCTCACCAAGTTTGGCAAGAATTTAATGCCAAATATAAGGTAGGATACGAGTTTTTACAAGACATACGAGACTTAAATTTAGATAAAGAAGTAATTTGTCTTTGGTTTTTTAGAGAACGTTCTGACAGAGATGCTGGAAATGACATAGAACTAAATGGTAAAATTATTACATATTATCAAAATACATTTTTTATTACAAAATCCAAAAAAATAAAAATACTAGAAAGAAAAAAGTTTTTTCCTAGAAGGCCAGCACTACAAATAGATTTAAGCAACAAAACATTTAACGAAATTACTGAACCATTCAAAAACAGATAATTACTGTATATGAAAAAGAATCATAAACAAAGAATGCTTGAGTGGATAGAACAGTTAGACTTAATTGTAGTGCAGTCAGAAATACATCCATATGGTCCAGGTACTCGTAGATACATGGTAGGTAGACATATCGAAAAACCGGTTCATAATGCTTGGCAAATGCCAAGTGGAAAATGGGCTTCAACTCATGGTGTACAGGAATGGCTTACGCCAGAACCACTTGATGGTCCGGCACTAGAAGCGTGGTTGACCGAATATGATAGTTGAAAAACGTAAAAACGTAACAGTAGGCACGCGGAAACCAAAAAAGAAAAAAGGCAACAGTAAATGGAAAAAACGTGAAGGCTGGAATTACACGTACAACTGGGCCAAACCTTACTTTAAAAATTCTATAAATGCTATTGACGTTGGTTGCCGAGGAGGAGAATTTGCAAGATTACTAGAGAACGATTTTACACATATCTATTGTTATGATTTTAGAGATCTTCACCTTACTTTTAAAAATAAAATGCAAAATGCGAGTAAGTTCACTTATACGGTATGTGGCATTGGTGACGTAAACAACAGTATAGCCTACACAAAAAGTGACAAAGTAGGAAGAATAAAAGGACACGGATTGTACAAAGTTAATATGAGGACAATAGACTCTTTTAAATTAAAAGATATTGGCTTTATAAAATATGACATAGAAGGATACGAACTAAAAGCATTAAAAGGATCAGAACAAACAATAAAAAAATACTGGCCTACAATCATAATTGAACAAAACAGAGGCGATACTCTTGCACAAGATCTTCTAGAATCTTGGGGTTATAAATGTATGGGCGTAGATCAAGTCTTTTTCCAAGATTATCTAATGGTTAGGAAGTAAAATGCTAGGTGAATATTTTGTAAACAAGTGTATGTCAACTACTATTGAAACTGATCCATGGCCGCATCAATGTATAGCAAACACATTTCCAGAAGATAGTTTTAAAAAACTAAAAGAATGCTGTAAAAACATTAAAATCGATAGTGAAAATCCAAAATTTTTATACCCTAAAGACTTTAAAGAATACAACATAGATTTTGAAGATGAAATTTATTCTATGGCTAAAGCAATATTTGAAAACGCCAAAGTATTATGTAATCAATATCCATCGTCTAGATGGTTTCATAATTTAGGTGTTAATGCACATGTATCAATTACCCCGCCGTTGCCTTATAAATTTTATATACATCAAGAAGGTTTAGAAAAAATATGGAGCTCTGTAACTTATGTTACACCAGAAAAGAATGTAGGAACTAAAATGTATACAGCACAAAACGAAAAAGCGTTTGTAAAAGAAGCAGTATGGGAACCTAACAGTACATTTATATTTTGTGGCGAACAAGGTAAAACGTGGCATTCATATGAAAGTGATCAAACAACAAACAGAATTACATTAAATTTATTTTTAATGAAAGACAATAAACATTGTTTTTACACTGGTTAATTTTTCCAATAAATATTTAAAATGACAGAAATAGGTGAATATTTTATAAACAAATGCCTTGGGGCAACTACTACAAAAGATCCATGGCCTTATACACAGTTTACTGACGGATTACCAACTGATAGTTTCAACAAATTACAAACGTCAATTAAAAATATTGACGAGGAAAGATTAATAGTTGAGCAAACTAAAGACTCTAATAAGAAAACATTTACAAAGGACGACTTTCCAACACTTAAAGAGTTTAATGATGTAAACAGTGTATGGAGACAAAGGCATCTTCCTAGTGATGACCCTAACGAAAAAAGAGGCGGACAGTTTGGACAGTGGGTTAAAAGAATACACGCAAAAAGAGATGGTTTATATCCAACATACCTATACCCGGAACAGTGGAAAGAGTACGGTATAGACTTTGAAGACGAAATTCGATCTATAGGTACAGCAGTATTAAACAATGCCAGAGACCTATGCAATAAGTTCCCCAAATACAAATGGTACCATAAACTTGGTCTTAATGTTCACATAAAAGTAGATCCACCAAAACCTTTTTCATATTACGTACATGCCGACAGTCCTGATAAAATTTGGACTTCTGTAATTTATATTTCTCCTGAAGAAAACGTTGGAACGCAACTGTATACGGGTAGACTTGGCGACAAATCAATTGAGGAAGAAGATTATACTCTTATAAAAGAATTGCCATGGAAACCTAATAATCATTTTGTATTTTGCAGTGATTATGAACGATCTTATCACAATTACAGAAATAGTACACCAACAAACAGATATACATTATGTATGTTTTTAGGAAAATTTAAAGAAAACGCAGGATACTATTACAATAACTAGTCTTTCCAATACAATTTGTCTACTTGATTAATTGACCCCAATACCGTTTCTATATTATGTTTGTCAATTACAATACTATTTGTAAATCCTAATGTTTTCATATACAAATCCATTTCTTTTTCGTCTGGGATTTCTAGAAAATCTTCATCTTTATACAAGTTTACTTCTTGAATTATATATTTTGCTCTTTTAAAAATTTCTGGAGAACCCTGCATTACTAAAAGTTCTGCACCTTGTACATCTTGTTTAATAAGATCGTATTGTGCATCTTTGCCAACTAACTCATCTAAAGTTTGCATCTGTCTAGGGTCTTGTGCATCAGAAGGAAAATTTAAGATTTTCCCAAATATATTTGAGCCTTTTGTATATGTAATTTTTTTCTTATCATGTTTTTCGATCTCACGCAAATATATGTTGACTTCTTTATTTTCATTTCCAAGCACAGCAATAAAACTTTCATCAGCACATTTTTTTAATCTTCCTTCGTGCTTTTTTCCTGCTTCAATACAGGTATAATGAGCATCTGGCCAAATTTCTTTTGTAGAACGTGTCCATATACCATTCCAAGCACCGATATCTAAAATCTTTGATGGGTTAAACCCGTTATCTTTTAATTTTTGTAAATGTTCAAACATAATTATTTTCTACGATATACAATATCTGGCCAAATTTTAATTAACGATTTAAATCCTAATTTGGGCAAATATTTTTCAATCTCTATATTGCTACTACCGTATCTTTTGGTATTATTGTTTAATTCTATCATTATCCATTCAGTATTTTTAATTGTTTCTGTTGCTCCTTTAAGCACTTCCATTTCAAATCCTTCAACGTCTATTTTTATTAAATCAATATTTTCTAAATTTAAAGAATCTAATTTACAAATTGCTGTATCGCCCTTTTCTTGTATTACTCTTGTATTTTGTGTAGCGGTTTCTTCAGATAATTTTATAAGTCCTTCTTCGTTTCCTACTGCATGATTATATAAACTAACGTGCTTAAAAGGTGCAAGATTTTTTTCTAAACAAGCAAAATGTGTTTTATTTGGTTCGAAACATAACACATTTTTTGCATATTTTTGTATAGCTAAACTCCATGTTCCACACCAAGCACCTATATCTAACACTGTATTGAATCTTATATCATTATTATCACAATATTTTATAAAGCGATTTAAACACCTATCTTGCATATGCGGATAGCCTTTTTCTCGCCATTGTTCTATTTGAGCATCTTCTGCTGGCAACCAAAGCTCATTTATTTTTTCTATATTCATAAAATCTCTTTATCCATTAAAATTTCTATTGCTGTTCCGTTCTCAATTTCATCTGGCGTAAACTGTTGATATGCAAGTGAATATAACCAGTCTTCACAACTAACAAAAAATGGATTTTCGATATCTGATAATTCTTGGCCGCCTACTTCTTTTGCAAAACTTTTATCATCACAAATTACAGGCACTCCCATACACAAGGATTCTATTGCACTTATACTACACGATGTAACGCAAACCCAAGCATCTTTTAAATCTTCTGACAAGGGTACTTTAGCAACTGCAGGTCCCGACGTTCCTTTGCCACGCGGTTTTTCTCGTATTTTGATTGGTCTATCTGTATATCTTTTAATTTGTTCTACTGTTTCTTGTGTCCAGTTTGGTTGTTCTAAATACCTGTGTATTCCTGATGAGCTTGGACACACTAAAACTTTTGACCCTTTAAAGTGCGGTGCTCTTATTTTAATACCAAACTTATCAAATCTATCTGATTTACAACCTTTAATATATGACGCATGAATTCTATTTTTACAAATACGCCAATAATGATTATCTGGTTTTAAATTATTATTGTCAAATCTTCCAAAGTATGGTGTATCAGTAAACCAAAAATTATGTTTACGTGTTTCTAACTTTTTAATTAATTCCATGTTGTTGTTTACAAATCCCCAAAACATTGAGTTAGGTGCTGGATCTATTTCAATACTATTATCGTTAATAACAACTTGCTCAGGCCAAGACTTTTTAACTCCATTAAACACTTCCCATGCCTTGCTATTTTTATTATTAAATGGTGCGTAAATTGTTAGCATCTATAAATTCTTTCAATAATTTTGCCCAAAGTTTATGTCCGTCTGTACTAGGATGAGGGTCTTTTGGACTTACAACATATTCCCCTTCTTGTATAAATTCTAAATGACTTTGTTCTGGTTTAAAAAATCTTTTCATATCAATTGCTTTTGAAAATGTTTTAAAATCATTACTCTTACTACTAGAATAGTTTGGCAATGCATTATACATAACATAAGGAATTTTATTAAGTTTAAAGTAATTTTGTAAATCTAAAACATTATCTAAATACTTCATTATTAACGTATTTTCTAAATCCCACCCTGCTTGATCTTTAATAAACTCAAAATTATCTGTAACTTTCCAACTACGCCAAGTTAAATCCATATTAGGTATTCTTCCTTTTTTCCATCCGTCGTTAGTCACATAATCGTTCCTCATCATACTTGACCACCCTATCACTGCAAATGTATCCTTGTATCCATTTTGTTCGAACCATAATTTTGTAGTAAAGCTAACTCGTTCATTGCCTCTGCCTCCCATAGCTAGATTAAATAATTGTAAATTATAATCTTCTGCGAGAATTTTGGTTACAAATGTATCAACATTGTCTTTTGGACGTGGTCCTAAGAAGCTACAACCGTTGGAAAATAATTTTAACATAGTACTAGTTTATAGTATAATTATTTAAAATGCAAACAGTGAAAAATATTACCAGCATAAAATACTTCCTAGATCGCTTTGAAACAATTGATCACGAGTATGCTTATGATGTAAAATATCATAAACAAGCACCTAAAACTCATTTCCATAGTCTTCCAACGTTTGTTGCTGAATTTAATAATTGTTCTGTACATACTTTGCCATTACTTGTTACAGAAGAAGGGCATTTAATTACTGAACACGTGTGGCCTTTAGTACACAAATACAAACACAAACCACAAAAAATACACAACTTATGGGACCAATGGACTGAGCCAACTATTAATATTAAACTTCCACCAATTACTAAACAGCTCAATGGTCGAGATATGTTTGTATGGTTACCTATCGACGAAGAAAGTATTAACAATCCGTGGCATATTTGGATTGATATGATATCAAAATTTCGACTACTTGAAAAAAGAGGTAGCACACCTTTTTCAAGGTTTATATATGTGCTACCAAACTCAAGTCCTTACTTTGATAAAGTAGCAAAAGAAATGTTTCCTGATTTAAAATATTATGTAATGCCAAAAGGTGAAGTATGGCGTTTTGAACATTTAATTGTTCCGTCAATGAGTAATCGCGATGATGGCGTTACTACTCCACATCTCCCAGCATGGCTAAGGCATTTTAAAGGCTTGTTTGGATACAAAGCATTAGAACCTAGCAGAAAAATATTTGTATCACGTGAGAATGCAAAAACAAGAAAACTATTAAATGCTGAAGAACTATTAATAGCACTCAAAGGTTGGGAAATTGTTAAATTAGAGGAAATGAACATTAAAGAGCAATTTAAAACTTTTGCTGGAGCAACACACATTTTAGCAACGCATGGTGCCGGACTAATCAATTTACTTTGGTGTAACAAGGGTGCTAAAATAATTGAGATACAAGATCCAAAAATGCTACATAAAAAAGTTTATCCTTTATTATCTCATCATTTAGGATTAAAACACGAAGTTTATCTAGCCGACACTATACCAATAAAAAAACAAAATGGTAAAAAACCAAAAGGAGTTAAAAGATTAAATGATTTAATAAATTTTAAAATTAACATACCGGATTTGATTAGACATTTAGATTAATACAAAGTATAATAAAAATCATGTATTCATTGTTACAGAAAAAACCAAAAGTAATAGTAGATCCTTATCCACACGTTGTAGTAGAAGAAGCATTGCCTTGGGACTTATATGAAGAATTAGAAAGAGCTTTTCCAGAGGAACAAGTATTAAACACAATACCTTTTGATAAAAATACATGTTACAGAATGAAGTCAGATGTATTAGTTAATCCAAACTTTCAACCTGATATATGGCGAGAATTTGCAGAATATCATACATCTCCTGAATGGTTTATGGAAGTATATGAGCTATTTGAACCGTGGCTATCTAAAACAAAAGCAAAAGATTTACTTTCTAATCTAGATGATAATTTATGTGCAAGAGGTTGGGCAGGGTTTAAAGAAATTAAAGAAGTACCATACGGGAATAGAATGAAAAAAGTTAAAAAAGCAATTAATTTATTAACTGATTGTCAAGTTGTTATGCATAAACCGATTGAAGACAAAACAACTAGGACACCACATATAGACAATCCATTAGAAATGTTTGCTGGATTATTGTATATGCCATACAAAAACGATACAAGCACTGGAGGAGAGTTTCAATTGCATACAGTTAAAAACGATATCAAAAAAGTAAACATGATAGGTGGTAGAGAAATATACCTAGAGGATGTAGGACCTATACACACAACAATACCTTATAAAAGAAACACGTTTGTAATGTTTTGTAATGCAACTCCTAATGCAGTACACAGTGTATCAAAAAGAGATAATCCAACTATGTATAGAAGAAGTGTAAACATTATTGCAGAATTTAGAAAAAAATTTAAAAACATTTATGACCAAATGTTTGAAATAGAAGAAGTATAAAATGAAACTAAAAGTAATAACATCATACAAGCCTGGAACATGGAAAGAATTTGCTAAACGTGGAATCGACTCTATAGCTGAACAATTTCCAAAAGAAGTTGATATTGTTATGTACTGTGAAGAACCAGTACCACAAGATGTCAATCCTAGAATTAAATGTATAGATCTTAATACAGCAGAACCGGCGTTATTTAATTTTAAAAATAAACATAAAAATGATCCTGTTGCTAACGGCAAACTAAAAGAAATATCGGGAGGAGTAAGAAGATCTCCAGACCTACAAACACTAGGCGGACAAGATAAAAACAAAGAATCGTTTCTTTGGGACGCTGTAAGATTTGCAAATAAAGTTTTTTGTATTGTTAATGCAGTACGTAATTCAGCTGAATACGATTATGTGTTATGGCTTGATGCAGATACTTTTACTTTCCGTGCTGTACCTTTAACTTTTTTTAGTAATATTTTACTCCCAAACACTATGTTAACTTACCTTGGTCGAGAAAGAGACAACAAGGCAATATATCCTGAATGCGGTTTTGTTGGCTATAATTTAAAACATCCTGAAATACAAAACTTTATAAATGATTGGGAACAACTTTATGTAACTGACGATGTATTCAAAATACTTGAATGGCACGACTCTGCTGTATTTTGGGAGTTATCAAAAAAATATCAAAAAGAAAAAAACATAACAATAAATGATATAGGATATGCGGCTGGCGTTAAAGGGCATCACGTATTTGTTAATAGTATTTTAGGATCTTACATAGATCATTTTAAAGGTAATAGAAAAGAAACAGGAAGATCAAGCATAAAAGATCTTATTGTTAAAAATAATATAGAAGATTACTGGAGACAAACTAAATGAAAATAAAAATTATTACATCATACAAACCTAATTCGTGGAATAGATATGCAAAGAGATCTATAGATAGTGTGTTAGCAAATTGGCCAGCAGACATAGACTTAAGAATATATCATGAATCACAACCACAGAACATATTCAAAAACGATAGAATTGAATGGGTAGACTTACACGAAGCACAACCAGAACTAGTTGCATTCAAAGGTAGACATAAAAACGATCCTGTTGCTAATGGAGAATTACAAGAAATGCCCGGAGGAAAAAAACGACCCGGAACAGGACCAGGCGCTGTTGGAAAGGGATCATTCCAATGGCATGCCGTAAGATTTGCTAACAAAGTTTATTGCATCACTCATGCTATTAAAACAATTAAAGATTATGATTATATGATTTGGTTAGACGCTGACACATACACATTTAGATCAATTCCGAAAGATTTCTTAGAATCGTTATGTCCAGCAGACACAATGTTAACTTATTTAGGTAGAGAAAATCCAGAAATAAACGATAGCGATAAAGAGCCAGAAACAGGATTTGTTAGTTATAATTTAAAACACCCTGAGATACAAAATTGGGCAAATGACTACCAAACACTCTACACATCAGATAATATTTTCAACGTACCAGGTGGGTGGGTCGACACACACACTTTTTGGTATCTAGTAAAAATATATCAGAAAGAAAAAAATATAACTGTAAATGATATAGGTCATCTGAAAAACGTCAAAGGACATCACGTGTTTATTAACAGTGAACTAGGTCTTTACATTGATCATTTTAAAGGTAAAAGGAAACAAACAGGCACATCTAATAAAAATGATTTAAGGCCTGGACATAAAAAAGAAGATATTAATTACTGGAAAGGGAGACCGGCTTCATAGTATGTATTACGGAGTAAAAACAAATAGATCAGTTACAGAAAAGTATGTAGAAGCGGCCGCAAGAGGTATGAAGGCGCCAGTTCTAACATATCAACAAGTACTTGACAAAAAAGATTGCACAAAAGTTGTATTCATGGGCGTGTTAAGAGGAACACATTTAGTTTACAAATGGGCAGAGAAAAATAAAAAAGATTTTTATTACATAGACAGACCTTACTGGGGAGAGAGTAGAGCAACTCCATACTGGATGAGATGTGTTAAGAATCAACACGTAAAAACATTTATAGATAACAGACCGGATGACCGATTTAAAAATCAATTTAAAGAAGTAATTAAACCTTTTCATAAAAATGGAAAATATGTATTAGTTGTTCCACCAAGTAATTTTATGGCAGAAATGTTTAACGGTAAGGATTGGTTAGAAAACACATTAAAAATCTTAAAAGAAAACACAGATAGAGAATTAATAATCAGAGAAAAACCGTTTAATCCAGACACAGTAGTTGATGCACAGGGTAGATTACTACCAGGACGTAGTAAAAATAAACAACCACCAAGACCGTTTGAATGGGATAAAGTCCATGCTGTTGTAACATTTAAT
>Ga0066836_10001109_pt1 | contig 13921 bp, 14 predicted proteins | sample ETNtaG_18_FD_71568 | JGI IMG/M metagenome (GOLD analysis project Ga0066836, IMG submission 71568) | Marine microbial and viral communities from oxygen minimum zone, Eastern Pacific Ocean - ETNP201302SV91 | ecosystem: Environmental > Aquatic > Marine > Oceanic | place: Pacific Ocean: Eastern...
GAAGACCAATTGAAAAAAGAAAATATTACCTACCGTGTTGGCAAGTTTCCTTTTATGGCAAATTCAAGAGCAAAAGTTAATAATGAAACAGAAGGTTTTGTTAAAATAATTGCTGAAGAGAAAACTGATAAAGTGTTAGGAGCTTCAATTATAGGAGCCGTCGCGGGTACTATGATTGCTGAGATAGCGATCGCAATGGAGTTTGGAGCAAGCAGTGAAGACATTGCTTTGACTTGCCACGCTCACCCGACTCATTCTGAAGGTATAAAAGAAGCTGCTATGGCAGTTTTTAAAAAACCAATTCATTTTTAAATATTTATTTATAAAGTACATGATTAAAAAAGCGATGATACTTGCGGCTGGTTTTGGAAAACGATTAAATCCTCTTACATTAAATGTTCCCAAACCTTTACTTAAAATTGGAAAAGAAACATTATTATCTAATACAATAAATTTTCTTGGAAAATATGGAATTGAAGAGGTGGTAATAAATGTTCATTATTTATCAAATCAAATTGTTGAATATACAAATAAAAAAAAATTTAATTTAAAAATTACTATAATTAACGAAAAAGAAAAAATTTTAGATACAGGAGGTGGCGTATTTAATGCATTAAAATATTTTAAAGAAAGCTTTATTTGTATAAATCCCGATACAATTTGGAATTCAAATTATTTAGTAGAGTTAAAAAAAATGGAGAATAGATTTTTTTTAAACAAGAAAAAATGTCATTTATTGATTGTAAGTAAAGAAAAAAGTTTTGATAAAAATATTAAGGGTGATTTTAATTTAGAAAATAATTTAATTAACAAAGAAAATAAAGATGATTTAAAATATATCTATACAGGCCTACAAATTATAGAGCCTAAGATTTTTTCAAATATAAATGAAAGTGTTTTTTCTATGAATAGAATTTGGGAAGAATTAATAAAAAAAAAAGAATTATTTGGAATGGAAAGCAATATTAATTTTCTACATGTGAGCAATTTAGATATTTATAATAATTTAAACGTTAAATAGTATCTTTTTAGCTCTTTTTTCATCAAGGTATTTAAAATCTTTTATTTTTGAATTTTTTTCAAATCTTATTAGCATTGGATTAGCCGTAGGGACCTCTACAGAGATAATTTTCTCTTTAGAAATATTTAAAATATTCATTAATAATGCTCTGCAACTATTTCCATGAAATACAATCAAAATATTTTTTTTTAATGAAATTAGCGGTTCTATTTTATTAGTATAATAAGGAATTACACGTTCAAAAGTATCTTTTAATGATTCGCTTAAAATATTTGAATTAATTTGCTTTTTATAAGGGTGTTTTTTTTCCATGGGAGGCGGAGCTATTTCAAAACTTCTTCTCCATGTTTGGACCTTTTTTTCTCCATATTTTTTTATAGTTTCATCCTTATTAAGAGAAGTAAGGCCTCCATAATGTCTTTCGTTTAAAGAAGATGATTTTATTATTTCTATGTTTTGTTTATCCAAAATTTTTAATATTATATTTAAACTATTTATTGCCCTTTTTAATTCAGAAGTAAAACATACATCAAAATCTATTTTTAATTCTTTAATTAGTTGTCCAGCTTTTTCAGCTTCTAACTTTCCTTGTGCGGTTAAATCTATATCTGCCCAACCTGTAAATCTTCTTTCTTTGTTCCAAAAACTTTGTCCGTGTCTGACTAAAATTAAATTATTCATTTTTTTTTAATAAAAAACATTATATGCTTATTTATTAAGAACTTAAATATATGAACAAAATAATCGCATTGTTAAAGTTTATTTTTCATGCTTCTATATTACTTCTTATTATATTGAGCCTTTTTCCAGGATCTTTGTTAGGTCTTTTATTTTATGGGGATCTCGCTCAACAACCTTATTTATTAAAAAATCCCTTTGGAACGACAATTAATCATTTTTTTTCTTATGCCAGCGTTTCATTGTTAGGCTTAATTCTTTATAGCAGAAGTAAATATTTCCAAAAATTATTTTATGCTATGCTTGTTTTATCTACAACTCTTGAAGTGTTGCAAGCCGTAGTGCCAAACCGTGCTTTTCAGTTAGATGATTTAATGGCAAATATTTTAGGTGTATTGTTTGCTTATTCTGTAGTAAAGATTTATTTATTCTTTAAAAAGTTATGAATAAATTTGACGAAAGACAAAAAAGTTTTGAAAAAAAATTTCAAATGGATCAAGAATTGCAATTTAAAGTTCAGGCCCGTAGCAATAAATATTTAGCACAGTTTGTAATTTCAAAATTAGGAAAAAAAAGTGAACAAATAGAGAATTATGTTCAGGAAATAATCAAAGCCGATATGGAAGAATCTGGAACTGAAGATGTTTTTAGAAAAATAAAAAATGATTTTCAAACTGCTTCATTTAATATAGAAGACTCTGAAATTAGAAACGAAATGAAAAAGGCGTTGTTGCGTGCAAAAGAAGATTTTAAATAGAAAATTAATTTATTTTATAGTTTTTTTCTTCATAGCTTCATGTAGTTCTGTTCCAAAATATCCACAAAATGCTTGTAAGATTTTTGGACAAAATTATCTATGGTATAAATCTGTGAAAAAAAGTTCAGAAACTTATGGAGCTCCGATCCATACGATCTTGGCTATTGTTAATAAAGAATCTAGTTTTAATAGGTGGGCCAAACCAAAAAGAAATAAATTATTTAAGGTAATACCTTACAAAAGACCATCCAGCTCATTTGGATATTCTCAAGCAGTAAAAAAAACTTGGGAACTTTATAAAAATGAAACAAATAATCCTTTAGCATTACGGACGCGCTTTAAAGATTCAGTTATGTTTATAGGCTGGTATATGAAAAAAACTAAAAAAATTAATAGAGTTCCTCTTAATGATTCTTATCGACAATATTTAAACTACTACTTAGGATGGGGTAATTATGCCAAGAAAACTTACAAGAATGATAAAAAGGCAATTCTTTTTGCAAAGAATGTAGAAAAACAATCTAAAATTTATAAAAATCAACTAAAAGAATGTCAAAATAGTTTAAATAATAAGTATATTATCTTTTAAGTTCCTTATCCAACTGAACATCGACCGCATCAATTCTTTTTGTATTTTTTGTTAAAAGAACATACATGGCAGGAGTTACATAAAGAGTGAAAAAAGTTGATATCAACATTCCACCAAATATGGTAGCACCCACAGCTAAGCGACTTCCTTCGCCAGCTCCCGGACCTATATTTCCAACTAGTAAAGGAACCATTGCAATCATAGTAGAAAGAGATGTCATGATAATTGCCCGGAATCTTCTTCTGCAAGCTTCTAATGCTGCGGTTTGAATATTTTTACCTGACCTTCTTAGTTGATTAGCCCAATCTACAATTAGAATTGAATTTTTTGTAGAAATCCCAATTAAGATAACAAGCGCTATCTGTGAAAAAATATTTATACTTGTATTAAATAATAAAATAAAAACAATTCCACCAAATACACTCAAGGGAACAGTTAGCATTATAACAGCGGGATGGACAAAGCTATTAAAGTTTGCAGCCATGACCAAAAATGCTGTTAACAGAGCTAAACCAAAAATAATAAATAATTCATTACTAGTTTCTTTTAATTCTTCAGATTTTCCTTTCCATTCGATTCTTGCATCGGGCGCGTTCTTATTTACAGCTTTTTCAAGATACGTTAAAGCCTCGGAAAGTGTATAGTCTCCAACTAATCTTGCGCTAATAGTTACAGCACGCTGTCGATCATAGCGTGCTAAAATTTTTGCAGTACCCACTTCCTTAAATTCCACAAGATTTGCGAGTGATATTAATTTTCCAGTAGTTTCTGAACGAACAAAAATTTTACTTAAGCTTTCACTTTTTTTTCTATTTTCTATTTCCGCTTGAAGAATAATGGGATATTCCTTTCCCATTCTGCTGAATTTAGTGACAGTTTTTCCAGAAAAAAGTGTACTTACCGTTGAACCTATTGATTGAATTGAAACCCCCAAATCTTGAGCTTTTTTTCTATTTATTTCGAGTTTTATTTCTGGTTTATTTTTAGAATAATCAGATTCAATTGCAGCTAAGTTTTTATTTTTTCTTAATTCAATCATTATTGATTTTTGCCATCTTTCTAATTGATCGTAATTATTTCCTAATAAAACCATTTGGACCGGTTTATTATAACTACTAACTCGAATGCTCTGTGGAGATATAGGAAAAGCAAGTGCTTGTGGTACGGTTACTATTTTTCCTATAGCTTTTCTCATAATTTTTACAGCACTATCTTTTCTATCTTTCCAATCATCTAATAAAGCTATAATAATGAAACTGTTATAAGATTTGCTTGCTCTTCCAAATCCCGGCACTCTCATAATTACTCTTTTATAAGATTCTCCATCTTTTTTAATTAAAGGAATTAATCTTCTTTCAATTTCTTCAGCCTTATCGGCGGTATATTGAAAAGAACTTCCTTCATCAGTTTTTCCTATAACTAAATAAACCCCTCTATCTTCTTGTGGTAATAATTCTTTTTTAGAAAAATTAAAAAGTAATACTGAAACTATAACAATAAAAAACATAAACCCAATGATAAGATTTTGTTTATTAATCCAATAATTTAATGTTTCAGAATAAAATTCTAAAAAAGATTTATAGTATTTTTCAAATTTTAAAACTATTTTAGATTTTTTTGTATTTTTATTCAGAAACTTACTTCCTAGCATCGGAGAAAGAGTAAGAGCTACAAAGGACGATACAATAATTGCAAATGTTAATGAAATGGCAGTTTCTCTAAATAAAGTACCAGATATCCCTTCTATAAAGATTAAGGGTAAGAAAACTGCAACCAAAACCAACGTAGTTGAGATGATTGCAAAAGTTACACTTTTTGAACCGTTAACAGAGGCCACCAAGGGAGTTTCTCCATTTTCTACTCTGTTGTAAATTGCATCGGTCATAATTATAGAATCATCCACTACTATTCCAATTGCTAAAATTGCTGCCAAAAGAACAAAAATATTTATAGATAAGTCAAAAAACCACAAACCCAAAGCTGCTGAAATTAGGCTAACCGGCAATGCTACTGCAGGAACAATGACAGCTTTTAGATTGCCTAAAAATAAATAAATAATTATTACGACCAGTATAAAAGCTATTATTAATGTTTTATATACTTCACTTATAGCTGCATTAATGTAAGTAGCTCTATCAAAAGAAACTCCTAATTTTAGTCCTTCAGGCAAGGTTTTTTGAACTTCTTTGATTCGTTCTCTAACTCTCTTTGATAATTCTACTGTAGAAGCGCCGCTTTTTGCATAAATACCTATTCCAACAACTTTTTCATTTGGCTTACCATCTTTACTTTGTGCTTTAAAAAGAGTTTTTTCAGATACAGGTCCATATTTTACTTCAGAAATATTTTCTAAACGTATAACGCTGTTTTTAATTTTTTTTATTGGTAATTGCTTTATAGAAATTAAATTTTTGTAAGCTTTATCAAGGTTGATTGTTAAATCGATATTGGTAGCTTCCAAGCTCCCTGCTGGAAGACTAATATTTTCCTTTTTTAATGCTTGTTCGACTTCTTGTATAGTTAAATTATTAGCGGCTAACTTGGTAGGAGACACATATACCCTGACACTAAGTTCACGCAGTCCACCAACTAAAATTCTTCCTACACCTTTTACATTAGAAAAATTGTCTACAAGATATCTTCTTGTATAATCTCCAATTTCAAGATCGCTCCAAGTTGTTGAAGAAACAGAAAGCCACATCGACGTAGTAAAACCAGCGCTTTGCTTCAATATTTCCGGCGCATTAGCGTCTTCTGGAAGGTTATCCGTAACTCTACTTACTCTATCTCTGATATCGTTTGTTGCCGCATCAAGATCAATAGAAGTATCAAATTCAATTTTTATTGTTGCTCTTCCATTTTCTGAAGTTGAGTCTATATTTTTGATTCCTTCTGCTCCACCTATTACATCTTCTATTATTTCTATAATTTCGCTTGAAATAATTTCTGCAGAGGCTCCTTGATAATCTACTTGTACTTGAACCACTGGAGGCTGTAGGCCTGATGGTAATTCTCTAACTGGCAATTTCCAAAATACAAATAAACCAAATACAACTAGTATCATTGAAAACACTGCGGATACGACTGGTCTACGAATTGAAATATCGGTAATAAACATGGGTAATTTCTATTGTGCTTTAATAATTGGTTTTACTTTCATGCCGGGTCTAACTTTAGTTAATCCTTCGGCAATTATCTTATCTCCTTCACTTAGGCCCTTAAGAACTTCAACATTTCCTAGATTGCGCACTCCTGTTCGAACTTCTATTTTTTTTATCATGTTGTCTTGAATTATTTTGTATACAAATTTTTTACTACCCTCATACATTATGCTGGTATCAGGTATGCTTAGATTTTTTTTTTCATTGTAAAATATTTCAATTTCAAGAAGAGATCCGGGAATTATTTCAGACTTTTCATTGCTAATTTTTGCACGAGCCAATATAGATCTAGTTTGTGCATCTACACGAGAAGCCACCGATTCGATTGTACCTTTGTAAATTTTATTTTTATAAGCAGAAAATTTAGCGTTTAAACTAAGATCTTTTTTTAATACTGCGGCATAAACTTCAGGTATTTTTAAGTCACATAAAACATTTCTAGAATCATCTAATGTTAGTATAATTGTATTTTCAGAACCAAGACTAGAACCACTTATACCTCTTTTGCCAATAATTCCACCGAATGGAGCTATAATAGTTTTAGTTTTTAATTTAGCTATAGCATCACCTTTATTAACTTTTATGTTAAAATTAATTTTTTCTAATAATTCATCCCTTTTAATTTTATAAGAAACTGTTTTGCTACTTAGAGAAGTGCAATAACTTTCAAGAGATTGACTAAAATTTTTATAAGAAACAATTTCAGTGACTACTCCTGGTGGAGGTCGCTTAGAAAATTTTTTTTTAAAATATAGTCCTATACCATATCGACCAATTATAATTACAGTGACTATTAGGAAAAACGTTATTATACCAATTGTTATTTTTTTTGATCTTTTCATTTATTTTTTCCCATATTCTGCCCAACTCCCAAGATATATTTGTGGCATATAATCATCATTTATTAAAGAATATGCAAGAGCTAGACTTGCCGCTGTTACTGAACTTCCACAACTCATTACAATTTTATTACTACTAATTTTACTTGAATTAAATATATCTCTTAATTTTTTTTCATCTAAAAACGTATTATCTTTTGTATTCACAATTTCATCTAGAGGTATGGATTTTGATCCTTCGATAGAACCGTTTTTTATTCCAGGTCTTGGCTCAGCTTCTAAACCTAAAAATCGTTTTTTACTTCTAGCGTCTACTACGGTAAATTCGTTTCTTTTTATATTTTCATCAATTTGAGTTTTTACTTTAATCATATTTATATTTTCGCTAGCTTTATACTTAGATGGAATTATTTCAGTTTTTTTATTTGTAACTTTTTTTCCTTCTAATTTCCACTTTTTCATTCCTCCATTTAATACCGAAACTAGTTTAGGATCATGCCCAAAATAAAGAAATTGAAACCAAGCACGGCAACTAGAAATCAAATTACTATAACAATAAATAATAATTTTGTCGCTATTTGAGATCCCCATCTTAGAAATATTTTTTTTGTGGTCATTTACTGACGGCAAAAAATGGCCGTGCGGCAAATCTTTTTTTTGATTTGAATTTTTGTTAAGATCAAAAAAAATTGCATTTTCTATATGTTCTTCATTGTATTCATTAATTGCATTGCGATTTTTATCTAAATGCCATGATGCATCAATAATTTTCACCTTACTTAAATTTTCGTTGAGCCAATCTGTTGAAACTAAAGTCATTTTTTGTTTTGTTTTTGAAAATACTTTTGATGGTATTCTTCTGCTTTACAATAATTTTTTTCTTCCCTAATAACTGTAACTGCTTTACCATTAAGTTTTTTATTAACCTCATTTAATATTTTTTGAGCAGACGTTCTTTCTTGTTCTGTGGTATAAAAAATTTCTGATCGATACTGATAACCGACATTAGGACCTTGGCGATTAAGGGTTGTGGGATCATGTATTTTGAAGAACAGTCTAGTTATTTCTTCATAAGAAATTATGTTAGGGTCAAAAGTAACTTTAACAACTTCTATATGTTCAGTATCTCCACCACAAACTTGTTCATAAGTTACTTTTGGATTTTTTCCACCACAATACCCACATTCTGTTGAAATAATACCAGGAACACCTTGATATTCGGTTTCATCCCAGAAGCAGCCAATGCCCCCTATAAATTTTTGCATAATATTTTTTAATTTAATGATAAATATAAATGAAATTACCAAAATGATCAAAAATCAAAACCATTTAGGCGGAATATGCATGATCTTAAGTGTTTTATTTTTCTCATTTATGGATTGTTTAATCAAGATAACCGCTACTGATTTTGCTGTCGGGCAAGTTATGTTTAGCCGAGCTTTATTTGGTCTTATTCCTATTTTTTTTTTGATACCCAAAAAAAGATTAAAAAATTTTTATAAAACAAAAAATATAAGTCTTCACTTTCATCGGAGTTTCTGGGGAGCTATCGCGATGTATTCTATTTTTGTAGGAATTAGAAACCTTGGTTTAGCAGAGGTTACATCAATAGCATTTTCTGGTCCAATTTGGGTTGTTATATTTTCTATTTTATTTTTAGGGGAAAAAATAAGAGCTAAACGTTGGATCGCAGTAGGTCTTGGATTTATAGGAGTTATTATAATTTCAAAACCTGGATTTGATAATTTAAATTTTTATTATATTTATCCAATAATATTTACATTAGGATTTGCAAGCGTTTCTATATTTATAAGAAAATTAACCTTAGTAAATGAACCTATTTACTTGATAGCTTTTTATTTTTCAATTTGTTCTGGAGCTATGGGACTTTTAACTCTGCCATTTGGAGGTTGGATTATGCCAACATTATATGAGCTAGGCTTATTAATTTTAATAGGACTATTTGGAAGCATAGCAAATCTACTTTTGACTCAAAGTTATAAATTAGCCGAAGTTTCACTAACAACACCTTTAAAATATTTGTCATTAGTTCTAGCCATTATTTTTGGATTTTATTTCTTTGGAGAAATGCCAAGCGTTTATACTTTAACAGGGGCTGGTTTAATTGTTGTTTCATCGGCTATAATATTTGTAAGGGAACATCAGTTAAAAAAACCATTAACATTACCTAGACAACAATGAAACGTGTTCCAGTTTATTGGGGAAGGGCGAAAAGGATATTGTCTAAGAGAGATCCGGTGTTAAGGAAAATAATCAAGAAACACAAAAGAGGTTTTTTAACAACTAGAAACGATCCTTTTTTTTCATTATGCAGAACTATTGTTGGTCAACAAATTTCTACTAAAGCGGCAGACTCAATTTGGTCTAAGTTTGAAAAAAAGTGTAAAAAAAAAATTGTTCCTAAAATGGTATTAAAATTATCTTCGCAGAATTTAAAAAGTGCAGGCTTGTCTCGTCAAAAAGTTAGTTATTTAAAAAATATTGCGAAAGCTTTTAAAAATAGATCTTTTGATATTAAAAAACTTAAAAAAATGAATGACCTTGAAGCTATAAGTTACATTACTAAACTTAAAGGTCTAGGAGTTTGGAGTGCCGAAATGTTTCTCATGTTTAATTTAAATAGACCAGATATATTTCCTATTAAAGATATTGGGTTGCTTCGATCTCTTTCCAAAAATTATAAAACATCCTACCCTCCAAGCAAAAAATTTTTAAATAAAATTTCTAATCTTCATTCTGGTTATAGAACTGTCAGTACCTGGTATTTTTGGCGGGATATTGATTCAGAGGATGTTGAATATTAAATACCTTTATTATTTAAATCTTCTAAACGTAAACTAGCAATTTTTTTTACTTGCTTTATAGCCTCCTTAAATTCTACTTCTGGTTCAGATGAAATTCTTTTTTTAAAGTTATTTAAAATTTCATTTTTATTTTTTCCCTTTACCGCGAGTATAAAAGGAAATCCAAATTTCTTATATCTATCATTAAGTTTTTTAAATTCGTTAAATTCATCTTCTGTGCATTGATCGAGACCTGCGCTATTTTGTTCTTTTTTAGAATCCGGTGTTAGTGATGAAATTTTTGTTTTGTCTGCTAAGTCAGGATGAGCATTAAGAATTTCTAATTTTTTCTCTTTTGAGCAAGATTCAAAAATATTAATCATTTTTGAAGATAGCTCTTCAAAGCTAGTAAATGGTTTTAGATTGTACAGTTTGCTGGCAATCCAACTTGCATTTTCGAAAATATTAGCAAAAACTTTAGAAAACTCACTTTCAGATAATTTATTAATTTTATTGATCATATTTATTTAGTTTATATAATATCTTATGACAAAATTAACCACACATTGCCTAGACACTTTTTCTGGTAAGCCTGCAAAAGGTATTAAAGTAGATATTTATACGGTTTCTGGAAAAAAAGAAAAAATTAATTCAACAATACTGAATAATAACGGTCGGTCAGACAAAGCTTTGCTTGAAGGTAGTAATTTTAAAGAAGGTGAGTACGAACTTGTTTTTTTTGTAGGGGATTATTTTAATAATATACCTAATTTACCCAAAATACCTTTTTTAAATGAAGTAATAATAAGGTTTGGAGTTTCTAATCCCAAAGAACATTATCACGTACCTTTGCTTGTTAGCCCTTGGAGTTATTCTACTTATAGAGGTAGCTAGTGTCCTCAAATATAATCAGGTTTATTCATTCTGAAAAGGTTATAGAAATTTGCAATCCAGATCCCAATGAAACATTGCTTAATTTTGTCAGAACTAAATTAAAAAAAACTGGCACAAAAGAAGGTTGTGCCGAAGGAGGTTGCGGAGCTTGCACAGTTGTTTTGGGAGAATTAAAAGATAATAATATTAATTATAAAAGTGTTAATTCATGCATTGCTTTTTTACCAACTCTATCTGGAAAACAACTTATACTCGTAGAAGACTTAATTTCAAAAGATAATTCATTACATCCAGTTCAAGAAGCTATGGTTAAGTGTCATGGTTCACAATGTGGTTTCTGTACACCAGGTTTCGTCATGTCTTTATTCTCAATGTTTAAAAATTATTCAAAATTAAAAGAAGATATAATTAAGGATTCTATAGCAGGCAATTTGTGTCGTTGCACAGGGTATAAACCTATAATTAAAGCAGCAAAAAGTTTACGAACAAAAAATAAAATTGATCATTTTGTAAAAAACAAAAAACAAACAATTGCTCTGTTAAAAAAAATAGGAAACAAAAGTATTTCTATTTACAAAAAAGATAAAAAATATTTTGCACCACTTTATGTTTCAGAACTTAAAAAAATTCTTAAAAAAAATTCTAACTCAAAGTTACTTAGTGGAGGTACAGATTTATCTTTAGTTGTAACTAAAGATAGAAAAGATATTGAGACTATTGTTTATATGAATTCAATAAAGGAATTAAATTATATTAAAAATAATAATAATAAATATATTGAAGTAGGAGCCACAACTCCGTTAAGCAACTTCGAAACATATATAAAAAAGTACTATCCAGATTTTAATAAAATTCTTAAGCGTTACGGATCGGTACAAATAAGAAATGTAGCAACTATTGCTGGAAATATAGCGACTGCGTCACCAATAGGAGATAATTTGCCATTATTGTTGGCTCTAGATTCTCAGGTAGTTTTGCATGACATAAAAAAAAGTAAGATTTTACCAATTAATGATTTTTTTATTAACTATCGTAAAACAAAGTTAAAAGAAGGGCAATTCATACATTCTATTAGAATTCCTATTTTTTATAAAAATATTTTTAAAGCTTACAAAATATCTAAACGTTTTGATGATGATATATCGTCAGTCTGTGCAGCATTTAATTTAATGATTGAAAACAAAAAAATTAAAAGAGTAAAAATTGCATACGGAGGTATGGCTGCAATTCCTAAGAGAGCAATTCATTGTGAAAGAATTCTTTTGAATTCTTCAATTACAAAAGATGCAATTGACAAAGCAAAAAATGCTTTAGAAAAAGATTTTTTCCCAATTAGCGATGTGAGAGCAAGTGGAAAATATAGAAAAATAATTGCAAAAAATTTGCTAGAAAAATGTTTTTTAGAAATAAATGAAAAAAAAATAATTGGAGTAGATAGTTAAATGAATAAAGAAAATTTTATAAACGAAACAATACCTCACGAAAGTAGTGAAAAACATGTAAGTGGTCAAGCTTACTACACGGATGATATTCAGGAACCGCCTGGTACTTTATATGGAGCAATTGGATGGAGCAAAAGAGCTCATGCTATAATAAAAAAAATAAATCTTGAAGACGTGAAAAAAAGTGAAGGGGTAGTTTCTGTAATTACATCGAAAGATATACCTGGTCGAAATGACGTTGGGCCCATATATGATGGAGATCCTATATTTCCTAAAAAAGTGGAGTATTTTGGTCAACCATTGTTTGCAGTAGCGGCAACATCAACTGAACTTGCAAGAAAAGCAGTTTTGAAGGCAAAAATTTCTTATAAGTCTTTAAAAGTAATCACTAGCATTCAACAAGCATTAAAAAAGAAATTATTTGTTTTAAAAGAAAATAAAATTAAAAAAGGAGAAGCTATTAATAAAATTAACGAAGCAACATATAAATTAAAAGGTAATTTTACTACTGGTAGCCAAGAACATTTTGCACTTGAAGGTCATGTAGCATTTACGATTCCTGGAGAAGATAATGATTATAAAGTTTATTCTTCAACCCAACATCCAAGTGAGACCCAGCAAATTATAGCTAAGATGCTTAACCAAAAAAGCAATACCATTACAGTTGAAGTGAGAAGAATAGGAGGAGGTTTTGGTGGAAAAGAAACGCAGTCTTTTATATTTGCCGCAATTTGTACCTTGCTATCTAAAAAAACTAAACGTCCGATAAAACTTAGAGTAGATAGAGATGATGAAATAATTATTACAGGAAAAAGACATGACTTTTATTCTGAGTACGAAGTAGGTTTTGACGAACTAGGAGTTATTCAAGGATTAAATATCAAGCTGGCTTCTAAATGTGGAATATCTCCAGATTTATCTGGAGCTATAAATCAGAGAGCTCTTTTACATCTTGATAACGCTTATTATATTGAAAATATATTAGCAGAAAATTATTTATGTAAAACAAATACAGCCTCAAACACAGCATTTCGTGGTTTTGGAGGAAACCAAGGAATGATGGTTATAGAAAATATTATTGATAATATTGCAGGATCATTAAAAAAAGATCCTGCGGAAATAAGACGAAGAAATTTTTACCAAGAGTATAAGAAAAATACCACATTTTACGGCATGAAGATTGAAGATAATGTGATCCAAAAAATTTTTGACAACTTGATAAAATCTTCAAATTATAAAATACGCAGATCAGAAATAAAAAAATTTAATTCAACAAATAAATATGTAAAAAAAGGAATAGCAATAACTCCAGTTAAATTTGGAATAAGTTTTACAACCATGCATCTTAATCAAGCGGGAGCACTAGTTCATATTTATTGTAGCGATGGAAGCTGTCACATTAATACAGGAGCCATTGAAATGGGCCAAGGCACATATACTAAAATTGCGCAACTAGCTGCAGCAGAATTAGGTTTATCACTTAATAAAATTAAAGTTTCAGCTACTAGAACTGATAAAGTTCCAAACACATCAGCTTCAGCAGCAAGCTCGACAACCGATCTTAATGGAGCTGCTATGCTTGATGCTATTGCAAAAATAAAAAAGAATCTTTTTCTATTTGTAAAACGTAAATATAAAATTAAAAATGGAGAAGCTATTTATGAAAATGGATTAGTTAAGTTTAAAGGAAAATCGTTTAAATTTAATAAATTAATTAAAGAAGCTTATTTAAATAG
>Ga0066836_10001110_pt1 | contig 13917 bp, 13 predicted proteins | sample ETNtaG_18_FD_71568 | JGI IMG/M metagenome (GOLD analysis project Ga0066836, IMG submission 71568) | Marine microbial and viral communities from oxygen minimum zone, Eastern Pacific Ocean - ETNP201302SV91 | ecosystem: Environmental > Aquatic > Marine > Oceanic | place: Pacific Ocean: Eastern...
AATGTTTAGGATTTTTGATAATTTCTTTTTTTAACTCTTTTGCGATTACTGTTATTGTTGACAGTGGAGTGCCAAGAGAATGAACGGCTGCAGCCGCTTGTAGTCCAATGGATTCTAACTCCCGTTCTTTTGCCAGTATCAATTCTAGCTCTTTTAAAGCTTCTGCTCTTTTTCTCGACTCAAGTCCAAACCTCGCACCAAAGTAAGTTAAAAAAACCAGGGCAACAACAACTGATATTGGCATTGCATACAAATAATAATCTGGAATTATAAAATCGAAATCACCAGGATGAGGCAATGGTAAATGGTAAAATGTAATCGTTAATAAAAATAGTATTGTAGAAAATACCAATATGAAAGTATTTTTCAAAGTTAGTAGAGTAGAAGATACTATTGAGGGCACAATCAAAAAAATTACAAAAGGATTCTTTATGCCGCCGGTCAAAAATAATAAAAAGCTTAACTGAAAAAGGTCATAAAATAAAAAAAAAGTCGAATCTAAAGTTCTCAACTCACTTTTTTTTAACCATAGCTGCAAATAGATATTAGTTATTGCCCCAAAAAAAATTATTAATGAACAGTAAAGAACCGGAAGTTGAAATTTAAAAATAAAATGAACCGTGTATATCGCAATTAATTGCCCAACAATTGCAATCCATCTTAAAAAAACTAGAGTTTTTTTTTCTAAACGCAAATTCTCTTCTGTCTTGAAGAGATCCGAGAGATTCATAGTATTTAAATATCTAAGTTTTCAACCTCAAGGGCTTTTTCAGTTATGAAGTCCTTTCTAGGAGCAACCTCATCACCCATAAGAATTTTAATAATATTTTGATCTTCCTTAGATTTTTCTTTAGTTCCTTTTGAATATTCAACTCTTAACAAAGTTCTATTTTCAGGATCCAAAGTTGTTTTCCACAACTCTTCTGGATTCATCTCTCCAAGTCCTTTAAATCTTTGGATGCTTAACTTTTTCTTTTGTTCATTAATATAATCTTCTAAATCAGCTTTTTTTAATTTTTTAGACCCATTTTCAGAAAAATTTATAATGTGTTTTTCTAAATCTTTCTCATTTTTGATATACGTACTCTTTCCTCCTTTTGTTAATTTAAAAAGAGGGGGTTGAGCTAAGTACAGATGGCCTTTTTCGATCAACTCATTAAAAGGCTGGTTATTGAAAAAAGTTAATAGCAAAGTTCTAATATGTGAACCATCTACGTCAGCATCAGTCATTATAATAATTTTTTCATATCTCAGATTTTCTAAACTAAAATCTTTGTAACCTGTGCCGAGTGCATTTATTAAAGTAACAATCTCGTTCGAAGACATCATTTTGGACAAAGTTCTATTTTCATTTCCATTCACTCCGTTTCTTCTTTTTTTATCTTCGTTAATATAGGTGTTTAAAATTTTTCCTCTAAGCGGAAGAACGGCTTGAAATTCTCTTTTTCTTCCTTGTTTAGCTGATCCGCCAGCTGAATCTCCCTCTACAAGAAATAGCTCTGTACCTTCCATTTTAGAAATTTGACAATCAGCCAGTTTTCCAGGGAGTCCGGATAATTCTAAAGTGCCCTTTCTTCTCACGCTGTCTCTTGCTTTTCTTGCTAAATCTCTAGCTAGGGCAGCTTGTAAAACCTTATCTAATATAATCCTGACTACTGATGGATTCTGATCAAACCAAGTTGTAACTTTTTCACTTACTATTGTTTCTACAATATTTCTTATTTCGGACGAAACTAATTTATCTTTTGTCTGAGATGAAAATTTTGGATCCGGCATTTTAATTGATAATACTGCTGTCAATCCTTCTTTGATGTCTTCGCCTCCTATAGTTACCTTGTTCCTTTTGTTAAGATTTTTTTCAGAAGCATATTTATTTATAATCCTTGTTAAAGCACTACGAAAACCAAGTAGGTGGGTTCCTCCGTCTCTCTGATGAATATTGTTTGTGAATGCCAAAACATCCTCCGAAAACCCAGAATTCCACTGCAACGAACACTCGACGATTACTTCTTTTTTTTCACCTTTTATGTAGATTGGTTTTTTAAAAGTTAATTTTTCATTCTTGTTAATTAAAGCTGATTTTTTCTGATCAATAAAAGATACGAACTCCTGTATTCCTCCGTCATATTTGTTTTCATAAGATTTACTTTTAGCGCCTGTTTCATCAATTAGAATAATTTTTAAGCCTTTATTTAAAAAAGCCAATTCTTTCATTTTTTTTTGTAAAATCGTTGCACTAAATTTAATTAATGAAAAAATCTCTTTTGAAGGAAAAAAATTAATTTTGGTGCCTGTTTTAGTTGTTTTTTTTATAAATTTTAATGAATTTTTTGCTTTTCCATCTTCGAAAGAAATAAAATGTTCTTTTCCATCTCTGTAAATAGTTAAATCGAGTTTTTGCGATAAAGCATTAACAACTGAAACCCCAACACCATGTAGGCCTCCGGAAACTTTATAAGAGTTTTGATCAAATTTTCCTCCTGCATGCAACTGTGTCATTATGACTTCCGCTGCGGACTTCTTTTCCCCTTTATGAAGGTCAACAGGTATACCTCTTCCATCATCTTCGACTGTAATAGAATTATTCTTGTGCATTATAACTGTAATATTTTTACAAAAACCGACAATCGCCTCATCTATGGAATTATCCACTACCTCGAATACCATATGGTGTAAACCGGAACCATCGTCTGTATCACCAATGTACATTCCTGGTCTTTTACGAACAGCTTCTAACCCCTTGAGGACTTTAATCGAGTCTGCTTTGTAACTATTTTCAGAATTTTTATTTTTTGTAGTCTTCATAATTTTATCGGAAAATTAAATTATAACATTTTTTATCAGTTATATGAAATGAGTTTAAACCTCGAATAGAAATTACCATTGATAAACAAGGAAAATATTGAATAAATTAAATTTATTTTGTAAGAAGTGATATTTTTCAAATTTTCATTGGCATAATTACAAAATAGCTTTGTTTGTCAGACTTATCTAAAACCAAAACTGGAGAAACGGCGTCTTGTAAATTCATTGTAATACTCTCATCTTCTATTTCAGAGGCGATATCAAGCAAGTATCTTGAGTTAAAGCTTACAGTAAGTGGGTCTGAGCTGTAATTGGCTTTTAATGTCTCTTTTCCTTCTCCTGAGGAAGAACTATTAACAAACAACTGAATATTATCTTTGTCCAAAGTTATTTTTACACCTTCCTTTCGATCAATAGAAACTGTTGTGACTCGCTCAACTGAATTTATTAAATCTTTTGCGTTAACTGACAAAATTTTTGAATTGTTTTTTGGAACAACCTTTTGATAATCGGGAAATTTACCGTCTATAATTTTCGAAGTTATTTTTGAATTACCTATTTTGAATTGAATTTTTGTATCGCTAGAATAAAGCAAAATTTTTTCATCGCTTTCTTCTAAAAAACTACATAATTGAAAAACAGTTTTTTTGGGCAGAATAAAGGATTTAATTTTTCCAGTATTTTCTATAGGCATGCTACTAGATGATAATCTGTGACTGTCTGTTGCTACGCCTGTTAGATAGAACTTACCGTTAGACTCTGTAGTGTGTATAAATATCCCGTTCAGATAGTGCCTGGTTTCATCGTTTGACATAGATATCTTGTTTTTATTGAGCAATGATAAAAAACCTTTTTTGTTTAAAGTTATTCCTTCGTTATTAAAACTGTCAGAAAAATTTGGAAAATTATCTACTGGTAAGCATAAAAGATTAAATTTTGAACTTTCGGCAGAAATACTTAGTTTGTTTTCATCTTTTAAGCTAAAAATAACATCCAAATTCGAAGGTAATTTTCTTAATAGATCGTGTAGTACCGTTGCAGAAGTTGTTGTGCTCCCGTCTTTAGTAATTTTCAGATCAGTAATTTCATCATAAAATACCAAGTCTAAATCCGTCGCCACAATACTCAGTTTGTTGTCTTTTACCTCCAGCAAAACATTAGAAAGTATTGGCAGTGTATTTTTTCTTTCAATTATATTGTGTGCAAAATTTAATGATTTTAGTAGGGTGTCTCGTTTTATTTGAAAGTGCATTTTAATCGCTTAAAATGATCGATTTTATCTCCTCGACATTTTTTTTCATTTCTTCATTATTTTGGTACAGCTTTTCTATAGTCTTAACCGCATGTATAACTGTGGTGTGGTCTCTGTTTGCAAATTTTCTACCAATTTCAGGTAAAGATCTCGTAGTTAATTTTTTAGCAAGGTACATGGCAATTTGCCTGGGTCTTGCCAATGGTCTAGATCTTCTTTGTGAAAGCATTTCCTGCAAGTTTATACTAAAAAAGTTCGAAGTCACATTTTGAATTTTTTCAATAGTTGTAATTTTACTATTTTTGTAAACATCCTTTAAAATTATTTTACAATCATTGACGCTAAGTTGTTTTTTGCTCATTTTGCTAAATGCAACAATTCTATTAAATAAACCGATAAGCTCTCTGATATTTGAGTTCGAATCTTTTGCCAGATAATCTATAACATCTTCGTTTAAATTAGGATATTCTTTAAAGGTATTCTCAAATTCTATTATTTTATCTTTTAGAATTTTAAGTTTTAATTCATATTCTGGAGTTCCAATATCAACTACTAAACCGCCTGACAATCTAGACTTTATTCTGTCTTGCACTCTGTCAAGTTTATTAGGAGCGCGATCTGACGATATTACGATTTGTGAGCTTTTATCAAATAGACTATTAAAAGTATGAAAAAATTCTTCCTGTAGCCCTTCCTTTCCTCTGATGAATTGTATGTCGTCTATTATAAAAACATTAGCTTTTCTAAAAAAATCTTTAAAATTTACCATTTCATTTTTTTTTATCGACTTGATGAATTGATACATGAATCTTTCAGCAGAAATAAACATAACGTTATTTTTTTCTTGTAATTCCAAGCCTATTGAATTTATAAGGTGCGTTTTTCCAAGACCTACGCCTCCATAGATAAAGAGCGGATTGTATCTTGAAAGTTGGGTGCATATTTTTTTAGCAGATAAATATGCAAGTTTATTGCTTTCTCCCAGAACAAAATTATCAAAATTTAAGTTGGAATTTAATCTATTATAATTCAGCACAGAGTCTTTGATGTCAGACACATTATTATTATTCTCAAAAGTTTGAGAGTATATGGCCCTGTTATCTGCTTTATCCTCCTGAATTTGAAACTCAATTCTATTTATGCTTACCTTGTGCTTTTTGATTGCGTCAAGAATTTTGTCAGCATATCTCGAAGTAATCCAGTCTCTAAAAAACCTTGTCTGAACGCCTAAAACCACATAGTGATTATATTCCTTAAGTAATTGAATATTTTTTAGCCAGCTTGTATAAATTTGAGAACCTAAAGTTTCTTTTAGGCTCTCTTGAACTCTGTCCCATTTTAGCAAACTCTCTTCTGATAAAAGCTGTTTGTCTATTTTTAAAGATTTCTTTTCCATGATTTTCTTTTAAAGAAATATTTTTTTATATCTTATTTTTTTTTAATTCAATCTCTGTGGGTTGTATTTTAAAAAAAAAAATAAAAAAATTTTTAGGTTGTAAAGCTATCGCTCAAATAGAAAAGAAAAAAAATTCAACTTTGAATGTAACTATTCTAGATTTAGATATTTTTTTGAAATTTAAATTTCCAACAACCTTTGATTGATTACAACTAGGTCTTGAGATTTTTTATTTTTTTAGAAACTCTAGAAATTTTTCTTGAAACACTTTTCTTTTTAACGACACCCTTTTTTGCAGCTTTCATTAATTCTGACTGAAATTCGGAATAATATTTCTGGATTTCTTTCTTATTATTATTTTTTAAAATTGTTTCCATTTTTTTAACGGCTAATTTGTATCTTCTCTTCCAGAACTTATTGATAAGGGCCTGTTTTTCTACCTTTTTGACTTTTCTTATGGCTGATTTTGTGTTTGGCATGAATGCAACGTATATATCTTTGAAATATTTGGGTCAATATTTAATTATTTTTGACATATAACATTATTAAAAAATGAAAAATATAAAACAGACCAAAACTGAGCTGGTAAGAAGGGTTTTTGACGATACCTTTAGTAAGTATGATCTTATGAATGACCTAATGTCCTTAGGAATTCATCGCGTCTGGAAGAGCAGATTAATTGATTGGATGAACCCAAAAGAGGGTGACCATTTAATTGATGTGGCCTCTGGAACGGGAGATGTTGCTAAATCTTTTTTAAAAAGAATACAATTTAAAGGTGAAGTAACTTGCGTGGAACCCAACAAGCTAATGTTTGATTATGGAAAGACAAAATTGAAAAAGTACAAAGAAGTTAAATGGAATTGTTCAATGGCTGAAAAATTACCATTCAAAAGTGAAACTTTTGATCTTTATTCTGTAAGCTTCGGTATAAGAAATTTCTCAAATATCGACATGTCTCTCAAAGAAGCTAGAAGAGTTTTAAAAAGCGGTGGAAGAATACTGTGTTTAGAGTTTTCTAAAGTAGAAAATGAGATGCTAGACAAAATTTATAAGGTTTATTCAAAATCGATTCCCTATTTAGGAAAATACATTACAGGAAAATCAGAGCCTTATGAATATCTGGTTGAAAGTATAGATAAATTTTACGAACAAGATGAACTTTTAGAAATTTTTAAAAAAAATGGATTTGATAAAGTTGAGTATAGAAGTCTTTCGGGAGGTATAGTTGCAATTCATTCTGGTTGGAAAATTTAATTATGTTAAAAAAAATTTTTCATTTATTTAAAATTACAAGAAAATTATCAATTTCTGGTGCTGTGGAGGTGCTTGATGAAATCAAACCAATTCCAAAAGTTTTAAAATTTGTTTTCTATATATTTTCATTTGGATCAAATAGTAGAATAGAAAAATCTAATAAAACTTCTGGAGAGAAACTCTGCGAAGCTTTGGAAAGCATGGGAACAACATTTATTAAATTGGGTCAATTTTTAGCAACTAGACCAGATATAATCGGAGAAGAAATTGCAAAAAAGTTAGAAAAACTACAGGACAAACTACTTCCTTTCGGCACAAACGAAGCCAAAGAAATTATAAAAAAAGAGATTGGCGAAAAATCGTTCAATAATATTGTATCGTTAAAAGATCCAATAGCAGCAGCTTCGATAGCACAAGTTCATTTTGCAAAAATAAGAATTGATGGTGCAGAAAAAGAACTTGCTATAAAAATATTAAGACCAAACATTCATCAAATCTTTAATGAAGAACTTGATGCCATAATGTTCCTTGCGTACATAATCGAAAATCTTTTTGAAAAAACAAAAAGACTAAAACTGGTTGAAGTTATTCACTTGTTAAAAGAAATTACCAATGTTGAAATGGACCTAAGATTTGAAGCTGCAGCTGCAAGTGAATTACATGAAAATACAAAAAATGATAATTTTATTAAAGTTCCAAAAATTTACTGGAATTATACGTCTAAAAAAATTCTAACCCTAGATAAAATCCAAGCAATCTCAATAAGAGAAATTGATAAGTTAAAACAATCAAACATTGATCTAAAAAAATTATCAAGAAATTTAATACAGCTTTTTCTAAAACAAGCTGTAAGAGATGGTTTTTTTCATGCTGATATGCACCAAGGTAATTTATTTGTTGATAAGGAGGGAAATATTATACCGATAGATTTTGGAATCATGGGACGTTTGGACAAAAACAATAGAAAATATTTGGCAGAAATACTTTATGGTTTTATTCAGAGAGACTATATTAAGGTAGCTGAAGTTCATTTTTTAGCAGGATTAGTTCCTAAAAACACATCCAAAGATGATTTTGCTCAGGCCTTAAGATCTATTGGAGAGCCTATATTTGGACAATCAGTTAAAGATATATCGGGAGGAAATTTGTTGGCGCAGTTATTTGATATAACAGAGAAATTTAATATGGAAACTCAAACTCAATTACTTCTTCTTCAAAAAACTATGGTCTCAGTCGAAGGTGTTGCTAGAAAGTTAAATCCTGAAACTAATATTTGGGCAATATCGAAGCCAATCTTAGAAGAGTGGGTAAAAAACACAAAAGGACCTGAGTCAAAAATAAAAAAAACAATAGAAGTTTCGAAAGAAATGTTGGAGAGAATACCGGATTTACCCGACGTTATGGATAAGGCAAATATAGCTCTACAAATGTTAGCTGAGGGAAAGCTTAACTTATATGCTGATGGGAGTAAAAATCTTGAGCTAGAAGAATTAAAAATGAAAAATATGAGAAACAATATAATTATAATATTTTTAGGTATTGTAGTAGGGTTGTTTATAGTATTTTAATTAGTCATGAGCCTACAAAATAAAAAAGTTTTATTAATAATTGGCGGAGGCATTTCTGCTTATAAATCTTTAGACTTAATAAGATTACTGCTTAGAAAAAAATCATCAGTAAAAGTTGTTTTAACAAAGAGCGGAAAAAAATTTGTAACTCTACTTTCAGTTTCATCTCTTTTGAAGGGTAAAGTCTTTGAAGAAATGTTTGAGGACAAGAACAAGGGCAAGATAGATCATATTTCATTGTCGCGTTGGGCAGATTTAGTTTTGGTTCTTCCTGCTACAGCAAATTTTATGTCAAAACTGAGTAGGGGAAGTGCGGATGATCTTGCTTCAACTATTGTGTTGGCGTCAGACAAAGAAATTTTTTTAGCGCCAGCTATGAATATTAGAATGTGGCTACACAAGGCAACTCAAAAAAATTTGAAATCATTAATTGAATATGGTTACAGATTCATAGGTCCTGAGAATGGAACAATGGCGTGTGGAGAGTATGGAAAAGGCAAAATGTCTAATCCCAGAAAAATTTTATCTTTTTTAGAAAGATACTTTAGAAATAAAGATTATTTAAAAAGAAAAAAAATAAATGCAATAGTAACCTCGGGACCCACAAGAGAATATCTGGATCCGGTCAGATATATTTCTAATGAATCAAGTGGAAAACAGGGTTACGAAATAGCTCTAGAATTATCAAGATTGGGCATAAAGACTACACTTGTATCTGGGCCAACTAATCTTCATTACAATAAGGATATTAAAGTTAAAAAGGTTACCTCGGGGAATCAAATGCTTGCGGCTGTCAAAAAAAATTTACCTACAGATATTGCGGTTTGTACTGCAGCAGTCTCTGATTTTAAACCTATGTTTATAAAAAAAAATAAAATAAAGAAAGAAATAAAATTTGATGAAATTAAAATTGAAAAGAATATAGATATTCTGAATTTTTTAGGAACAAACAATAGATATAAACCAAAATTATTAGTTGGTTTTTCTGCTGAAACAGAAAATCTTATTAAAAATTCTATCAAAAAAATGGAAGAAAAATTCTGTGATATGATAATAGCAAATGATATTTCAAAGCCTGATTTTGGTTTTAATAAAGATCAAAACCAGGTTACTATTATTGACAAAAATGGTAAAACTGAAAAAATTAGAAAAAGTTCTAAAAGATTTATAGCTTCAGTTATTGCAAAAAAAATTGTAGAAACATTTTTGTCAAATGAAAAAAAACTCAATTAAAAGCTCAGATTTTCAAAAATATTACAAACAACTTATACTAAAAAAAATCGGAGTTGCTGGTCAAAAAAAAATATTTAAGGCAAAAGTACTAGTTATAGGTGCGGGAGGACTTGGATGTCCGCTAATTTTATATTTAGCATATTCTGGGGTAGGAAATTTAGGCATTGTTGATAATGATAAAATTGAGCTATCAAACTTAAGTAGACAAGTGCTTTTTACTAGAAAAGATATTGGCAAATACAAAACCTTTGTATCTAAAAAAGTCGCAAAAAAAATAAACAGGAAAATAATTGTTAAAACTTTTACTAAAAAAATAGACGGTGACAATATAAAAAAAATTGCCAAAAATTATCCGATTATTTGTGACGGAACCGATAACTTTGAATCCAGACTATTAATAAATGATTACTGTATAAAAAATAAGAAAGTATTAATTTCTTCGGCAATAAATAAGTTTGATGGACAGTTATTTTCCTTTGATTTTAGAAAAAAAACACCTTGCTTTAGATGCTTTATGCCAGAAACTCCAGGTGAAAACTTAAATTGTGAATCAGACGGAATAATGACTACTCTTGCTGGAATTGCTGGTTCATTGCAGGCGAATGAGGTTATAAAATCAATTTTAAATATCAAAAATAATCTAAATGGAAACATTATGATATTTAATGCTCTGAACTCAAATTTCAGAAAAGTGAGGTTATTGAAAAATCCAAATTGTAAAAACAATCACATACATGGTTAAAATAATAATTTCTTTTTTTATATTTTTTTTGCTAGCTAGCTATTCTTATGCGGAGGGCGAATATTATCTGACTTTGAGAAGTGATAAAGTTAATCTGAGAGGAGGTCCTTCTTTGGAACATCCAATAAAGTTGGTGTATAAAAAAAGATTTTTACCTGTTTTAATAATTGATAAATCTTACAATTTTAAAAAAATTATTGACCATGAAAATAATTCTGGTTGGATACATGTTTCTCAATTATCTAAAAAGAAAGCTGCTTTAAATAACAGTGACAAATCAATAATTTTCAGAAAACCCTCTGAATATTCAAGACCTCTGGTTTTGCTCGAAAAGGGAAGACTATGTCTAGTAAAAAAGTGCAAAAATAACTGGTGCAAAATAAAAACTGGAAATTTTGTTGGGTGGATAAAAAAAAACTATTTAACTGGACGACTTTAAGTAATTTAACATTGTATTAACGTCACTCACCTTAAATGGATCAACATCATTGCTTTCATCGTTTTTTCCATCTTCGACGAACATTTTGACAAACTCACCATTGTCAATGAATGCGGAGTATCTCCATGATCTCAAGCCAAACCCCTGTTTAGGTTTGTTAACTAACATGCCTATTTCTTTTGTAAATTTGCCTTCTCCGTCTCCAATTGGTTTTACTTTAGATATCTTTTGATCTCTAAACCAAGCGTTCATTACAAACGAATCGTTTACTGACAAACAATAAACCTCATCTACATATTTTTTTAGCTCCTCGTATTTACCTTCATACCCGGGCACTTGTTGCGAAGAGCAAGTGGGCGTATATGCACCAGGCAATGAAAATAGAACGATTTTTTTGCCTTTAAATAAGTCGTTGGAAGTAATGTCTTTCCACTCTCCACCAATGGCACAACCACCGCCTAACGACTGGTTGTCGCCTATTCTAGTTCTAAATGTTACTTGAGGAATTTTCATTTTGTTCAATTATCCTTTATTTTTCTATATAATTTTTTATGAATACTAAGTAAAATATATTTAATATAATACGTTAATCAAGTATTAATTTGTCGCTATGATAAAAAAAAACAACTTCAAATATGAAGAATTAATTGATTGTGCTAACGGAAAATTGTTTGGTCCTGGAAATGCAAAACTACCGTCACCTCCAATGTTAATGTTTGACAGAATTACAGAAATAAAATCTGATGTGGGAAAATTTAAAAAAGGTTTTATAAAAGCTGAGCTTGATATAAAGGATAGAATGTGGTTTTTTGATTGCCACTTTAAAGAAGACCCTGTTATGCCAGGATGTCTAGGGCTAGATGCTATGTGGCAACTAGTTGGATTTTATTTAGGATGGATGGGAGAACCAGGAAAAGGACGTGCTCTAGGTGTAAATTCTGTTAGATTTACAGGAGAGGTTCTTAAAAAAGTCAAAATCGCAACCTATGAAGTTGATATGAAAAAAATTTTAAAAACTGAAGGTGGAACAGTTGGTTTTGCTGACGGAATTTTGAAAGCTGATGGAAAGCAAATATACTCTGCTGAAAATCTAAAAGTTGGAGTTTATAAATAATGAAAAGAGTCGTTGTTACAGGAATTGGAATAGTTTCTTGTTTGGGAAATAATCAAAAGGAAGTTTGTGACTCACTTATGAATACTAAGTCAGGTATTTCTTTTGCGGAAGAATATAAAGAACATAATTTAAAGAGTAATATCCATGGAAAACCAAATATAAAACTCGAAGATTACGTTGATAGAAAAGTTATTAGATTTATGGGTGACGGTTCTGCTTATAACTATATAGCAATGAATGAAGCTGTTAAGGATTCTGGTTTAAAAGAAAACGAAGTAAGCAATATCTCAACAGGAATGGTTATGGGGTCAGGTGGACCATCAATTAAAAACGTTATTTTAGCTGCTGACAAAACACGAGAAAAAAATCCAAAAAAAATGGGACCATTTATAGTTCCAAGAACAATGGCAAGTACCGCTTCGGCAACTTTAGCGGTACCTTTTAAAATAAAAGGGGTAAATTATACAATAAGTTCTGCATGCGCTACGAGCGGGCACTGTATCGGAAATGCTATGGAACTTATCCAGTTTGAAAAACAAAAAATAGTTTTTGCGGGCGGAAGCGATGAAGTCCATTGGGCATTGACTGGAATGTTTGATGCTATGACGGCACTTTCCTCAAAATATAATGACACTCCACAGAAAGCTTCTAGACCTTATGATAAAACAAGAGATGGTTTTGTGATTGCGGGCGGTGGAGGAGTTTTAGTTTTAGAAGAAATGGAATATGCTAAGGCAAGAGGAGCAAAAATTTATGCTGAATTAACGGGCTACGGAGCTACTTCTGATGGTTTTGACATGGTTGCGCCTTCAGGGGAAGGAGCCACTAGATGTATGAATATGGCACTAAAAACAGCTAGAAATAAAATTGATTACATTAACACTCACGGAACTTCAACGCCTGTTGGCGATATAACAGAGTTAAAAGCTATCCAAGGAACGTTTAAAGATAAAATACCAAAAATTAGTTCAACAAAGTCACTTTCTGGTCATCCGCTCGGTGCGGCTTCGGTACATGAAGCAATCTACTCTTTAATCATGATGAAAAATAATTTTATTGCTGCTTCTGCAAACGTAAATGAAATGGATGATGAAGCAAAAGAGTTTCCAATAGTGACTAAAGTCGAAAAGGGTGTAACATTAAACTCTGTAATGTCGAATAGTTTTGGTTTTGGTGGAACCAATGCTGCTTTGGTTTTTGAAAAGGTATAATAATGAACTTGGTTAAAGGTAAAAAAGGTTTAATAATGGGCGTGGCTAACGACAGATCCATAGCCTGGGGTATAGCTAAAAAACTTTCCGAAAATGGAGCCGAATTAGCTTTTACTTATTTAGGTGATGCTCTTAAAAAAAGAGTTACTCCTTTAGCTGAATCTGTAAATTCCAAATTTCTATTAAATTGCAACGTAGAAAATAAAGACGATATTGTAAAAACATTTCAAGAAATCAAAAATAAATGGGGTCAACTAGATTTTGTAGTACATGCCATTGCTTTTTCAGACAGAGCCGAATTATCAGGTGAATACATAAATACTTCGAGAGAAAATTTTGCAAAAAGTATGTTGGTTTCTTGTTTTTCATTCACTGAAATAGCAAAAGAAGCTTCAAAAATAATGAAGAACGGTTCCAGCATGCTTACTCTGACTTATGAGTCTACAAAAGTAATTCCTAATTATAATGTTATGGGGGTTTGCAAAGCAGCTTTGGAATCGAGTGTGAAATATATAGCTAGAGATCTAGGCTCCAAAGGAATCAGGGTGAATGCTATAAGTGCTGGACCAATTAAAACTTTGGCTGCGTCAGCCATAGGTGATGCAAAATTTCTATACAAATGGAGTGCAGATCATTCTCTATTAAAAAGAAATGTAGATATAGATGACGTGGGAAAATCTGCCTTGTACTTATTAAGTGATCTTGCCGCTGGCGTTACTGGAGAAGTTCATTATGTTGATGCAGGCTATAATAAAGTAGGAATGCCAGATCCAAAGAATATTTCGTAGTAATTTATGCTTGCTTCATTGAAAGCTTAACTTTACCTCTGTCAAAGCCAACAACTTTAACTGAAACTTCGTCACCTTCTTTTACAACATCTCCAACTTTTGCTACTCTTTT
>Ga0066836_10001117_pt1 | contig 13880 bp, 11 predicted proteins | sample ETNtaG_18_FD_71568 | JGI IMG/M metagenome (GOLD analysis project Ga0066836, IMG submission 71568) | Marine microbial and viral communities from oxygen minimum zone, Eastern Pacific Ocean - ETNP201302SV91 | ecosystem: Environmental > Aquatic > Marine > Oceanic | place: Pacific Ocean: Eastern...
AAAACTCCTAGACGATCAAACTGTATCTCTTCAACAAAATCTCTTAATGCCTTAAAATGATCTTCTGTCTCACCAGGATACCCCACTATAAGTGTCGTACGCAGTGCAATCTCAGGAATCGCCTCCTTTAGCCGGCTTATACGATCTCTGATTCCTTTTTGACCAAGTCCCCTGCGCATGGATGCTAGTATATCATCCGCTGCATGCTGTATAGGCATATCCAGATAATTACAAACCTTATCCGATTCAGCCATAGAGTTAATAATACGCTGTGATAAGTGTGCAGGGTGGGCATAGTGAACTCGAATCCAATCAATACCATCTACTCCATTTAACTCCCTTACTAAATCGCTAAGATAAACTTTTTTATCAAGGTCCCATCCATATGAGGTTGTATCCTGAGCAATGACCAATAATTCTCTGGTACCATTAGAAGCTAGCCGCTCAACTTCTTCAATAATAGCGGGAATAGTTCTACTTTTCTGAAGGCCTCTCATTATAGGTATACTACAGAATGAACATCCATTATCACAGCCCTCCGCTATTTTAACATAAGCATAGTGCCCTGGTGTCAGAAGTGACCGGAAAAACAACGGGTCATCTTTTGCATAATCCTGTCCCGTTAAAAAAGAAACTATCTGGCGGTGATCATTGCTACCAAAAATTCTGTCAATTTCTGGTATTTCTTTTTGAATTTCTTGGGGATAACGTTCTGAAAGACACCCCATGACAACTAATTCTTTTAAAGACCCTGTTTTTTTCATCTCTGCTGCCTGTAGAATGGTATCTACCGATTCTTCTCTGGCAATATCTAAAAATCCACAGGTATTTACCACAATGGTTTCTGCCTCTTCTGGGTGATCCGTGATAGTAATATTAGTCTTGTTTAGTCCACCAAGTAAAATCTCTGAGTCAACCAGGTTTTTTGCACATCCCAAACTGATTAGATTTATAATCTTATTTTTAGTCATCTATATTTTACAATTCTGTTTTACCCAAAAGTCCATCAATATAATCAGATGGCTTAAATGATGCTATGTCAGATATTTTTTCACCTATGCCAACAAATTTTACAGGTATTTTCAATTGATTATATAGAGGAAATACTATTCCACCCCTTGCAGTACCATCCAATTTCGTTAAAATAGCGCCACTAATTTTACAATGTTTTCCAAACTCTTTTGCTTGAACTAGTGAGTTTTGGCCTAGGTTTGCATCAATAGTGATAAGAGCACAATGCTTGAATTCTGGAAAGCGATTTTTAATGATTCTATCCATCTTATCTAATTCTTCCATCAGGTTACCATGAGTATGTAGCCTCCCCGCGGTATCTACTAAAACTACATTGCTTTTTCGCGCTTTAGCAGACTCAAGGCCATTAAAAAGTACAGAGGATGGATCTTTTGTTTCCTCATTATAAATAAAATTACAGTCTACTTGTTTACTCCATATTTTTAATTGATCAATCGCAGCCGCTCTATAAGTATCCGCAGCAATCAAAGTAACATTATGACCAGAGCTACTATATAGATTGGATAACTTGGCAGCGGATGTAGTTTTGCCACTACCATTTACACCTACGATTAAAATTACAATTGGTTCTTTATCTACGATGAAACTCATATCATCAGATAAATGATTGAGAAGATGAATTTTTACTTTATCAATAAAATCTTTTCTAGAATATGATTTACTTATACTGAGAATATCTTCCACCATTTCAAACCCCATATCAGTCTCCAATAAAACTTCTTCTAGTAGATCCATACTATCATCAGTAGGTTTATTTTTTGAAAGGTTATTAAATGCTTTACTAATGGTTTTTCTTGATTTCGCAAGAACATCATAAATCTTATTGAACACGCCCAACCCTTATTGAAATAATGAAATTTTTCAAGTATTGAAACATACTTATAATTAGTAAACCAGTTGCTGTATAGATTGAAGTCATTTTTAACCAAGGCAAGGAGTTAAGCTCAAAAATATGAAGGAATACACCCAAGGTCGTTATTCCAGTCGCCCATTTACCCCACCAATTAGCATGTAAAATCATAAATCCATAATTAATGCAATAAATAGCAAATGTTGCAATCACCACATGCCTAGCTAAATAGAAGATAAAAAACCAAGCTGGAAACTGATTTATACCAACTAGGTAAACTAAAACTGAAATTATAACAATAAAATCTGCAGCAGGATCAAGCCATTTACCAAAATGAGTTACTGATCCCGCTCTTCGCGCAAAGTATCCATCTAAAGCATCTGAAAGAATTGCCGCCAAGATTAACGCCCCAGTAATCCAATTCCACGATTCATAAACCATTGAATAAATTATTGGAATTGCAGAAAGAGCGCGTAGCAAGCTAATCAAATTAGCAAGAGTAAGCACTCGAGTAGGATCGTTAATAATTCGATCCTTTAAATTTAACTTTTTTGGTTCTGTCATATGATTGGGTATGGAAAGTAGATATTAATTATCTTAGTATCAAAAAGGATTGAATTCAATCATGGATTAAATTTTGGATAATTCGAGATGTTGATCCTAAGTTATTTCTTATAACATCTTTTGCCGCTTTACTTGCTATTTCCAATCTATTAGACTCACTAAGAAGAAGACCCAATATTCTTTCAAATTCTTTCTGACTATCTATACAAAAACCTCCACCATTTTTTATTAATTCATAAGCTTCAGGTGCGTGATCATGTTTAGGACCAAATAGGACAGGCAAAGAAGCAACTGCAGGCTCCATTACATTGTGGATTCCAGTTGACATTCCTCCACCTATAAAAGCAATCTGCCCTTGCCAGTAGAGTTTTGAAAGAATACCTACTACATCAAGGATCACTATTTTATCATCAGGAAGCAATAAATCTTTTAGATTGTTAACAACCAATGGTTTATAACCTAAAACATTATATTGTGATTTTATTTTATTTATCTGTCTTTTATTTGGTTCATGTGGAACATGTAAAACTTTTAGATCTGAAAATGAAGATAATAAATTCGACAGCCCTGGTATAATAAATTCATTATCTTCAGCGTGTGAGCTACCTATAATTATTCGTTTTTCTCTTTTAAAAATAGAATATTTTTCCTCTGGTAAAAATTCTTTTGCTGATTCCATTACCATATCATACCTAGGATTTCCCAATTGTCTAATAAGCGATGTATTATTATTGCCAATAATTTCACTGATTAATTTTTTATCTTTATCCGTGATAGTATATATTGCATCCATAGCTCCATATAAATATTTATAGAAGTTTTTTACAAAAGGTTGAAACTTTTTCGAATCTTTCTTAATCCTAATTGCAAAAATACTTGTCTGGATAGATTTATATTTAGCAAGCCATATAAAATTGGGCCATAAATCGTATGCTACAAAAACAAATTTTTTAGGATTACAAATATTGAGAGCTCTAGAAATCACCCATGGAAAATCAAAAGGCAAATATATTTTAAGGTCCATGGCATCACTGTTTGCAAATTCGTATCCAGAGGGAGAGGTAAAGCTCACTATATTAATAAAGGAGTTATCAATCTCTTTCATTCCTTCTATAATGGGCTTTAACTGAAAAAACTCCCCAAGGCTAGATGCGTGAAACCAGTATATTCCTTTATTTATTTTACAATTATTAAAGAATAACTTTAATTTACTGAGAGAGCGAAATCGACCTATGTTCCCTATTCTTAATTTTCTATTAAAAACAGATAATACCATAACCAATATAAATAAAAGCGGATATATAATACCGTTATATAAAATAATCCAAAAAATTTTCATACTTGATATTTTAACATTTTACCAAAGAATTAATTACATCTTTTGGAGTGATTGATTCAAGGCACACCTGAGATTTACGATAGCAAGGTAATTTCCCATTTTGGGAGCATGGCCTGCACCATACTTCTTTTTGGATTTGGTTAGAACCTAATAAATTTACTCCCCCACCTGTCTCTGATGAAGTAGGTCCAAGAATCATATTTACATGTTTTCCAAGCGCCTCTGCTGCATGTACTAGACCAGTATCGCTCCCAATAATGAATTGTGCATTAGCCATAATGGCAAGAGCCTGCCGCAAACTCGTCTTTCCTGCAAGGTTCACTACATTGTCTAACTTTGATGATATATCAAAACAAATTCTATCATGCTCAGAGCCAAGTAATACAACGGGCATATTTATTTTTTTAAGTGTCTCAATATAGTTTTCTGCAGGCCACTGTTTCTGGGGCCATGCTGCACCTGGAATTATAGTAACAAAATCATTGAATATACCTTTCTCCAACAACATCTTCTGAGCTTCTTTAATCTCATGATTGCTTACTATCAATTTAGTATGTGGTAATTTTGAATGATCATTTAATAAGTGGCCGAAAGTATCGTGATACATAGTAAGAATTGAGAAGTCTGATGCAAACTCATTGCGATGAAATAAAAATAACATTAGTCGTTTCATTCGAGGTTTTTTTATTTGGTAAAACTTTGCTGAAATTCGGAATAATAAAATATTAGAGCGTATAGAATTATGTAGATCAAAAATAATTTTATATTTTTTTTCTTGAAGATAATCAGCAAAATTCCATAATTCTCTCAATGTAGATTTAGGATTGATTGAAAGTAAGATATCAATATCAGGATGATATTCTAATAATGGAGCAAAAGTTTCTAAAGTTAAAAATGTTATCTGAGCTTCTGGGTATGCTATCCTTATCGTTCTCAATGGCGATGTGGAAAGAACAATATCTCCGATTGAGCTGAATCGGATGATCAGAATTTTTTGATCGTATTCCATCTGATTTATTTAATTCTGGAAACATTAAAAGCTACAAGGTCATGCATTGATTGTCTAATAGGCGAATCCGGGTATGAGGATATTGCATCAATAGCTTTATTGGAAAATTCATCGATCTTTTTAAAGGCATAACCAACACCGCCGGCATTTTCTATAATACCTCTAATTTGAGAGAGTACACCTTTATTTTTGTGTTTTTTATCTATTAATCTTTTTAAATAACGATTTTCTTTTTTTGACATATTATTTTTTGAAAAAATTAGAGGTAGAGTAATCATATTTTTCTTTATATCACCATTCCCATTTTTCCCAGTATCATTCTCACTACCCAATAAATCAAATATATCATCTTTAATTTGAAATGCAATTCCAAAATTTTGCCCATAAGCATGTGTAGCTTGTCTGTCTTTTCTACTTTTTGTCGTTGTTATTGCTCCTAATTCACAACTCGTAGCAAAAAGGGAAGCTGTTTTTTGACTAATCATTTCAAAATATACTTCTTCAGTCATGGACCTTGTAATACTTTTTTCAATTTGAAGTATTTCTCCAGCGCTTAGTTTTTCTGCTGTATTGGATATTTTCTCTAGAGCATCAAAATCCTTTAGACTAATCATATTGATTAAAGCTTTACTAAGTAAATAATCACCCATTAGTATTGATAATTTATTCTTCCATATCATATTGATTGATGGGTTACCTCTTCTAAGGGTAGCCTCATCTACAACATCATCATGAACTAAAGTTGCAATATGCAAAATTTCCATCATCGCAGCTGCCCTATAGCTATTTTTTGTTGGTTCACCACACAACCTAGAGGAAAACAACGTAAGAATTGGTCTAATATTTTTTCCACGGTTTCTAATTAAAAATTTAGAAATTGAATTAATGAGTCTCACCTCGGACTTAATGGCATGCTCAAATTCTTTTTGGAAAAGTTTTATATCTTCCAAAATAGGTTGTGTAATACCTTTTAAAGTAATTGAATCTCTATGCATCTATTACAAAAAATAACTTTATTAATCTATGAATTTCAATCAGCTTCTATTACGATTTACTAACCAGGACACACCAATACTGGCCTCATATAACAATGTCAGTGGGACAGACATTATTAACATTGAAAGGGGGTCAGGTGGTGTAATAAATGATGAAATTATAAAAATAGAAACAACTGCATGTCTTCTGTAATGCTTCATAAATGCAGGTGTTAATATACCTATTATAGATAAAATAAATGAGACTACAGGTAATTGAAAAATCAACCCTGCACCTAATAATAGCCATATTAGAAAACTAAAATAATATTGGATGGAAAAATTATTTTCAACAAGGTTTGAGCCTATACCGCTGAAAAACTCAAGAGAAAAGGGTATGAGAATTAAATAGCCAAATAAGATTCCTGCTATAAAGGATGTAAATGCAAAAAACACTACAGGTAAAGCAAATTTTTTTTCATTTACCTTTAACCCGGGCTCTATAAATTTCCAAAATTGATAGATCAAGTATGGCAGAACAATTATAAAACCAGCTATAAATGATATCGACCATTTTATGATGAACATACCCTGAACCTTCAAACTAATTAGATTAATCGTATTAGAAGTACTTGTTGTGGGTTTTAAAAGTACGTTTAAAATAGAATCAATATTCCCAAATGAAAGAATACACCCAATCACAATTGCAATCAATCCCCTGATGATTCTGATTCGTAATTCTTCAAGATGATCTAAAAAACCCATTTCAGATTGTTTATTATTTTTCAATTTTAAGATTTACCTAATAATTCTTTAGCAATGACATTTGGTGCTTTTTTAATCTGTTCTAATTTTTGAGTTAATTGATCCAAAATTTTTATTTTATCATTACTCCAGAAAGTATTCTCTAGTTTCTCACGTACAAGATCAAAAACTCTTTTTTTATAACGATCTAATCTGCGTCTATCAAGTAACCCACACTGCGTCATTGATTCTAAGTGATTTTGTATTCCAAAAAATAATTCTACGATACCATTTGATTGAGTTGCAATTGTGTTAAATACTGGAGGTTCAATTTTATCCTTTGGATTAAAAGAGTGTAGTACATTTTTCAATAAAGATGCTAACCTATTTGCTCCATCTCTATCTGATTTGTTTACTACAAAGATGTCTGCTATTTCTATTAAACCTGCCTTCATTAATTGGATTTCATCTCCTGATTCAGGGACAAGTACTACAATACATATATCCGCAGTATTCACAATGTCATGCTCCCCTTGCCCAACACCAACAGTTTCATAAATAATAATATCCTTTCCACTGGCAGCCAAAACATCTCCAATCTCTTGAGATTTTCTAGATAAGCCACCTAAGTCTCCATTATTACCCACGCTGCGAATGAAAACTTGGTCATTCCAAGTATATTTATTCATCCTAATTCTGTCACCCAATAATGAACCTCCAGTAAAAGGGCTAGTGGGATCAACTGCGATAACACCTACAGTTTTTTTATTTGCCAAGAAAGTTTCCATTAGATTGTTTGTTAAAGTACTCTTACCAGCACCTGGTGGTCCTGTTATTCCAATCCTTATTGATTTACTGGTATAAGAATAAATTTTGCTTAAAGAGGAAGAAGAAATTTGATTATTTTCAATAAGAGTAATCGCTTTTGCGATAGATCCATGGTCATTCTCCAATATGCCATGGATGAGTTTTTGGGACATCTAGGAATCAAACTCCTTAATAAATTTTTTATAATCTATAATATTAAGTTCTCTACCATTACGAAGAATATATTTTTCATCTTCAAGAATACCCATTGCTCTTGAGACTGTTTCTCTAGATGTGCCTGCCATATTAGCGATATCTTGCTGTATAGGAATTTTTTTTATCCTTACTTGTCCATTTTTGATTACCCCTTGTTCATCAGCAAAACGAATAATACAAAGAGCAATTCTTTTTTCAGCATCACTTAATGATAGGCTTACTATATGCCTATCACTTTTTCTAAGACGAAGAGCCATTTCTTTTATTAACTGGATTGCTATCTTTGGATAGTTATGCAAAACATCAATGAAATCTCCCCGGTTTAACGTAAGGACTTCAGTTTTTTCTAAAGCAATAATATTTGCAGATCTTGATTCACCATCTAATAAAGACATTTCACCAAAAAAGTCTCCTGATCCCATCATAGCTAATATTACTTCTCTACCATCTTTACTCAATCTTGTTACTTTTACACTTCCATGAACAACAAAAAAACATTGTTCACCTTCAGAATCTTCTAAAAAAATATACTGACCAGAATCAAAAGTTCTCGAAATCATTTTTTCAGCTATATAACCTAGCTCTTTTGATGACAAATCCCAAAAGAGTGATACAGATTGTAATAGTTCAATCTTCTTCATAATTGGAAAATACTAATCATACTATGTTTTTTCAAATTTTATATATATTATTATAGTATAGATATATAAGTGAAATATAAAAAATTCTCAATATTTTAATAAAACATGGCATTGACTCTAGAATCGCAGATATAGTAATATCCCCGACTCTAAATTAAGGAAATATTTATGGATAGACATCCGCAACAAATTAAACGTGAGAGACAAGACAAAAAAAGACGGGCTCGGAATGTAGAAAATCTTTCGAGGCTTCGTACACATATAAAAAAAGTTTTAGATGCTACATCAAAATCAGATGCTGAAAAAATTTATGGAGATACAGTAAAAATAATTGATAAAGCTGTAAATAAAAATCTTATTCATAAAAATACAGGTTCTCGAAGGAAGGCTCAAATCACCCGCCACCTAAATTCACTTAGTTAAGACTTTAATATTAAAATCAACTATCAGAAACCTGGTAGTTGGGAGCTTCCTTTACAATTCTCACTTCATGAGGGTGATTCTCTTTAATACCTGCAGCAGTAATTTGAACAAACGAAGAATTTTTTCCAAATTCTTCGACTGTTTTACAACCACAATATCCCATTGACGATCGAACTCCTCCGATTAATTGATGAATAGTATTTCGTACCGGTCCCCGGTAGGGCACCATACCTTCTATACCTTCAGGGACTAATTTAGTAGAGTCTGATCTTTCTTGAAAGTACCTATCCCCGCTTCCTTCCTTCATAGCACCCATTGACCCCATCCCACGATATGATTTATATTGACGCCCTTCATACAAGATTGTTTCACCCGGGCTTTCATCCATACCCGCTAATAAACTACCTAACATTACTGATTGTGCACCAGCAGCGATAGCTTTTGCAATATCTCCGCTATATCTCAAACCTCCATCAGCTATAATAGGAATATTGTTTTTTTGTGCAGCATCAACAGCGTCCATTATAGCTGTAAGCTGAGGGACACCTACACCAGCAATCACTCTTGTGGTACAACTTGCACCCGCACCAATACCGACCTTAACACAGTCTACTCCTGAATCAATTAATGCCTGTGTTCCTTCAGCTGTTGCTACATTACCTGCAACAACCGCTAGATTTGGAAAATCAATTTTTAATTTTTCAATTGTCATTAATACACCTTTTGAATGACCGTGGGCTGTATCAACTACAATGACATCAACATCTACAGCCGTAAGAGCTGCAGTGCGTTCAAATGTGTCATCTGTAACGCCTATTGCCGCACCAACCCTTAATCTTCCATTATTATCTTTGCAGGCATGTGGGTAATCTTCATTTTTCTGAATATCCTTTACTGTAATTAAACCATTGAGGTTCTGCTCTTCATCAACGACTAAAAGTTTTTCGATTCTGTATTTTTGTAATATATCTTTTGCTTTTTCAAGAGACGTACCTACAGGTACTGTAATCAAGTTTTCAGACGTCATTCTATCTGACACCTTAAGCATTTCGTTTATCTCGAATCTTATATCTCTATTAGTAATTATTCCTATCAATTTCTCATTATCAACTACTGGTAATCCACTAATTCTATACTCAGACATAATGTTTTTTGCATCGGCAATTGTAGAAGATTTATCCACTGTGATAGGATTTAATATCATGCCACTTTCAGATCGTTTAACCTTATCTACCATATTAGCTTGATCATTGATATTTAGATTTTTATGTATAATACCCATTCCACCTGTTCTTGCTAGAGCAATAGCCATATCACTTTCTGTAACCGTATCCATAGCAGCACTTAAAATTGGTATATTCAGTTCAATATCTTTTGTAAGATTTGTTTTTAAACTAACATCATTTGGTAAAACAGCTGATTTTTGTGGTACTAGAAGAACATCATCAAAGGTAAATACCTGCTTAAAAGGTGGTCTATTTTTCACTGTTACTCCAGTCCTATAAAATTTGAAATAATTTCTAATAACTTTCCTGATTGAACCTGTTGAGAAACACTATCAATCTCTGGATTAAGGCTCCTATCACCCTTATCATAAAAACAATATTTTTTGAGTTGTTTAAGAATAGGTGCCGTTCCTTTTCCTGGATTCAAATCTGGAGATGCAATATGATTTGCTGCGCCTGCAACTATTAACTCTATTCCTAAAATAACACTAAGGTTATTCTGAATATTTAATAGTTTGTATGCTGCCCAAGGAGCCATACTCACTAGGTCTTCTTGCCCTCCTGAGGTAGACAATGAATCAATACTAGCTGGGTGAGATAGTGTTTTATTTTCAGATACAAGTGCAGTTGCAGTAACATGAGACATCATATACCCTGATTCAATTCCTGGTGATAGTGTAACAAAAGGTGGTATTCTATTTTCAATGCCTTTCATAAAATAGTGTACCCTCCTTTCAGATACAGCTCCGAGTTCTGAGAAAGCTATTGATAAGTGGTCCATAGCCTGTGCAATATGTTCGGCATGGAAATGTCCCGAGTTCACTACATTGCCATTATGTAAAATAATTGGATTGTCACTTACACTATTGATCTCATTATTTACCATTTCTACCGCATGAGAAAATGTATCTCTACAAGCACCATGAATATGAGGTATACAGCGGAAACTATATGGGTCTTGTACTTTTCCACAATTATTATGAGATCTCACAATTTCACTGCCAATTAACATTGCATAAATATTCTTTGCAGAAATTTTTTGTCCTGGGTGCGCTTTAATTTGGTGAACTTTTTTGTGGAATACCTTTCTACTAGAAAAACTATTTTCCACAGAAATAGCTCCAGCTATGTCTGCGGTTTTCAAAAGAGAATCACCATCAATTAGCGCTTTAATCGCAATTGCAGTTGATACCTGTGTCCCATTGATTAAACTAAGACCTTCTTTAGGTTTTAAAATTAAAGGTTTGATTCTTGCTTTCTTTAATGCAATTGATGTACTAATTCTTTTATTTTTATAAAATACTTCTCCTTCTCCAATAAGGCATAGAGTCATGTGACCTAAAGGATTTAAATCTCCACTTGCTCCCACTGATCCTTTCTGTGGTATTACAGGCAGAATATCATTATTAAGGAATTGAATAATTTTTTGTGCAACCTCAAGCCTTACCCCACTATAGCCTTTTGCGAAAGTGAGTAATTTTAAATATAGTACTGAACGTACGATACCTAATTGTAACGGTTCTCCTACGCCTGAGGCATGGCTACGTGCTAAGTTGATTTGCAATTTTTCTAAGTCTTTCTTATCAATCTTTATATGACTCAAATTACCAAAACCAGTATTTACTCCATATATAGTGCTACCTTCTTTTAATTTTAATTTTAAACGATGATGTGACCTTTTTATATTATTAATGGAATCCTTTGTTAGGGAAACGCGCGTGGGTCCCTTAAATAATGATTTAAATTCAAGATATGTTATACTTCTCGTTGAAACAGTTAAGGGTTTCATTATTTAATTTATCAGCAATTATCTGTTCATTCCAACGATTGAAAATTTTATCTAATAGTAGTAAAATCTGAAAATATTTTCATTTCTAGCGGTAAAGACTGGCTGAAAATTTCGCCATACCGTTTAACCACAATACGATTATCTAAGCAAAGAAATTTCCCTTCATCATAGCTAGTTCTAATTAACCTGCCAAACCCTTGCCTAAATCGAATTGCGGCCTCAGGTAGACTAAATTCCATGAAACTATTCCCACCCATTTTATTTACAAAGTCAGAGTATGATCTAATCAATGGCTCACTGGGTACATCAAATGGTAACTTAACTAGGACAAGGATCTCCAATAGATCGCCAGGTAGATCAACGCCCTCCCAGAAACTGTTTGTTCCAAATAAAATACCATTTGGATTTTGATGCATTGCCTTAATAATTGCTGGTTTTGATGCACCTCTAACTTGTGCGAATAATGGCAGGTCTCTACCACCAGATTTATTCCTTATATGCTTGGCTGTTTCACTTAATGCTTTTATTGAAGTAAACAGCACCATTATTCTCTTGGAGAATTGTTTATTAAGATAAAAAATTAAATCACTAATTGCTTTTGGGTCATTTGAGATTTCTCTTGAACCGCCATATTGATAGTAATTGACTTGCTCATTATATAAAAATGGACTTAAATATTCTTTGGTAGTTATACTTCCTAACTGATCCAATCCAGTCCTTCCTAAAAAGTAATCAAAGGAATCTTGCACTTTTATAGTAGCAGATGTAAGAACACAATTTCTAAGATTTTTAAAAAAAACATCACTAAGTGTTCCTGATACATCTATTAACGATGCATTCAATGTTAATTTAAGTTTTTCTTTTTCTGAGCCAGGATTTCGATAATCTCCCTCCATCCAGTATACCCACTCAGAGTCTTGGTTTTCGGTAAGAAGTATAATCGTTTCTACCAGGCCTGAAATAGTTTCTACACCATGGTCCAAAGCAGCATGTAAAATTGGATATTCCGACCGTGATGGATCCTTCTCAAGTATTAATTTTTTCATTTTATCTAGTATAGTGAATACTTGCTGAAAACTACTTTTCATTAAACTGATTTCTGAGAATATTGAAGCATAAACTTTCTTTATATTTCCAAGTATTGGTTTATCTTGATAGACTTTTGCAGTGGTGAATCTTTCTCGATTGCTTTCAGTCAATTGCTCCATAAATTCTCTAAGATTCTGTTGTGATTTTTTTACTGCTATTTTTAGCTCATCCTGATATTTACTAATCTCTGGATTTATATCACTAATATGATTTAGGATATTATTCCAACGACTGGAACGAGGGAATGATGGATCTACCATTTGTAAATGATATAAAACTTGTGATTCACTCCATTCAATTTTAAACTGATCATATGCTGATTTAATCAGATTATGAGCTTCATCTACCACAACAGAATGATAATTAGGAAGAAGTCCTTTCTGGTTAAGATCTGTCATCAAAAGAGAGTGGTTTACAATAATAATGTTAGCTTGAAAAATTACTTTTTTAAGTCTACCATAATAACATCCACTATATCTGCTGCATATATCCCCAGTGCAAAATCCAGAATCACTACAAATAGCGTTTTTCAGCCAGTTTCGTCGGGCATTTAAAAAACCAGAACATTCAGCTAAGTCACCTGTCTCAGTCCAATGCATCCAAATTAAAACAGGGATCAATGCTTCAATATCAATTTCGTCTAATGTTCGCGAATCCGATAGCAACCAATTAAGTCTTGTTTTACAAATATAATTTTTTCTTCCTTTCAGCATCACAGCTTTTAAAGAAACATCTAAAGCCTCTGATAACAAAGGTAAGTCTTTATGAAATAATTGGTCTTGCAAATGTTTTGTATGACAGGCAATCACTATTGGAGAATCATTATCTTTAGTCTTTGATTGTTTTATAGCACCATAAAGGTAAGCCATTGATTTACCAAGACCTGTTCCAGCTTCTATAACACCTATACCCTGGTCATCAGATAAAATTTTATCAACTAACTGAGAATACTGTGCTTGATTATATCGACTTTCAAAATTTGGATGGACTCCAGACAATAATCCATTTGTTCCAAATACATCCTCCGCTGTGAATGACTCTACATCTTTTGAACCACTATAAATAAAAGTATTTTTCTTACATTGGGAGATTTTTTCCTGTTTAATTAGTCCTCTCTCAAGATTGCCATTTTTTGTTAATTCATTTCCAAGATCAATATATAGTTGTTGATTTGGAA
>Ga0066836_10001122_pt1 | contig 13823 bp, 10 predicted proteins | sample ETNtaG_18_FD_71568 | JGI IMG/M metagenome (GOLD analysis project Ga0066836, IMG submission 71568) | Marine microbial and viral communities from oxygen minimum zone, Eastern Pacific Ocean - ETNP201302SV91 | ecosystem: Environmental > Aquatic > Marine > Oceanic | place: Pacific Ocean: Eastern...
GGCAACTTGTGGACTCATTCTGTAACACATGAAGGTGATCTGAGCGGAACTGGCGGCCGAGGATTCACAGGTGTAATTGACGATGCAACGTTCTACAATCTGGCTCTCACCGAAGAGCAAGTGATTGCCCACTTCGAAGATGGATTCGCAGGTGCTCCAGATAAGATTGAAATTACTGCTCAACCTCAAGACACTTCAGCTCCTGAAAATAAACCTGCTACCTTTAGTGTCGATTTTACAGGCATGCCAGTAGTTGATGTCAAGTGGATGGTTAATGGAGAAGAGGTTGCAACCGATTCTGCGTTAACATCTTCAAGTGTCACAATCACTGCAACTGCAGCAATCAATGGAGCTAAAATTAAAGCTGAGCTAACAAACAAAGCTGGATCAGTCACAACAGCGGAAGCAACCTTGACTACAATCATCGACAGCACTGCCCCTGAAATCAGTTCGATTAGTGCTTATGCGGGCACATTAAACTCTATTACAATCGTGTTTAATGAACCACTCGATGCTGGATCAGCTTCAAACGCAGCAAACTACAAGGTTGATGGATTGGAAGTGACTGCTGCCGCACTAGGTGAAGATGGGCAAACTGTTACATTATCTACAAGCCAACAAACAGCCGGCAATTACTCTGTAACAGTTTCTGGCGTTAAAGATCTTCAAGCCAACGCATTCAGTGGATCCTCCTCTGTTTCATCTGTGGTTGATTATGCCCAAGAGATTATCTCTGACGGTCCAATCATATATTGGAAATTAGCTGAAACAGAAGGAACTGTTGCTACTGACGCAATGGGGCTTAGAAACGGTGCCTACACAGGTGCACCAACATTAAACGTTGATAGCCTGGTGCCTGCCTCAAGTGATGGAGCTGTTCAATTTAATCCAGACAATGCTGATGTGATCAAAATTGGTGATAACCCGCAAATGAACACAGGAACCTTTAAGCAGAAGACACTTGAATTCTGGTTCAAAGCCGATTCTTTACCAAAGGCTGAAGCGGATGTTCCATATCAGAAGAAAATGGTTCTATGGGAACAAGGTGGCGGCTGGAAAGGATTAAGGTTCTATCTGAATGCCACGGACGATTCTGATTCACCATCTAAAGCAGATCTCTACTTCATGGCCAACTCACACATTGGAGGTGGCACCACATCTGATTCAAGCACTTGGACTGCTCCTCCTTTGGATCTGCGCTGGGGTGGTTCAACCGACGAAAGAGGACCTGATCAAAGCCACTATGGATATGAGGATTCCGTCCCCGTATTCGTTAAGGGAGAAATCGAAGTTGGTAAAGTTTATCACGTTGTAGGCATCATCGATGGTGACAGTGAAGGCCTAAACGGAAAGCTATTGCTTTATGTTAATGGCAAGTTAGTCGACGAAGTCGGTGGAGTTGGCCAAATGTACTCGCATGGTAATGATGCAGGTATTGGAGGTATTAACGCAGGAACCATATTCCATGACGAAATCTCAGATGGCACCCTACTCATAGACCCGTACTTCTTCGATGGAGCGATCGATGAGGTTGCTCAATACAACCTCACACTAAGCGCTGACCAAGTTGCAGGTCATTATGAGGTTGGTAATACTGCTGCAGCTCCAACAGCAGATGGCCTTTTGACGGCTATTCCTGATTTATCATCGCAAGCTATTGATTCATTGGTGGCGCACTATGATGGTACTATAGGAGTTGAGACAGATGGGAATGCTGTTGTCTCTTGGACGCCGGTGGATAGCAATGGCCAATTATTGGATGGGATGATTGTTCAATCTGCTCAAAAAGGTAATGGCGGTCCAGAGTTGATATCATATGATGGTGCTGGGAAATTAAGTTTTGACGATACCAGTGTTGGAGCAGACGGAAGGTATCTCACCGGAAAGCTAAACAATGCTGAAACCACAGAGTTCACGGTATTTTGGCTTGGTCACTATAAGGCGGATTCTCCTTTTGCTACTTCAGGCACATATGCATATAACATTGGTTTGAGTAACACATCTCACCAAAGAGATGATGGTAAAGGTGGATTTGTAGTGGAGCAGTACAATGGGACGACCTACTCGGGTGATGATATTACAAAATATGATGATCAAACCACAGTTTGGAGTACGGTGATAACCGCTGACAGTCATTCTTTTTATGCGAATGGAAAGAATTTAAATCTCGGAGGAATGCCAACAAATAATATTAAAGCCAATGCAGATATAGTTATCGGTGCGTATAGTTCGAGTGGGTACGATTTTGTTGGAGAAATTGAACAACTGGTTATTTTTAATTCTGCACTAAATGCTGTTGATAGAAAACTAATAGAAATCTACCTATACGGAGGCGAGATGCCTGGAGATGATAATAAGGAGGAAATTAAGCCAGAAATTTCTATAAAAAGAGGTTTAGATGCTACTGAGTTGACGATATCTGAAAATTCCCATTTGCTTTCATCATTCGACTTGGAAAATTGGTTTATTATCCCTGAAGCTAGTTCCTTGGTTTCAATTCCTGCCGATCAAGATAAAGCATTTTATCAGGCTGCTTCAGAATTTGTTGAAATACCAAGCGGAATAATCCTTAGAACAAAAGTTGCATCTGATACATGGAGAGAGGCTGAATACCATTTGGATACAGGAGAATTTTTCTTTATTGGCGAACAGTCTCACGGATTTGATCATTATACATCGCATGGTAATGATCTATGGTGGTGTTATATGAATACTACAAATAAGGGATCAGGACTTATTGAGTTTCTAATGGAAAAGAATATAAATTCAATGTTTGATAAATCGAAATCAGTTGCAAATGGCTGGCCTGGCTATGAATCAGATATTTATAGCTTTCTTAGACTTAAACCTTTGAGTTCACAAAAAACTTTTTCTAATCAACAGGCGCCTGAAACGATAGGAAATAATGACACCACTGAAGCTTACACTAACGATTACAAAGAAATTGATAATAGTGAAATTCACTTTGCGCTATATAAGAACAGTAGCAATGGGAATATTTACATGGGAATTGGGGGGGCTTCCGTAAAAAAAGTTGTTGATCCTCTGCCGCCTGGAGATGGTAGTTCGAATCGGGACAATGGCATTAGAGGGGATATTGCTTTTAAAGCGTTAATAACTCTTTCAAATGCTCACAAATTAGAGCTAATTAATAAGTTTCTTCCTCGAAAACCAATATATGGCGATGCTTCAGAAGCTTATGAATATGTTCACCCAGATGGTCTGTGATTTTAAAATTGCTTCTAAATAAAAGTTAATTTTTTAGAGGAGTTATCTTATTCTATATATGGAGGGTACATGGAATATGCACGATATGTGCGATCAGACTTATCCGAACCAAGAATGTATGTGTTAGTAGTTATTTGCCTCTTTGCAGTATTTCTCATTCTTAGTTTATTTATTTTAATAAAATCTTTCTACTCAGTGTTGAATAAAAAAATTAAATGATGCGTATGTCAAAAGCCTTACTTTCAATATTGGTACTCTGTTTCATTGGAGCCGCTTTGAATTCGTACGGAAGTGATCATAAAAATAAGCCAAATTATTTATTTAAAGAAAAGATTTCTCGTACAATTCTAGAAAACTATTTAGCCCGAAGCGCGACGGTTGCATCGTTACTTCATCTAACTTTGGATGATGACTTGCGAATGATGCAAAATACCGGAGTTAAGTTTGCTGGCCGTGTGATTTGGATGTGGGGAGGCGAATCTAAAATTAATAATCTGATTCATAAAGGCACTCCTTTTGTAAAGCGAATACATCAAATGGATCCAGACATTATTCTACAGGGAGCTATATTTGAAATTATTACAACTGACGTAAATAATGTTCCAATACCAGCTGCAGTATTTAAGGAGTTTGGATTAACTCCAGAGAATAGAAATTTTAACTATAAAAAAATGATTTATCCATATGGTCATAGAGTTAACCATTGGTACGAGAATGCATCAGTGCCAGACATGAGTCGAACTGAGACTAAAATGTGGTTCTTATATGTAGCTAAGCGATGGATTGATATGGGCCTTGAGGCAATTCATTTTGGGCAGGTTGAAATTATGGATGATAGAGACAAGAAGCATATTCACTGGAGAGATATGATGGCTCGAATTCGTAGTTATGCAAATAGATATGCACGCCGAAATCTTGTGCTTTGTGATGCGCACGTACCAAGTGGGGGCATTATAAATAATGGCAAGCTCATGTTCGATTTACATTCATTTCCATCAAGGCCGAAATCTGTAAAGGACCAACCGTATAAAGCTATTTTGGAAAAAGGATTTAGTGACGCTATATATGGGCGTAGTATTGGAGGAGTTACTCCAAGTGGATGGCATTGTGAATCGTTGCCCTATATCGTTGAAATCGATAATTTTGGTGCTTCGGATCATGCGGGGCAATATCGAGAATCTGATAAAATACATGTATGGGGTTGGGATGAAATTAATTGGTTCATAAATCAGCCAGAGTCATATCGAAATGAATGGTTAGAATATGCTTATAGTTGGGTGAGAGAGAATGATCCTAATGGTTATTTCCAATTGCCATTGAGAAGATTTGAACACTATTCCGCAAGCATGAGTAGCCCAAAAGGTAAAAGGCAGGAAGAAGTCATAAAGAAAATTTGGATGAATTTAATTGATTAAAATTAATGAGTAATATTGATCTTAAGTTTAATGAGAGCGAATTAAATTCTGCTTTTATGATAGGTCTTGATCTTAAGTCTGGAGACAAGCTAACCAAAACATATAATTATTCTAGTGATGGGGATGATATTTTTCGAATCGCCTCAATGACAAAAGTTATTACAACTGTTGCTGCCCTACAGCAAGTTGAGTCAGGAATAGTTGGAATCAATGATCCTCTTAACAATATAGTTCCTGAATTAGCTAATGTTCCGGCACTAGATCGAGAAGGTAATATTTGCAAATCTGATGCTGAAATAAGTATGAAGCATTTGATTACTCACACGGGGGGGTTCGGATATTTTTTTACTTCAGAAGAATTAAATGAACATTTAGGTAAAGCTCCAATTGGTAAGGATTTAATTCAACACCAAATGAGTTTGCGTATATTCAGACCAGGTGAAGGCTTCAGATATGGAACAAATATAGATTGGCTAGGTAAAGTCGTCGAAGTTCTTAGCGGTAAATCTCTTGAAGAATATTTTAGAGAGCACATTTCAGGACCACTAGAAATGAACAGTACTTGGTTTAATCCGCCCAAGCATCTAAATGAAAGAGTAGTTGATTATTATTTCAAAGATAAAACTAAATACAATCTAGCCGGATCTAGGATTCCTGAGAAAAGTGAATTTTTTAGTGGAGGTGGAGGACTTCTTAGTTCTGCTAATGATTATTTAAAGTTTCTAACCTGCCTAATTAACTGGGGTAAAACCGGGGATTTAGAAATTCTCAAAGAAGAAACCGTTAAGGTTATGTTTACGGACCAACTTCCTGAAAATATTAATCTTAGTTTTCCTTCAATATCTTTTAATCACCCTTGGATTGGAAAAGGAGATTTCATTTCAGATTTAGACGGTTGTCGTTGGGGTTACGGCTGGGCTTTGGAGACTGACAATAAAAAAAGTTTAAGGTCTAAAGGGGCTGCGTTTTGGGCAGGCTTATTTAATAGTTACTTCACCATTGATCCGTGGAAGAAAGTAATCGTAATTTATTTCAGCCAATTTTTTCCATTTAATGACAAAGATGCCTATTCATTATATAGGGCTTTTGAACATGAGGTTTATTCAATTGGAAACAACCAGAAATGAAACAAATACTAATCACAATCGCGGTTGTGCTGTTAGCGGGGTACGCCCATGCAGCAAAAGCTGATGAAACGAAATCAGAGTCTTCTGTAGGCAAAACTTCGAACATTGCGATTAATGAACTGCCTCATGGGAATCCGGAAGAAGTGGGTATGTCATCTGAGGTGCTCAAGAAGATAGATGGATTAGTACAACAATATATAGGTGCTGGCCGCATAGAGGGCGCTGTTATCGGGATAATCCGACAAAGTAAGGTGATTTATTTAGAGGCTCATGGAGTCCTTGAAGGGAAGACTTCGAAACCGATGCCAGAAGACTCAATTTTCATTATGGCTTCCTCTACTAAGCCGGTGATCGGTTTAGCAACAATGATTCTTGTTGACGAGGGACTCATTAGTCCTGATGACCCAGTATCCAAATATATACCTGAATACAAAGATGTGCAGGTTGTCATTCCGACAAAGTTAGTAGACAAGGGCCTTAAAGTTAAGAGTCAAGCCAAGAACAAATCCGTCAAAAATCCCACATTCAAGACCAAGGCGAAGAGCAAAAAGGACTGGTATTCAAAAAACAAGAGAGAGGTTCCTGAATATCGACTTGAGAAGATTAACAGACCTTTGACGATTCATGATTTGTTGACCCACACTGCTGGGCTAGGAACCAAAGGAGGATTGGGATCATTGATCGTAAAAGACAGAGCCACCCCGGAAGACACACTTGCTACTTGGGTGCCCAGAATGGCAGCCAGACCTCTAGACTTTCAACCGGGAACTCGCTGGGCATACAGTTCCGGAAGCGGATTGAAGGTGGTGGGGCGAATCATCGAAATAGTCTCAGGGATGTCTCTCCATGAATTTATACAGTCACGGATTCTTGATCCGCTTAACATGAAAGATACCTACTGGGATGTGCCTGAAGACCAACTCTATCGAATGCCCGATAAATTCCACAGCAAAGCGAAAGGCAACGGTAGGGTTATAGGTGAAGATTTAAGCACTTATGTTTCAAATTCTGGGGGGCTATTTAGTACGACACGCGACTATCTACATTTTCAACAGATGCTCGTTAATGGAGGATCTTTGTTTGGTCATCAAATACTCAAATCTGAAACCGTTGCCATGATGACAACCAATCAGGCAGGTAATCTTTTTAGCCAAGCAGCGAAGGGAGGCCCCGGTCAAGGTTATGGTTATACAACGGCTATAACTCTGGATCAAAAGAAATCAAGAAATGGTCAAATAGCGGGCACATATAGTTGGGGAGGAGCTGCAGGCACTGTTTCGTGGACAACCCCCTCTGAGAAGCTGTCAGTTGTGTATATGGTTCAAAAGCCGTCTGATTTGCCAAACAAAATTGGAGCAATAGTAAGAGAAGCTATTATCGATTGATTGTTGAGGCTAGATTCTGCCCTAATCGACTTCAAGCGGTGAAGTATTCAAACGGAGAAAAGGCAGCTGAATAGGAATGAGTGAAATTAAGGGCCTAAGAGTCATTCACGCTGCTAGGACTCATTCTTAACGGCGTATTTCTTCAACACCTCAATATCAACAAACTCCGTCACACTTATGTGGCAACTTTCTAATACAATTTCCGGTGCCATATCTGCATTCAGAGCCTCTATCCAGCGACTCAGGCACAAACACCAACGATCACCAGCCTGTAGTCCAGGAAATTGATATTCTGGCACTGGAGTTGATAGGTCGTTACCTGCTTCAGCGCTGAACTTCAAGAAATCATCGGTCATCACAGCGCATACTGTATGTAAACCCTTGTCATCTGCACAGGTGTCGCAAAGACCATTGCGGTAGAAGCCCGTGACGGGATTCAATGAACAGTGTTGCAAATCATCACCAAGGACGTTCGATGCCATAACGGAAAATTGGTGCACTCGAAAGGACTCGAACCTTCACGCCTTTAGGGGCACAACCACCTCAAGGTTGCGTGTCTACCAATTCCACCACGAGTGCACCTGAGGGGCGGACAACGTGCAAAATAGCAGTAGGTTTTACAAGCGGTTTTTTTTGATTTATTTGATTTTATGCTTTGCAGTTGATTCGTTCGACGGCTTGCCCTTGAATCGGTTGAAATGACTAGTAACTTAGATATTAGGCATGTGCTCCGTCTGATTAGTCTTTTGTTTATAGTATTTGGCTTATCTGGCTGCCAAGTAGTAAACAAAACGGAATATCCGGTTGGTATTTATTCAGTTGGTGGTTCTTTAAATCTTCCAGATATTGCTGAAGCAGGTTTCAATCTAGTGACCGGGCCTGCAGAGATTGATTATTTGGATGCTGCCCAGAGGAATGGGCTCAAGGTTTTGGCTTCACCTGGATCTTCTGCAGGAGAATCATTTGATGGTGTGAAGGCCCGGTCAACAATATCTCTTTTTGACAGACATCCAGCATTATGGTCTTGGTATCTAATTGATGAACCAGACATGCATTGGGTATCTCCAAGCAAGGTGGAGGAAGCGCATAATACCCTAAAGCGTGCTGGAGCGACTAAGCCTACTAGTCTGGTTCTGTATAAAGGTGATGAGTCACAGTGGTATGGGAATATAGCGGATATTACTATGGTAGATCGTTATCCGGTTCCATGGCTACCGTTAGCAAATTTCTCTCAACATATCCACAAGACGCGGCTTGCGACAGATCCAATCCGTCCGGTCATTGCGGTGATTCAGTCATTTGATTGGTCTGCTTATCAGAGTGTGCTTCCAGGTGAGGAAAATTTAAGGCCTCCAACTGAATATGAGTTGCGTAATATGACCTATAGTGCGTTGGCTCGTGGTGCGAATGGAATATTCTTCTACAGCTATGCTGACATGCTGTTAAAGGAACGTAAATATCCTGAGCTTTGGGCTGCGCTAAAGCGAGTGGTAAAAGAGGTGCGACAGCGCGATGCGTTATTTAACGCAGAGCATGTTTGGTGGCCTAAGGCGCATCATTTTGAGAATCAGGATACGCGTTTCAATGCTGCGCTTGAGGCGAGTGTACAGTCCGTGCTTTTACACGTGAAGTTGGGCGATCAATCTATCTCGCCGGGGCACTATATTCTCGCTGTGAATACGACTCCACTTTTTCACACTTATCGGTTTCGGTTGCCTTGGAATGTATCGGATCCGGTTCCGGTAACCTTTGAAAGTCGGTTTGCAAATACAGATGGCTCATGGGTTGTAGAACGCTTTGAACCTTTTTCTGTGCATATTTATGGCCCATTGCCAGTATCAAAAAGCCCTTAACCTGTATCCATTTATATGGCTCACTTTCGATTAGTGAGCTTTTTGACCTTCGCTTCTAATTTGTTGAGGTCTACTGATTTTGCATTATCAGGGAATTTTTGTTCAGTTACCCACCAATCTTCCGTAAAGGAAGACTTGCCGCCAGGCTTAAGGATTTCTTGTGGCCCTATCGGTTCGAGTTCGCACATCGGGCCGTCTGGATACCAGATAGAAAGTGTCAATCCCGCCATCTCATTGTAAGGCTTCTTTGGAAATGTAGGCCACCGTTTTACGAAGAGCAGGTTGTTTCGCATGAAATAGGCCATCCATCCGGCCTTGCTGTCGAATCCGAGCTTTGGTTTTCTTGGTGGGCCTTCAACAATGACGTAGCCATCGCGTTGTGTGATTTTTTCATCTTCTGGGAGAAAGTTAATGGTGGTTCCGTTTTCGTATATTACGTGTTTTCGTGGCATGCGACTATGTTCCGTAACGGGTACAACGCATATCCCTTGGCCGTGCACAAAAGTTCTACACCAGTAACAAACCTGATTAGTTTGATTGGAGATATTGATAACAGTTTGTTTAATGCGAAGATGAGTCCCTTTACTGGCGAGCTTAAATTCTCGAATAATTTGAAAACCAGATGCGTCATCTTTGCCACTGGTGAATTTTGCTGATCGAGTACCGGTGATTTCACCTTTGTAAGGGCCGCTCCATAGTAATTCGTGTCGAGGTAATACGCGCTCGGGGCCGATGTCGAATCGTCCAGCGCTGGAACCGCCTTCTCCTTCACTGTCAGATTGGCTTAAATACAGAGTGTTTATTCCATTGATCTCGTAAGAAAGAACACGCCCTCCGGATGGGGCAAGTACGACACGTGTGGTTTTGTTCTTTAGTTCGATACAATTCTCATGCCCGAAAGCCTTTAATATTTTAGCCCCATTAGCTGCTAGTGTGATGTTGATTTTCAGACCAAAAAATATTCCTATTACAATAAGCCCTCTAATTATCTTTGCCGGTTTCATGGGGCGTAACGGTAGTCTTGCGCTGGCTTATGGACAAGCAAAGTTCCACTTATAATTCTCTGCCATGCTAAATATTTCTTTCGCTTGAGAGTAGCTAGTTGCGCTTAGCCTGGCAGCTAAGTAAAAATTCTTGTGTGACTTTTGTAACCCACCTTGAGTGTGCCAGCTGTGATAAGCGCTATTCTGCGGGCCAACCTCACAATCTTTGTATTGAATGTCATCGCCCCCTTTGGGTTCGCTACGACTTAGATCAAGTTCGCTTAGAACTTACGCGCGAGATTTTGACTCGTCGTAAGGCTGATCTTTGGCGTTATCGAGAGTTGCTACCGTATGATGATCCCGCTCATGTAGTTTCGCTTGGAGAAACGATGACGCCAATAATATCTGTTCCTCGATTTGGCGCTGAGCTTGGGATGGCTAATTTGTATATCAAGGATGAGAGCCGCCTGCCTACTGGCAGCTTTAAGGCTAGAGGTATGGCGATGGCTGTTACGATGGCCAATGAATTCGGTATCCGTCGTGTGGCTTGCCCTACCGCTGGAAACGCTGGTGGTGCAATGGCTGCTTATGCGTCACGGGCTGAGATGGAATCATTTGTATTTATGCCTGATGATACGCCAATGATCAATATGAAGGAAACGTATCTTGCCGGTGCAAACGTGGTTCGTGTGAATGGGTTGATTAATGACTGCGGTCGTTTAGTTGGAGACGGTCGCGGTCCAATGGGGTGGTTTGATCTCTCGACGCTTAAGGAGCCATATCGAATCGAAGGAAAAAAAACGATGGGGCTTGAGCTTGCAGAGCAACTTCACTGGGAATTGCCTGATGTTATATTGTACCCAACGGGAGGTGGGACCGGGTTAATTGGAATGTGGAAGGCATTTGCTGAGCTAGAAGCTATCGGTTGGCTAGCTGATAATAAGAGGCCTCGAATGATTTCCTGCCAGAGTGAGGGATGTGCTCCAATAGTGCAGGCTTTTGAAGATAATGAAAAACATGCTAGACCTTTTGATAACGCTCATACTGTGGCCAGTGGCCTTCGTGTGCCAGTTGCAGTAGGCGACTTCATGATTCTAGATGCTGTTCGTGAGAGTGGGGGTTGTGCAATGTCTGCACCTGAGAGTTGCATTGAAGAATGGATGAAACGACTAGCCCATCTGGAAGGTCTAGCTATTTGCCCTGAGACAGCTATCTGCATGGGAGTGCTCGACAAGTTGCTGTCCAGTGGCGCCATTAAGCCCGACGAACGAATACTGGTCTTCAATACTGGCGGTGCCATGAAATACCCAGAATTAGTTGAGGAGCCTATTCATTGCCATGATCTTAGTCAGTCATTCGACTGGCGTGCCATGGCTAGGGATTGAATTGCTTAGCGAAACAAGGTATCCAGAGTTTCGACTACACAAAATCATTTTCTATTATGAAACTAGTTACCTTAATTTGTAATGTAATTGTTTGTTGTACGATTTTTGTGTTCCTGCCCTTTGGTCAGGCCAAGGAGGCTAAGCCAAATGTGTTGTTTATTGCCGTCGACGATCTTAACGATTGGGTTGGTAAGCTTGGAGGTCATCCGCAAGCACGGACACCCAATATGGATCTACTGTCTAGTCGCGGTTTATTGTTTACCAAGGCTTATTGTTCAGCTCCTTCCTGTAATGCCTCTCGAGCGAGTTTGTTGATGGGTATGCGTCCTTCAACAACCGGTATTTATATAAATTCTCATGATTGGCGGCAGGCTTCTGTGCTTAAGAATGCTGTTACTTTACCTCGCCACTTTAAAGACAACGGATACCTCACCATGGGAGCTGGTAAGCTGTTTCACGCACATACATTTTTTGACAAAAAGAACCTTGAAGGATATCCCGATCCTGATGCCTGGGATGCTTATTTTCCGTCCAAGACGCAGCAGATGCCGGAGGAGGCTGTTCCTGAGATTTGGCCTGTGAACAGTAGTAAAAAGTTTTATCGAGGTCATTTCGATTGGGCACCATTACAGATTTCAAATCTTGATATGGCTGATACAAAGGTTGTGACTTGGGCTTCAAAGCAATTAGCTAAAACTCACAACAAGCCACTTTTTTTGTCCGTTGGCATCTATCGGCCTCATGTTCCATGGTATGTGCCTAAGCAATATTTTGATCGCTTTCCAATTAATGAAATTCAATTACCCAAGCATTTATCTGATGACCTTGGTGATGTTCCGGTTGCAGGGAAGGCTATGGCAAAGCGTCACTGGCATAAGTGGATCAACGAGAATAATCAGTGGAAAAAGGCTGTGCAGGGTTACCTGGCTTCACTTGCATTTGCTGATGACATGGTTGGAACTTTACTAAAGGCGCTTGATAAAGGGCCGTTGTCCAATAACACGATCATCATCTTATGGGGCGACCATGGCTATCACCTTGGTGAAAAAGAGAGCTGGGAGAAGTTTGCCTTGTGGGAAGATACTACACATGTGCCGCTAATTATTGTTGATCCGCGCCGAACCAAGGCCGGCACTCGCTGCGAGTCGCCTGTAAGTCTTTTAGATCTATATCCGTCACTCATTAAATTGTGTGATTTACGATTGCCGCCTCAAAAACTTGAGGGTCGTAGTTTGGTTAATAGCTTAATTAGGCCGATGGAAAAAACTGGTAGAGTTGTCATTACTACACAAGGTCGAGGTAATCATGCTGTTCGATCAAGCCGATATCGCTATATTCGGTATGCTGATGGCAGTGAGGAATTGTACGATCATAAAACCGATTCACATGAGTGGAACAATCTTTCTGCGGATCCAAGCTTAGTTAAGGTGAAGTCAGAATTAATGGATTATTTACCTAAAATTAATGCAAGACCTGTTTTGATTAAACGTAGAAAATGAGGCCTAGATTTCTATTCTTATTATTAATTGCTAATCTTTTTTTACAGGGCTGTGTAACTTATAAGCCTGAATATTTTACGACTGGTCCTGCAAATGGAACATTGATTATTGTTGGAGGAGGTGGGATGCCAAGGATAATTTTTGAGCGGTTATTTAGAGCGGCAGGAGGTCGTGATGCAAAGATTGTTGTGGTGCCTACAGCTGGTACAGAGGACTCATATGATGAGTCTACGCGATCGGTCAAAATGTTTAAGAAAGCCGGAGGCACAAATGTGCACTTGCTCCATACTCGGGACCCCAAGGAGGCAGACACGGAAGAATTTATTTCGGTCTTGAAAGATGCTCGTGCCGTTTGGTTTGCCGGTGGACGACAATGGCGTTTGGTTGATGCCTATCTTGGCACTAGGGCTGAGGCAGCGTTTCACGATGTGCTCAAGAGAGGCGGTGTAATTGGTGGCAGTTCTGCAGGAGCGACTATTCAGGGATCGTACTTGGTTCGTGGTGCGCCGGAAGGAAATCATATTATGATGTCGCCGGGCCATGAATTGGGCTTTGGTTTTCTTCGTAATTCTGCAATCGATCAACATTTACTCGCTCGTAAGCGGCAGAATGACCTCCTGCCAGTGATTCATCGGCATCCACATCTATTAGGGGTTGGGATTGATGAAGCGACAGCACTTGTGGTTCAGGGTCATATGGCTGAAGTCATCGGTAAAAGCAAGGTGCTGTTCTACGATATTAAACGTAAAAAAACCCTTGGCGAAAAATTCTATATGCCTCTCGATGCCGGTGAACGATATGACCTAAAAGTTCGTTCGGTGATTCCTAGTGAATAGCAGTTGGCTGTTAGCCGCTTTACAACATGGCATTAGCCCCGGATGATGTGGCTGTTTTATGAATATTCGTTTACATGATGGACCGCTGGCTGAGCTGGACTGCGATGCTGTA
>Ga0066836_10001124_pt1 | contig 13815 bp, 9 predicted proteins | sample ETNtaG_18_FD_71568 | JGI IMG/M metagenome (GOLD analysis project Ga0066836, IMG submission 71568) | Marine microbial and viral communities from oxygen minimum zone, Eastern Pacific Ocean - ETNP201302SV91 | ecosystem: Environmental > Aquatic > Marine > Oceanic | place: Pacific Ocean: Eastern...
AAACCAATTATATAATATTCTTCTTATATAGTTATAATATCGTATTTAAGTATAAAAAAATATATTTTGATGGAGTTCTTGTTTGATTTTCCACCGGGCATAAGATGACCTACATAAATGAAATATAGCTACCCCTTTTAAGCAACTCCATTATAGTATTTGTTACTATTAAAACGACACCGGTAATATCAGTTCAGATCCTTTTCTGTCAATTAACACTGTTATAGTCATTCCCTGCTTTAATTCTTTTAATCTGTCCATAAATTCATAGATATCGTTAATTGGTTTTCCATCAATCGATTTTATTACATCCCCCTTTATAATTCCTGCTTTTGCTGCGGGGCCATCTGGTTTTGAGATACCATCAACTTCTAACCCTTGTTTATTGCTTCCATACGCTGGGACGATTCCAAATGTAACATTGAACTTAGTATTACTTTGTATCCTGCCATTCTTTGGACCAGATTCTGTAAAAAGAGGTCTCTTAGATAATTGAGACAATTCAAAAGCGACATCATATATAAAATCTAATATATCTTTTTCGCCTTTTAAATTAATGAGTTTCCAAGAATCGTCTGGTGTGTGGTATTCATCATGAAAACCTGTAAAAAAGAAAAGCACTGGAATATCTTTTGTATAAAAAGCAGCATGGTCACTCGGCCCATAGCCAGGTTTAGTCATATTCACAGTAAAATTACGTCCGAGCGATTTTCTTTTAAGAAGTGATTCGAACAGTGGCGATGTCCCTACCCCCCCGACTGTTAATGAAGAATCCTTCATTCTGCCTATCATATCTAAATTGATCATGGCTACTATATTCTTAAGATCAACAGATGGGTTTTCTGTAAAATGTTTTGCTCCCAACAATCCTTTTTCTTCAGCATCAAATCCAATAAGCAAAATGCTTCTCTTTAATCGACTTTTTTGCGAGATCAATTTTTGTGCAATTTCTAAAAGACCAGATGTGCCCGATGCATTGTCATCTGCGCCACTATGAATACCTATTGTTTTTGGTGAGCGTGAACCAGTACCGGCTCCACCTTTTCCAAGGTGATCAAAATGTGCGCCTATGGCTACATATTCATTTCTGTATTTGCGGTTTCCACTTTGAATTATCCCAACAACATTTGCCGCTCGAGTATGAATGGGGTCTAATTCCACGGACGCATTAATTTTGTTAGGTAATTCAAAAGAGACTGATTTCAATGACTGATTCATAGTCTCCTGAATTTTTTTAAGAGACCAACCAAGTGGCTTAAATAATTCATTTGCCATATTATTTGAAATATGTATTGCCGGAATCCCGGCATTAGAATATCCTGGTATATAACTCAAGGGATATAATTCAGTATCTTCAACTTGGGATACATAAATAATACCTATAGCCCCCTTGTCCCTAGCAACTAGCATTTTTTTATGAAGGCCAGAATGTGATGCATATAAAGAATGTTGATTATTTCTTTCTGGACTATGGCGCATAACAATGACCCATTTTCCTGCCACATCCAACCCATTATAATCATTCCATTTTAATTCTTTTTCATTGATGATAAACCCATACCCTGTAAATACAGGAGACGCAGAAACAGTATCATTGCCAGAGAACCAAAGTGGCATATAATCATGCCCAATTAAAAGACTATCACCATCAATGGTAATAGAATTATTATTACCTAATTCAATTCCATCCGTTATATTGAAAGGTTGGACAAACGACCCATTTTTCCCTCCGGGTTTTACACCAAATGATTTTAAATGCTGAATTAAATACGATATTACATCTTTTGATTCACGGGTTCCAGGATATCGGCCCGCTCTATCTTCATGTGATAAATACCGAATATGATCCATAATATCGTTCTCGGTGATAGATGGAGAAGACCCAGATTTAAATGCTCCAAAATTTTTCATCTGTATCATGACCAAACCAAGGAATACAATTAAGATATAGGTGTAAAGTGAATTAGTGTTCTTATTCATAACGTTTTAAAATTTAAGGAAAAAATCGGAAGACAAAGATAAAGGAATTAACTTTCTCCCGTGAAAAATTCTATCGAAATTAACGTTAAGCCAAATTATATTCCTGAAAGATCAAACCCTGTACGCTCATACTATTTTTTTTCTTATCATATTACCATTTTGAATAGAGGAGATAACCAAGTTAAACTTTTAAGTCGTTATTGGCATATCACTGATGGACAGGGTAACACAGAAGATATTCATGGCCCCGGCGTGGTAGGCAAACAACCAAAACTGTGCCCAGGAGAATATTTTGATTATACTAGTTTCTGCCCTCTTCCAACGCCTATGGGGTTTATGGAAGGAAGTTTTCGAATGATAGATGATGGCGGAAATGAATTTGACGCAATAATCAAACCTTTCCGATTAGTAGCACCTCAAGTTTTGAATTAATTCTCTAATTCAAGCCCTAAAAGATCAGATATTTTGAAAGCAATATCTGTAATAGACATTGATTTAATTTGACCTTTTTTGATACCGCGCCCAGTAGCAATATAGCCCGTTTTTAATATTTTACGCCTAGGATCCCCACCATGAGAACCACCAGACTTTTCTACAATAAAGGGTTGATCAGTGCTACGCACAAATCCATATCCATCATTAGCCAATAAGACGAAATCTGTTTTTCGCGGCGCCCAAAGTGCACCATTCATATGGCGTTGTTCTAATATTTCAAATGCATCTTGATTGGATAATAATAAGCGAACTCTCTTTTTAAAGTCCTGATCGGAAGGATCCTTAAGCCGCACAAAACCAGAACCACCAGAGCCGAGGCATACTACTTTCCAATCAGAGATGGAACCATTATTTAATGTGAGCCAGCCTTCTTTTTCAAATAAACGATTTAAACTCACCTGTCTTTTATAATCCCTAAACCCATGGTCTCCTGTAATTATAAGCGTTGTGGAATGCCACAAATTGTTATCATCTAAAAAATCGATGATATTTCCTACCAATGAATCCATGAACATAAATGCATCCCTAGCTTCATTAGAAGATTTCCCAAATTCATGTTGGACAAGATCAGTCTCAATCATATGGTATAAACTCAAATGAGGCGCTTTCCGGGCAAAGGCATCCATGAAGATTTCGTGAAGTAAAAGATCTCTATTGTATCCTGATGGATTGCCATCCTCTGGTACTACTCCACGTACTTTGGCTGATTCCAAAAACGATTCCGGGCGATCGTGTTTTCGTACAAGGTCAATTGTTGAGATAGTATCATTGACTGATTTTATTTCTGGGAGCATCCAGTCTATTTGTGCACCAACGGATACGGGCCAACTTACACCTAAGGTGATCAGGCCACTTTGTTTTGCTTTTGTAATGAGCGTTGGAACTTCTATGGAATCTGCATACCAATACCAATCAACAAAATTATTTTTCGGTATGAAAGGTCGATTGTTTACAATTCCGTGTTTATCCGGTGTAACACCAGTGATCATGGATGTATGAGATGGATATGTTAAAGAAGGAAACACAGTTTGCACACTTGTGCAATATTCTCCATCTGTCATAAGCCTGGTCAAGTTTGGATAGTCTTTTGTATTGGTGGGGTTGTATAAAATATCACCACGTAGTCCATCAATTGAAATAAGGATAACCCTAGGGTCAGACCAATTTCCCTTTGGGCCACCACAAGAGATAAAAAATAAAATAATATATATCGAAAATAATTGTTTCATAGAAACATAGAAGTACGTGTAAAACGATTATGATTACCGGTAATTTAAACACATGAAAATAAGTCGTACAAAAATAATTGCTACTGTAGGTCCCAGTTGTTCAAAATTGGAAACAGTCCAATCCCTCGTTGATCAGGGCGTTAATTGTTTTCGGGTAAATCTATCTCATGGAACCGCAGAAGATAAACAGTTCTATTTTGATCTGATTAAATCCTCTCATTTACCTTCCGGAGGTCGTTTGGCAATCTTGGCGGATCTTGCCGGTCCAAAAATACGTGTACGCGGGCTTGAATCAAACTATGAATTAAAAGAAGGAGACACCGTTATCATCAGCAATGAAGAAATAGGTGCAAATGTTATTCCTGTCTCAAAAGGTGTAAAATTTCAGAAAGTTGATCCAGGTGCACAGATATTAATCAATGATGGTCGAATTACATTGGAGGTTGTGAAATATGTTTCAAATTCGACACTGAAATGTCAAACGATTATTGGGGGTTCTGTTGAAAATCGTAAAGGTGTCAATTTTCCAGGCGTGGCTCTAGATGTCCCCAGCCTCACAGAACAGGATGACCAGGATCTAGAGTTAGCGTTGAAAAATGGTGCAGATTGGATTGCGCTTTCTTTTGTTCGATCTCCTCACGATTATGATCTGGTTCGTTCTCGTGTGCGGGATCTTGGTTTTGCTGTTCCAATTATGGCAAAAATTGAAAAATGGGAAGCAGTTCAAAATCTGGATGGAATCATTGATACATTTGACGCAGTAATGGTAGCCCGTGGAGACTTAGGTGTGGAGCTGCCTCTTGAACGTGTTCCATTAATACAGAAAGAAGTAATTGATAAAGCAACACAAGCTGGAAAGCCAGTAATTATTGCCACTCAAATTTTAGATTCAATGACTAATAGGCCGATTCCAACTCGTGCAGAAGTCAGCGACATTGCTAATGCAATCCTAGATGGTGCTGATGCTCTGATGGTTACCGGCGAAACAGCAATGGGCAAATTCCCGGAAAAAGTTATTCAAGTATTAACAAGGGTTATTGAGGAAACAGAATCAGCCATTAATTATCAAGATTATTATATAGCACGTGGGAATAAACATTTAAACACAGCACAAGCAATTAGTCACGCAGCGTGTTCGGTTGCTTATGACCAAGATATTAAAATTTTAATTACCATGACCCATAGCGGAAGCACCGCTAGGATGGTGTCGCGATATCGACCGGCTGCCCGGATAATTGCCATGACACCCATTGAAGAAATATCACGCCAACTTTCAATTGTATGGGGAATCACGGCCATTGTAATCAATGAATATAATTCATCGAGTGAAATTCAAGAAGTTGCTAATGCAGTTTTATCACTTGAAAAAATTCTTACTGAAGGTGAGAAATATGTGATTACTGGTGGTGTGCCTGTAGGCGTTCCAGGGACAACCAATTATTTATCTGTTTTTAAATTCGTCTAATTAAATTTTATACATATGTTTCTCCGGCAGAATTTGAGTTTCGCCACCCTTTCTCCAATCCAATTTAATCTTCTGTTCATGGAAACACAACATGCGACGTATATAAAAGTATTCGATATAACCAGTATCGTGCTTGGAAAGCTTATCCAGAGAACATTATTTAATGATGAAAACTATCACATCACCTGAATGGATTCATAAGTTGATTTTTACTTGTCTTTTGGGAGGGGCATCCATGGGACAACCCAATACTCAAGCTACATATATTACGGGCAACATTATAGACTCCACAGATCTTAGACCGCTTGAATATGCATCCATTTCTGTGATTAAACCTGGAACTAATTACAAGATAATGCTTGGTGGGATATCGGATGAAAACGGCGAATTTTCTATCCGCCACTCCCTTGTTGGTCATTACACAATAGAAGTAGAATATATTGGCTATGAAACAAAAGCATTTCTTGATCTTAAGTTTTCTAATGAAGAAAACTATGCAATTGATATTGACCTCGGACAGTTTAACCTTGTACCCAAAGTATTAAAACTAGAGAAAGTGGACGCCGTCGGATTTGAAGCTCCTTTAGGAGTTGGCCTTGACAAAAAAACATTTACTATCACAAAGGCAGAATCAATTTTAAATCAATCTGCAGAAGCAGCTTTAAGAAAAATCCCATCCGTGGATGTTGATCTAGATGGTATAATATCAATAAACGGCGATCAAAATATTACCGTATTGATCAATGGATTAAGATTAAGTGGGACACATGGTGAAAAAAATCCATATCTGGATTTAATTACGACAGGGTTCATTGACAAAATAGATGTTATTACTAATCCATCTGTTGCTATGGATCCGGACGGAATGGGCGGTATTATTAATATTATTTTAAAAAATGATATAGTTGACGGATTTCACTCATCTACTTCGTTAACATTTGGAAATCACAAACGGTATAATGGTCTACTGATGCTATCATATAAAAAAAGAAAAATGGAGTTTGAATTATCGGGATTTGCAAAGTCAGATTTTTCCGCATTGAATAGTGATCGTGAATATGAGTGGCAATATGATTCCTTTAGCTTGGGAAGCATTCAGAAAAAATCTACGACCGGGAATCCACTAACTGGTGGGATAAACCTTGGCTCCACGCTTACTTTTTCAGATTGGAGTAGCCTCCACATTGGATCTTTTATCACGGCCTTTGATCATTCATCAAGAGATTCGATCCAGCACTATTTTCCTGTAGAATACCATATGACATCTAATGATAATAAACGCGGGTGGAACCTAGATGTATCTGTCATACATGTGCTCAAATTTTCTGATGATAATTCCTTAACAACAACAGCAGCAATTGCCCAATCCGGAGAACACCAAAAAGATATTAATGATCGAAGTTCAAATGGAATCGGTCCCGATGACCACAGTCATATTTACCAAGATGATGCCATTGAAACAAAAGAATTTAAATCAGTATATAAAATTCAATCTCCAAGATTTGGAATGGTTCAAGGAGGCATATCATACGCGTCTTTGGCAATTAATAGTGAGTTAGAATATCTCCATTCACCCTATGGATTTGATTTTCATGAACCAGTATCTTCAGGATATTTAAGGGTTCAGAAGTTATTCAAAAGTAGGCTCAGCTCATTGAGTGCTGGTATACGTATCGAGCAGAGGAAAACCAACACGAGCGTTTATGATATTGGATTGCCCGACAGTCACCAACACACTGACACATCAAATGTTTTTGTTGCTTTGATTGACTCGTCTATTGCCAATTCACCTCCGACTGAAAAAGCGCTGTATTTTTATCCTGAATTGAAAACAGGATATACGTTCATGGATAAAAAACTTTCCATAATCATGAAATACGGACGACGTATTAATCGATTAAAATTAGCCATGATAAATCCATTCCCCATTAGCATGATTGATGAATATCATGTTAGAAAGGGTAACCCTTTTTTAAAACCAGAATTGGTAGATATATATCAAATAAGTTTTTCCTTCAGGCTTAATACAAAACAGCATCCAATGTTCACTGGAAATATTTTTTATAAGGATATTCAGCATTTGATTCAATGGCATGATGTGGATTTTGTAACTATCAATGAACAATCCTTCGAAATATTAACGGCAGGCAATGTGGCAAGTGGAAAATCTGTTGGTTACGATCTTGCCCTGTCTCTTTCACCCACAAAAAATATCCGATTGATTTTAGATTATAATAATTGGATCAAAACAACTAGTGGAAAAGGAGAAATAGATCTTATTGGAAGTTCATCAGGCAGTATAGCCGATGGTCAGATTAGGATTGCATTGCCGTGGAAAGTTGATTTTGAATTATGGTACCGCCGTTATGGAAAACACAAAATTCCGATAGGTAAAATCGATTCTTACTATTATATAGATATGTCTTTTGGAAAAGCGATTATAGATAAAAATGTATATTTAACATTCTCTGTTCATGATGTGTTTAATAGTCGCATCATGGATATATATACAGAACAAGAAATTACCAATCCAACCAGCGGGGTGACATATATACAAAAATTGAATGCTACAAAATATAATGAGCAAAGACTTATTTCCTTGGGCGTTCAATTCAACTTTAGTGCATTTTCCACCATAGGTCAATCCAAGAGAGATGGGATAAATAAACCAGATCGCTCGAGCGATATTGATGTGGATTATTAATACAAACCATAATTATTTCCCTTGATAAAAACGATAAATAAAACAATTCATCTGGAAACTTTTTTTCTATTTTCTATTTATCATTGGCGAAGTTTATTTTACATAATTAAATTGAAAAATGAGAAAGATGAAATTTGTTATATATATGTTATTATTTTTGAATAGCTGCGCACCTCTAAATATTAAATCTAATGAAGTATATCAAAGCAACACTGAAATTAATATTAGCGATGAAGAAGTAGAAAAAATATGGTTGGAATATTTTAATAGTTTAACCAATGGTGAATTGAAAGATGTGCTCTCTTTTATGAAGCCATCAGTAATCTTCACCTTTAACGATCACCCCATTAAAACTGAAGATTACGACGAATTATACTTTTTACTCAAACAATGGAAAGATAATCAGAAGAATAAAGATATTTACATTAAAAACCACAGCATTAGCTCAGCCAAAGTTGCGGATGATTTCATGACCATAGTTGATGTTGTACAGGGTGAATATTCTAACCAGACCAATAAGCTAATAAAAGAAAAACGCACTTTTTATTATTTTCATCTTGTAAAGAAAAAAGAATGGAAAATTTTTATGATTACTAGCGCGGCACTAGAAGAATAAATTAAAACTAAAATTCAATATTTATATTTTGGTTTTTATTTAAAGCGGTCTTTTTCTCAAAGTTTATAGGGTCTGTTTTTATATGGTTTATGTCAAAGTATGTTTCTAAAGATTTTATATAATCTTTTTCAGTTCCACTACCGAAGCCAGCCTGTCTATCCCAGACCTTTCCATTCGTGTCAACAAACAAAGTTGTAGGTATACTTGTAACATTTAATGCATCAGAAATTTTGCCTTCCGGGTCTATTGCCACATCAAATTTAAAATTTCTTTTTTTAACATATGGTTTAACTTTATTTACGATTTTTGGGTTATTAATATTAATAGCCAATACTTTTAGCCCAGAACTTTTATAGTGATTATTGATTTTATCCAAATAGGCCATTTGTTGTTCACAATTTGGACACCAGGTTGTCCAAAAGTCAACAATCAAAGGGCCACCCCCAACGTACTGTGAAAGCTGTGAATATTCACCATCTAACATTCTTAGTTTAGCCTCAGGAAGCTCTGACACAAGCGTTGTGTCTCCAAAGGCCACTGAAGTGATAAAGACTAAATTTATTAAAATAAGTGCTTTTCTAACTTGTATTGCTTTTTGTAATAAAAGGGGTTTGTGCTCGTTGTATATTTTCCAATTCTCAAGTTGTGTATATAAAGACCGTTTCAATAGTATCTCCCAAGTAGTACAATAAAATTACAAAATAATCCACTAAAATGTGAAAATAATAATCAAACTTGTATTGGAAAGTGTGTAAATCTTCGTCGACAAAAGCGTTCTCATGTCACGGAGAAATAGAATAGAACTCAAATAATCAAAATTATTGTAGAGATATAGCGTATGGAAAGATACTATATGTCTACAATGATAAATTTTGAAAATATTTATTTCATATGGGTGATTCTGCTAGGCTTTTCTAATACGTCAAACCCATTATCCAATAAATTGACAAAATTCGGGTTATTGGCAAGGGCACCTGCATAAAGTTCACCGTTACGATAGGTGTCGCAAGCTTCCTGGCTTTCCCAGGAGTAGATACCACCATAAGTATTGTTTGCTTTATCAGATAACCAAACTTTGGAAATAAGCCCCGGAAGGCTTGCAAAATTTGGGGCTACATCATTTGCAACGCCCATAAAATCATCATGAGTGATGCCTTCGAGACTAAAGTTAACGACTTGGATGTATTTAGGCGTTTGATCCATTAAATTACCTGTTACGCTGCTTGGTCCTTCCAAAACGTCAAACCCATTATCCAATAGATTGACAAAATTCGGGTTATTGGCAAGGGCACCTGCATAAAGTTCACCGTTTCGGTAGGTTGCACAAACTTCCTGGCTTTCCCAAGAATAGACACCGCCATAAGTATTGTTTGCTTTATCGGAGAGCCAAACTTTTGAAATAAGTCCGGGAAGGGAGGCAAAGTTCGGTGCGACTTCATTTGCTACACCCATAAAGTCATCGTGAGCGATACCTTCGAGATTGAAGTTGACGACTTGGATGGTTTTAACATTGTTCATTGGTTTCACCTTTGGTTTTGTTGGAATAGTAGTTGCGGTCTGAGAAGGAGCTGCGCATGATTGGAACACCATTAAACCGACACTAAGTATAATTGCTACCGGCCATACATATTTATTTTTAATTTCCAACATCTGTTTCTCCTTTTGGTTTTGTTATGTATAAATGTATTAGAACAATTTAACATTATCCAAAAAAAAATGTATTATTAATAACCCGATATTCTAAGAATAGTATTTATTGTTGGAAATTTTCAAATAATTATAAAAAACGTCTCACCTTTTTTTGATTACCACAATTGTGATATCATCTTCATTTGTTTTTTCACCCATCCAATTATCTCCAATTTTAATTAGCTCATTTACAATTTCATTTGAAGATTTATATCCATTATCATTTACACAAGATTTAACTAATTCATAATCCAACATCTCTCCTTCAGAGTTTGAACATTCGGGCAGTCCATCTGAAATCAGAACTAGGACATCATTTTTATTCATTTCAAAGTTTATTATTTCATAGTCTGCATTTTTAATAGATCCTAGGGGAAGCCCGGGAACGAGTATTTCAGTTGTCTCTTTCTTTTTGCTATCAAAATAATACGCTGGTGGCATACCGGCTGAACTAAAGACCACACTATCTTTGTGGAGTCTTGCGATATTCAATGACATTCTCATTTTTCCAAGATCAATTGCTTTAATTGCTCTATTGAGCTTAATAAGTGATTCATTAGGATTATCAAGTGTTAAGCCATACAATCCAGCTTTCGTAATTGATACCATCATTCCAGCATTTAGTCCATGCCCGGTAGCGTCACCACAAACCGCAAAGAACATATCATCCTGAATGAAATAGTCGTAGTAATCTCCACCAACTTCTTCAGATGTTTTCATATGAGATACAACATCATATTGAATACCCTGGGGTGGTGACGTTGGAATCATGGAAAGTTGAAAGTCTCTAGCTTCTTCTAATTCCTTCTTATGTTTTTTGAGCTCTGTCTGATGTTGCTCCTGTTTATTTTTGTAAACTACAATCTGGTAAACGCTTGCGAACACAACAATAAAATAGATAAAAAATGCAGTATAGCTCAAAAGAGGATGAGGTACAAAAGAAAGCTCTATTGATGTTTCATCGCTCCAGATATTATCATTGTTTGAGCCCTGTACGGCAAAAATATAAATTCCGCGACCAAAGTTATTATAAGTAACAAATCGTACGCCATCTAGCTCGGTCCATTTAGTGTCAAGGTTTTTTAAAATGTATCGATACTTGTTTTTTATTGGTTCGTGATAATTTAGCGCAGCAAATTCTATTGAAATAGATTTTACCCTGTGATCTATTATTATTTTTTCATTATCAGCTTCGCCGTGCTTATTTAGAAATACTGTTTCTGATGATCCATCAAAATACGATTTTTGTAACCTGGTGATGAGACAGGGCGGCTTGTAAGAGTTAAACTTTATTTCAGACGGCCTTATAATAGTTAAACCATTTGGGCCTCCAAAATATATATTCCCCGATTTGCTGAATGATACACTGTTTCTAAAAAAATCTAAATCGGATAGGCCATCATATAAATTATAGTTCAACATTCTGTTATCAGGTAAATTGAAATTGGTAATCCCATTTTTGGAACTTATCCATAGGGTTTTTTTGTCACTATGATGTAAGGCGGTGATGTAGTTACTGGGCAGTCCGTTTTCAACAAAAAAGTGCTCAAAAGTTTGGTTGATCTTGTTAAATTTATTTAACCCCCCATTTGATGAGCCAAACCATATAGTATTAGTGTCAGCCTGTGAAGCGCTGGTTATTTTTGATGAAGATATTCCAGAAGTGTTTTTTCTATTGAAAGAATAATGTTGTAACTCTATTTTTTTATTTTTGAATAAATATTCAACATCGCTCTTTTTAATAAAGTAAAGACCATTTGATATAGTTGATAGCCACATATCTTCATCATAATCTTGGAATATAAATCGTATTGGATCATCAAAATAATAATTATATATATTAGAGTCTGTTAAAGAAACTATTGATATGCCACTGTGTGTAGATATCCATAGATATCCATCATTATCATGAAAAATATCATATACAATATCATTAGTTATTATATGATTTTTATCCCCCGCTTTTGATGAATAACGCAAAACACTACGATCATTTAAATCATATTTTAAGAGCCCGTTAGTTGACCCAACCCATAAAATATTACTGTCACCAAAATATATATCTGTTATTTGATTTACCCCTAACTCTGATTTTGGAATGTCATCATAACGAATCCCATCAGAAGATAAATATTCAAGACCATAGTCAGTGGCTACCCACAAAAATTCATTCTCTGTTGCTTCAATTGAATAGATCTTAGATCTTAAAAGACCCCACTCATTTTCCGAATCATATTTTATTGATGAAAACTTTGAAGATATTGCAGAATGGAAACTTAGTCCATTATTTGCGGTCCCGAACCAAACATTACCAGCTCTGTCTTCAATAAAAGTATTTATGTTATTGTCTGGGATAGAGCTTTGGTCATTTTCATCATATTGTAGATTAACAAAAATAGTATCAAGTGTGTTGTTTTCTGTATTATGAATAAAAGTTATTGAATTTATTCCTCCATAGTTACTAGTGGTAAACCACACTTGGTTTGATTTTTCTGCTACTAATATTTTTTCTGTTTCATTTTCAATTATGCTATTTGCAAAAAGAGTGACTTTTATATTAAAAAATTTATCATTGAGTAGATCATATCTTGAGATACCATTTTTAGTTGTTATCCATAAATTGTTGTTAGTGCTGTCATAGTCAATGTCTCTGATATCATCATTTACAATTGAATTTTCATGGGGATTAAACTTAAATAATACAGGATCAATATTTATATTATTGGGAATTTTTATCAACCCTTCTCTAGATGCAATCCAGATGTTGTTATCTATCTCAATTATATCCGTTATGAAAGAAAGGTCAGTATTTTCACGATAATTTTCATTCATTAAAGAAAAAAGACTATCTTTGTCAGCATCATATTTAAAAATATCGGAGAAAGAACTAATAATAATATTATTGGACTGTGTTCCAAAAATTTTAGAGAACGAAGTTATTTCATTAAAATTTCCACAGCTGATACATACAATTTTGTCTTCAGAAATTAAATAACGAAATATACCCCCTGAACACTGTATCCAAATATTTCTATACTCATCTTCAATAATTTTTTCTACATTTTTTAGATCATAGTTTTCATTGTGCTCAATACGCTTGAATGTTCTAAATCTGGGATCCAGCCTTGATAAACCAAGTTCTGTTCCAACCCATATATATCCATTTCTCTCTTCATAAAGGCTTATAATATTGTTGCCCAAAATAGACAAATCATCAAATATATTCATTTTATAATTAAAAAATTTGATGCCATCAAACATCATTAGACCATTTTCAGTACCAAGGTAAATAAACCCATTTTGGTCTTCATGTATTACATTGATAGTACTTTCTGATAGCCCGTCTGCGACAGAATAGTTTTTAAAATCAAAATTATCTGCAGAAATTATATTGAAAAAATAAAGTAGGATTAAAATTTGTTTGTTCTTGTTTGGTAGCGCCATAAATAGGTGTATTTGCAGATAATTATTGCGTTTTTTGATAACGAAAACTCTATTAGGATTAAAGTTACATCTATCATGTACAAATTAAAACGTATTCAATTTAAATTTCATTCGTGAAAATTATAATATATACTTTGATTCCCCTATTAATGTTTGTTGGATGTGATGAGCCGGAGAAGAAAGAGAAGGAAAA
>Ga0066836_10001127_pt1 | contig 13802 bp, 14 predicted proteins | sample ETNtaG_18_FD_71568 | JGI IMG/M metagenome (GOLD analysis project Ga0066836, IMG submission 71568) | Marine microbial and viral communities from oxygen minimum zone, Eastern Pacific Ocean - ETNP201302SV91 | ecosystem: Environmental > Aquatic > Marine > Oceanic | place: Pacific Ocean: Eastern...
AATTGCCACAGCAATCCAAATAATAATAAAACTTATTAATTTATTTAAATTTAAATCTTCTCCAAAGTAGTAAAAACCTAGTAAAAACTGGCCTGTTGGCGCTAAGAAAAAAATCATTGCAGCAGGACCTAAACCAGCTAACGAAGATCCATACAAATACAGGCCTAATGGTATCAAAGTATTAGCCCCGGCAAGAAAAAGCCATAGCGCCATGGATAAATCATTTAAGTTGAAATAATTATTTCCACTTTTTGCGATAAAGAAAAATGCAATAATTGCAAAAGGTGTCATAAAAGCACTTTCTATAAACAATCCTACATCTGTAGAAACTTTAATTTTCTTTCTAATTAAAGTGTAAGAACTCCATGTCAAAGCAACTATTAAACCTATCCAAGGGGTAGAATTAAGATCTAATAGTAAATAAATGACAGCTATTACAACTAAAGCAATAGAAAATAATTTCATTTTATTATGCGATTCTTTTAAGAATAGAATTCCAAAGAAAACGCTCAAGATTGGAAAAATGTAATATCCAAAAGCAGCATCTAAAAGCTTATTTACTGTGACTGCGTATATCCAAGTGAACCAATTACCTACTATTAGAATACTAGTTAAAATTAATACACAAGTAGTTCGATAGTTTTTTAAAATTGTAAAAATTTCATTCCATTTGGAGTATATAGAAATTGAAAATATTAATAAAAATGCTGTCCAAACAGTCCTATGTATTGTCAACTCTAAAGGACTTACAAAAGAAACTGACTTAAAATACAATACTCCAATAACCCCCCACCAAAGAGAACCTATTCCACTTGCTAAAATTCCATTAAAAGTTTTTTCCCTCATAAATAATAGGTATCATTAAATTGAAAATTAACTAAAATAAAGATAAATAGATCTATAGGAGAGGTGGGTGAGTGGTTTAAACCAGTCGTTTGCTAAATGACCGTACGTGGAAACATGTACCGAGGGTTCGAATCCCTCCCTCTCCGCCACAATCAGTAATGTGGTTTATCTTCAAAAAAATTGAAAATTTTAACAGGTTTACCGTCAAGTATGTATCTATAAACATTAACATTTTCGATAACTCTTTGAACATAATTTCTTGTTTCTTTAAATTTAATTAGCTCGATCCAATCAACGTAATCTATTACTCCTTTTTGTGGGTTACCATTAATTTTTTTCCAATATTTTACTCTTTTTGGTCCCGCATTATATGCAGCTAAAGCAAAAGGATACGATCCTTCGTATTCTTCTAATAAACCTGATAGGTAATAAGAGCCTAGTTGTATATTGTAGTACGGATCACTTGTCAGTTTACTTTTTGAATAAGAAAGCTTTGCTTGTTTAGCAACTAATTTTGCAGTGTAAGTCATTAATTGCATCATACCTTTAGCACCTACATAACTGTTTGCTTTTTGGTCAAATTCACTCTCCTGTCTTATTACAGCTAAAACTAATTCAGGTTTAGGCATTCTCTTTTTATTTACGATTTTGGGAGTTTCTATAACCGGGTAATTAAGTTCATTATAAAATCTTTTTTCGTAAGATCCTTCTTTTGCAATTTGTATTCCAAAGTCATATCTACCAATTTCTATAGCAAGTTTTCCTGCGAGTATTTCACTTCCTTTATCAATATCTAGTAACGCTAAGTGTTTCAAAAAATCTTTTGAATGTTTAGTTTTATTCAGTTCTTTTAGTAAACGAACAATCTTAACTAGCGGGTTTTTGTTAAATTCTTTAATATATTTTTCAGAAACTTTTGGTTGTTCTGCTAATGAAAAAGCTTGATCTGGCTTTATTTCTACAAAAGCAAGCTGACCATAATATGTATTTAAGTACTTAGAGGCTTCTTCAAACCATTCTACAGATTTTTGTTTATTTCCTTTTTTTTTATAGGTTTTTCCTAACCAATAAGCACCTCTAGATAAACTAATTGGATAACCAACATTATCATAAAAATTTTTAAAATGTTGTATAGCAAGATTAGGATCATTTAAGAATGTTAAAGCTATCCAACCAGACAACCACTCGGCCTCAGCATATTCTGGTCCTTCACTCATTGAATGGTTACTAGAAACTTTATATGCTAAAGGATATTTTTTTTTGTAAATTAAAGATCTAGTTAATATAGATCTTTCTATCCACCAAATATCAGGTCTTACTAATTTTACTGGATCTTTTGGTAATTCAAATAGTATTTCTAAAGATGGATCAAGTCTACCTCTTCGTCTTCGCCATTTAAGTCTATCATAACGTAATCCAATATCATTTTTAAATTTAGTAGGAACTTTTTTAATGGCTGTATCTACTCCATATGATCTACTCATTAAAAGCTGTCGAGCTCTAAATAATGCTGTGTAATCTTTTGGCAAATATCTTAACATTCTTTGAACATCCCAATGCTTACCTTCCCAAGCATGCCAATTTGCTCTTTTTATATTATCTTCAACGGTAATTATATTTTTGTATTTTTTTCTAATATATCTTAAAGAGTTTTTATTAAGTCTAGCTTTAATCCAACCTTCTTTAATTAGTTCTTCTCCAACATCGCTATCACCTTGTAAAATTTTTATTTCACCAAGTTTAATTCTTCCAAATTCACTAAGAGGCTCTTTATCTCCAAACCACCTTAAAACACTTGCGGAGTTGTGAGTTTTTAAATTAATTTTATGTTCAGCTAGATATCTCAATCTGTTTATTCTTGGAAAATTTGGATTTTTGTTTATAAACGAAATATAGTCATAAAAACTAGCAGTGTTTGAAGTTTTTTTGAGGTATAAATAATTTACTAATTTATATAAAGATTTATCTTTAGCTTTCTTAGAAAGTTTTAATGCAGTTTGCCATTTTTTTTTGTCTATAGCTTCGAAAGTTGATTTAGCTATTTTAAAATCTTTTTTAGAGAAAACTTTTGATTTAACGACTGTTTTTTCTATTTTCTTTCTAACAGTAATAGGTTTTTTTTTAGGAAGTATGACTACTTCATCATTAATATCCTGAGCTATTCCTTCAGTTTGTTCTATTGAAACAGTATTTTTTTCTTCAGGTTTTTTTTGTGGGTATATATATTTTTTTTTAGCAGTTTTTATTTTTATGTCTTCTTCTACTAAAGGTTTTGCTAATGGTAGAATTTTATCTCCAGCATGGGTTGATGATGTAAAAATCATAGTAAATACTAATAAAATTACTTTAAGTTTGATCAGATTCTTCATAAATTTAAGATGATTTAACTTTTTAAACTATGTTATAAAGATTTATGTTTAAAGGTTCAATTGTTGCTTTAATTACCCCGTTTAAAAATAATAAACTTGATGAAGATTCTTATATTTCTTTAATACATCATCATCTAAAAAATGGTACTTCTGGACTTGTTCCAGCAGGAACAACAGGTGAATCGCCAACTTTAAACCATAAAGAGCATCAAAGAGTAATTGAATTATGCGTTAAAGAAAGCAATGGCAAAATTCCTGTAATTGCTGGCACAGGTTCAAATTCAACTGATGAGGCAATTTCATTGACAAAATATGCAGAAAAGATCGGAGCAAATGCAGCTTTAGTGGTCACTCCTTATTATAACAAACCAACACAAGAAGGATTGTATCAACATTTTAAAGCTGTAAATGACAACTCTTCAATACCTATAATTATTTATAATATACCTCCACGTTCTGTAGTAGATATGAGTGTAGATACAATGGCTAGGCTTTTTGAACTAAAAAATATTGTTGGTGTTAAAGACGCAACTGGAGATTTAAATAGAGTTGACTTACAAAGAAAAAAAATGGGACCTGATTTTATTCAATTATCAGGAGAAGATGGCACAGCATTAGAATTTAATAACCGTGGTGGAGTAGGATGCATTTCAGTAACAGCTAATATCGCTGCAAAGCTTTGTTCAGAATTTCAAAATGCTTTAAACAATAAAAGTGATAGCAAGATGATTGAAAAAGCAAAAAAAATTAATGATAAACTTTTACCGTTACATAAATCCTTATTTATTGAAAGTAGCCCAAGCCCTGTTAAATATGGAGCAAGCCTATTAAATTTATGTTCTGAAGATGTAAGGTTACCACTCGTTAAAACAACAGAAGAAACAAAAAAAACTGTTAAGTCAGCAATGCAAAATGCTGATTTAATTTAAGAATGAATCGTAAAAACAAAGTTGGCTTAAAAATAATATCTAAAAATAGAAAAGCATCATTTAATTATTTTTTCAAGGAATTTTTTGAAGCTGGGTTAGTATTAAAAGGATCTGAAGTTAAATCTTTAAGACTAGGAAAAGTTAATATTTCGGAGTCTTACGCATTTGACAACAAAGGAGAAATATATTTAGTAAACTCTCATATACCATCATATAAAGAAGCTAGTTACAATGATCACGACCCAAAACGTAACAGAAAGTTATTATTAAACAAAAGAGAGATAAACAAACTTATGGGAAGAATTAATAGAGAAGGCTTTACTTTAATTCCCACTCAACTTTATTTTAAAAAAGGGAAAGCAAAAGTGCAGATTGCTGTCGCAAAAGGTAAAAAGCAATATGATAAACGCGAAGTAAAAAAGAAAAAAGATTGGGAAAGAGAAAAAGCTAGATATATTAGGAGATCAAGTTAAAATGATTTTTTTATCTTTAGGCTCAAACCTTCCTTCAAAACATGGTGATAGATTTGAAAATTTAGAACTTTCTATTATGTTATTAGAAAATTATGGTATATCGGTTGTTAAAAAATCTAACTTTTATGAAACACCATCATATCCTGATATTAAAAATCCCAAGTTCATTAACTTAGTGATTTCTGTAAAGACAAAATTACCACCCATAGATTTACTTTCAGTTTTACTCTTTATTGAAGAAAAAATTGACAGAAAAAGAGACGTAAAAAATCAACCACGGACATGTGACATAGATATTATAGATTATAATAATGAAATTTATGATTTAGATTATAAAAATATTAAACTTCATATACCACATAAAGAAATGGATTTACGCAATTTTGTTTTAATTCCTTTAAAAGAAATAGAACCGCTTTGGACACACCCAAAAACTAAAGAATCCATTGATACATTAATAAAAAAACTATCTATTAACGATAGGAAATCTATATTAAAGGTAAAAAAAAATTGATATATTATAAAAATGATCGATCAAAAAGATTTAATTAAAAAGGTTAAGAATTATAATAAATTTTTAAACCCAGAAACATTAAATAAAGCCTATAATTTTGCTTTAAAAGCTCACAAAAACCAAAAGAGAGATTCTGGAGATCCTTATCTAACACATCCTGTTGCTGTGGCAAATATATTAACAGAATTAAAACTCGATAGCGCCACTATTGCTACAGGACTCCTGCATGACACTATAGAAGATACAAAAATTACTTATGATATCGTACAAAGAGAATTTGGATCGGAAGTTGCTGATCTTGTCGAAGGTGTAACAAAAATTTCAGAACTTGAAGGCAAGGTTATAGAAAATTCAAAGGCAGAAAATATAAGAAAACTTATATTAGCTACATCCAAAGATATAAGAGTACTCATAGTTAAGCTTGCAGATAGATTACATAATATGAGAACTTTAAACTCAATTGTAGACGAAAAAAAAAGATTAAGAATAGCAAAAGAAACAATGGAAATTTATGCTCCTTTATCAGATCGAATGGGAATGAATCATATAAGAGATGAACTTGAAGATTTATCTTTTCAAAAATTAAATCCCCAAGCGAGAAATTTAGTTGTTGAAAAGCTTTCGTTAAATAAAAAGGTTAGAGATCAAGATTTTAAAAAAATCTTATCAAACTTTAATAAAATTATGGATGTTAATAAAGTTAAAGCAAAAATTATTGGTAGAGAAAAAACACCTTTTTCTATCTGGAGAAAAATGCAATCACAAAGAGTTTCTCTCGAACAGTTGACTGATATTGTTGGATTTCGAATTATAGTCGATGATATAGAAACATGTTATAAAGTTTTGGGAATACTGCATAGAACATGGTCAATGATACCCGGTAGATTTAAAGATTATATCTCTACACCTAAGATAAATAATTACAAGTCTATACATACAGCAATAATTGGCCCACAAAATGAAAGAGTTGAGATACAAGTAAGAACTCAATCAATGCATGATTTTGCAGAAAGAGGAATTGCTTCTCATTGGATTTATAAATCTTCTGAAAAAATAAGCCATCTTGCTTTAAAAGAATATGACTGGCTAAGAGATCTTGTGGAAATTATGGAAAGAGATACGAATCCTGAACATTTTTTAGAATATACAAAACTACAAATGTTTCAGGATAATGTTTTTTGTTTTACGCCAAAGGGAGAAGTAATAAAATTACCAAGGGGAGCAACACCTATAGATTTTGCATACGCGGTACATACAAAAGTTGGAGATCATTTGACATCATGTGAAATAAATGGAAGAGGATCCCCCACACAGACAGTTTTAAATAATGGAGATCTTGTAAATATTATAGGTTCAAAGAAAGCATCACCCTCCCTGCACTGGTTGTCATATTGTAAAACGGGGAAAGCAAGAGCTTCGATTAGGAGATACTGGAATAGCAAACATAATATTAATGAAAGAAATGAAAAAAAATACATTAGTAGTTTGTGCATCAAAATACCCAATCAGCCTGGTAAATTAGGCGAAGTTAGTAGTCTTATTGGTTTTCATGAAAATAATATAATAAATATGGAGATTGTAGATAAAAAAGATAATTATTTAGAATTTATTTTTGATATACAAGTTAGGAATTTAAAAAATTATAAGAATTTAATTAGAGAATTAAAATTAAAAGAATATAAAATTAAAATAATACGACACAGGAAAAAAGATGCTTTCTTACGACGAATCTTTAAAAATTTTAAGAGAAACTAGTGCATTATTAGAAGGCCATTTCGTTCTTTCTTCAGGTTTGCACAGCAGCCAATATATTCAGTGCGCAAAGCTTCTTAGTCAACCAAAAGCGGCTCAAGCAATTTGCTCATCATTATCAGAAAAAATTGTAAATGCTTTTAAAAAAATAGACCTAATATTGGCTCCAGCAATGGGAGGTATTGTTGTTGGTTATGAAATTGGACGTCAAATGAATGTTGAAACTATTTTTGCCGAAAGAGTAAATAAACAAATGACTTTACGTAGAAATTTTTTAATTAAACCAAATACAAAAGTCCTGATTGTAGAAGATGTAATTACTACAGGAAAATCTGCTATTGAATGTTCAAATTTAATAAAATCAAATAATGGTATTTTTATTGGCTACGCTTGTATTATAGATAGAACAGGTGGAAAATCATTAATTAAAGAAAATATTATCTCCCAAATAAAGTTTGACATAAAAACATATGAAGAAAATAATATCCCCCCTGAGCTTAAAAAAATAAAAGCTACAAAACCAGGCAGTAGGGATTTGAATAAATGAAAAAAAAACTTGGTGTAAACATAGATCATGTAGCAACAATTAGAAATGCCAGAAATGAAAATTACCCCAATCTGCTTAAAGCAGCTACGTTATGTTTAAATAATGGAGCAGATTCTATAACAATTCATTTGCGCGAAGATAGGCGTCACATTAAGGATTTTGATTTAATTATATTAAAAAAAAAAATTAAAAAACCAATTAATCTAGAGATTGCACCCACCAATGAAATGTTAAAAATAGCTCTTAAATGTAAACCAAATTATGTTTGTTTAGTTCCGGAAAAAAGAAAAGAAATCACTACTGAGGGGGGATTAAATCTTAAAAAAAATAAAAATAAGTTATTTTCAATAATAAAAAAACTTAAACAAAAAAATATTAGAGTTAGCTTATTCATTAATCCTAATATACCTGATGTAAAAATATCTAAAGAACTTAATGCAGATTGTGTAGAACTACATACTGGAAATTACTGTCAACTTTTAAATAAAAGAAAGTCAACAATATCAGAATATAAGAAAATTCTGAGAGCATCATTTTTTGCAAAAAAAAATGATCTAGAAGTTCATGCTGGTCATGGACTTACATATTTGGCAGCTTTAAAAATCTCTAAAATAAGGCATATATCTGAATTTAATATTGGTCATTTTATTATATCTGAGTCAATATTTTCTAGTTTATCCAAAGTTGTTAAAAAATTTAAAAAAATTATAAATAAATGAAAATATTTGGCATAGGCACTGATATCGTTAACATCAAGAGAATAGAGAAGCTCTTAAATAAAGAAGGTATGAAATTTAAGAAAAGGATTTTTACCCCAAGTGAAATTAAATATTGTAATAATAAAAAAAACCCCTCTTCTTATTTTGCAAAAAGATATGCTGCAAAAGAAGCATTAAGTAAAGCTTTGGGAACTGGCATTAGAAAAGATATTAAATTTAAAAATATAGAGGTTTTCAATGATAAAAATGGAAAACCATCGATTCAACTAAAAGGAAAAACTTTTGATTTTTTTAAAAAGAAAATTAAAAATAATAAATATAATATTTACTTATCTTTATCAGATGATAAACCTTGGGCTCAAGCAACAGTAATTATTTCTTACAACTAATGAAAAAAAAAATTGTTGATAATATAAAAACTATTTTCTGGGCATTATTAATTGCTTTATTTATTAGAAGTTTTTTCTTCCAACCATTTTACATACCTTCATCATCTATGGAACCAAATTTGTTAATAGGGGATAGACTTTTTGTTTCAAAATACACATACGGCTTTAGCCGCCATTCATTTCCATTTAGCCCTAATTTTTCTAACAAAAGATTTTTTTCCATGAAACCAGAAAGAGGTGACGTTATTGTTTTTAAAACACCCGCCGACAATAGAACTGATTATATTAAGAGATTGATAGGTTTGCCAAGTGACACAATACAATTTATTGATGGAAAAATATTTTTAAATGAAAAAGAAATAGTTAAAGAAAAACAGAATCTATCTTTAAAAATAAATTGTGGAGATCTTGATTTTAATGCAGAAATATTTGAAGAAACGCTTCCAAATGGGATATCCTTTTTAACAGCTTATAATTCTAGCGGAACTCTTAAAAATACTGACAAGTACGTAGTTCCTGAAGATCATTATTTTTTTATGGGGGATAATAGAGATTGTTCAAAAGATAGTAGATTTTTAGGAAGTGTTGGATATGTAAGTTTTGTAAATTTAGTTGGAAAAGCAAGAGTTATTTTTTTTTCCAATGATAAAAGTATAGGAAACTTTTTTAAATTCTGGAAATGGAATTTAAGTTTAAGAATTGAAAGATTTTTTAAAAAAATTAAATGAATCTAGATATTAATAGTCTTGAAAAAAAAATTAAGATAAAATTTAAGAAAAAATCTATTTTAATACAAGCCATGACACATAAGAGTGTAGATCAAAACTTTAATAATGAAAAATTTGAGTTTTTAGGGGATAGAGTATTAGGTTTAGTTCTTTCTAAAAAACTTTTTGATCTTTACCCCAATGAAAATGAAGGAGTTTTAGATAAAAGGTTTGCTCGTTTAGTTAATAGAAAAACATGTAGTTTAGTTTCATGGTCTTTAAATTTACAAAGCTATGTAATATTAGCTGATAAAAAAAAGAAAATTATTTTAAATGATGAAAAAATACTAAGTGATGCATGTGAAGCTTTGATTGGGGCTATTTATGTTGATAAAGGATTCTTTGTTGCTCAGGATTTTATTATAAAAGTATGGAAAAAATTCATTGATATATCAAATATTACAATATTAGATTCTAAAACCAAACTTCAAGAACATTCATTGAAAAAATATAAAAAACTTCCTATATATAAAAAATTAAGTTCTAAAGGACCAAAACATAATCCTGAATATAAAATTTCCGTATCTATCCATGGGTCAAAAACTTTTTATGGAACGGGCAAATCAATTCAACAGGCGCAACAAAACGGTGCAGAAAATTTACTTAATTTTATCAAAATAGACTAAAATGCATTGGAAAGATGAAGGTTATTTATTATCTAAAGTTAACTATGATGAAAATTCTATTATAATAGAAGTGTTCACAGAAGGTCATGGAAAATGCACTGGTATGGTTTATGGAGGTTCATCAAAAAAGCAAAAAAGAAACTTTCAAGTTGGAAATAAACTTTTACTAAATTGGAAATCAAAAAATCAGAATAAAAATGGATATTTTACAAGCGAATTAATAAAGCCTATTGCCCCACCATATTTTGATGATAAAAAGAAAACTATCTCAATATTGTCAGCATCCTCACTATTAAAAATATTATTACCAGAAAGACAAATAAATAAAAAAATTTATAATTTGTTTAATCACCTTTTAAGTAATTTATTTTTAAAAGATTGGATCAAATTATATATATATTGGGAATTATCATTAATTAAAGAGCTTGGTTATGAGGTGAGTTTATTTGAAAAATCTATTAACGGTACAGAAGATTTCTTTTCAGTTAAAATAAACAATAAATTTTTTAATCTTCCTAGCCTTTTATTAGAAAAAAACTCAAATATCAATTTGACCGATAAAAATATCAAAGAAGCTTTAATTTTTAATAAAAATTTGCTATTAGAAAATTTTGCTAATCCAAACAATTTAAAGTTACCTATAGCAAGAAATATTTTAGAAAATTATTATAATTAAGAAATAAAAAATCTTAAGATTTAATTTTTTATCTTAATTTATCAGCGATATCATCAGCAAAGTATGTTACTATAGCGTTTGCGCCGGCTCTTTTAAATGATATTAAACTTTCTATTTTAGCATCTTCACTTAGAATCTTATTATTTATTCCTTGTTTAATCATACTGTATTCTCCAGAAACTTGATAAGCAAAAACAGGAATTTTAAAGTTATCCTTGATTAATTTTATTATATCTAAATAAGGCATACCAGGTTTTACCATTACAAAATCTGCTCCCTCAGCAATATCTAAAGCAACTTCTCTCATTGATTCTTTGGAATTATTAAAATCCATTTGATAGGTTTTTTTATCTCCCTTTAAAGACTTTTTTGATCCTACAGCATCTCTAAATGGACCATAAAAATTTGAAGCATATTTTACTGCATATGATAAAATTTGCACTTGCTGAAAACCATTTTTATCTAAAGCTTTTCTAATAGCACCAATTCTACCATCCATCATGTCAGAAGGAGCTATTACATCACATCCCATTTCTGCTTGTAAAAGAGATTGTTTTATTAAAATTTTAATGGTTTCATCATTATCTACATAATTATTTTTTAATAATCCATCATGTCCATGACTAGTATATGGATCAAGAGCCACATCACACATTAAACCAATTTCATTATAATTTTTTTTAATTAATCTTAATGCTTTGCACACTAGGTTATTCTTATTTAATGCTTCAGAACCCTTAAAATTTTTTTTAAATCTTGGCGTATTCGGAAATAAAGCGATCATAGGGATTTTCTTATTAATTGCTTTTTCAACTAGATCTTCAAGTTTATCAAGTGTGTATCTAAAAACACCAGGCATAGTACTGATTGGTTCTTTGATATTTTTACCCTCTCTGATAAAAATTGGCCAAATAAGATCGTTTGTTGACAAGTTATTTTCTCTAACTAGCCTGCGCGACCAATCTGTCTTTCTATTTCTTCTTAATCTTACATTAGGATATCTAATAATGTTTTTCATTTGATAATAATTCTCAATTCAATTTTTAAGTTTATATTATAAAGTCAATTTATGCTATTGCGACAAATCCATACTATTAATTATATTATAAATATAATATTATTATATTATGGATCAATTTAAAGATTTTTATAAAGTTAAAGATTTAAAATTTGATATAGTAAAGCTGCGTGAAGCACTTAAGACAGTTTTAGCAAGAAAGTCTTATGATGATGCAGCTGGAACCAAATATATTGCCGGTATATCATTAAATCAAATTCCTGGAAATATAGATTCGACAAAAGGCGAAAATGTTAAAGGAATATATTGGACTAAACCAACATCATCAGGAAAAGAAGAAAAAAGAGCTAAACATATCGACGAATCTTCCTACACTGAATTTGTTAAAGAATTACAAGATACATATTTTAAAGAAGTCTATGATACACTTTCTAAAAAATTTAAACTAGGTAGAGTAAGAATTCTGTTAAAAGAACCTAGATCAACGTTAAGCTGGCATAGAGATCCTGAGCCTAGACTACATATTCCAATTATAACAAACCCTGGATGCATGATGGTCATTGAGAATGCAGCTATGCACCTTCCAGCAAACGGCTCAGTTTATATAACAAATAATGTTAAGTACCATAATGCTTTTAATGGTGGAGAAGAAAACAGAGTCCATTTAGTGGCTTGTTTAACTGATTATAAATTCAATTAATCAAAAGTTTTAATCGAAATATTGTGGTATAAATCGATATACTATATATATGTAGCTTAATTAAATGCTTACACAATCTATAGTTATAAAATTAAAATGGAAAATATAATTTTAGCCTCTGATCACGCAGGATTTAAGTTAAAAAAAGAAATTAAATCTTTTTTAATAAAAAATAAAAAGAAAGTTTTAGATCTTGGGACAAATAACACTGATTCAGTAGACTATCCAGATTTTGCTCATCGCCTGTCCTATAAAATAAAAAAGAATGGTAAATATTTTGGTATTTTAATTTGTGGATCTGGTATTGGAATGGGTATAGCAGCCAATCGTCATAAGAATATTCGTGCTGCATTATGTTATAATATTAAATCTGCTAAATTAAGCAGAGAACATAATAATGCTAATGTAATGACTATAGGTGCTAGATTTACAAAAAAGAAATTGGCATTAAAATGCGTAGATGCATTTATTAAAACTAATTTTAAAGGCGGTCGACATTTACGAAGAGTTAAAAAAATATGAATAAATTAAATAGTTATATGTCTACTAGTTATGAAAGTTTTTTTGATAATAATTTATCATCTACTGATCCAGATTTATTTAATTCAATAAAATTAGAATTAGAAAGACAACAGCAACATATTGAGTTGATAGCATCTGAAAACATAGTTTCAAAAGCAGTTCTTGATGCACAAGGATCAATAATGACAAATAAATATGCCGAAGGATATCCAGCAAAAAGATATTATGGGGGATGCGAGTTTGTTGATAAGGCAGAAGATCTTGCTTTAGAAAGAGTTAAAAAATTATTTAATTGTAAATTTGCAAATGTTCAACCGCATTCTGGTGCTCAAGCTAATGGAGCAGTATATCTTGCACTTCTAAAACCTAATGATACCATTCTTGGTATGAGTTTAAATTCTGGAGGTCACTTAACTCATGGAGCAAAGGTTTCTCTTTCAGGTAAATGGTTAAATTCTTTTCACTATGAAGTTGATAAAGAAACAGGATTAATTGATTACAACCAGGTGAAAAAATTAGCGCATGAACATAAGCCTAAGCTTATTATTGCAGGCGGTAGTGCTTATTCTAGAGTTATAGATTTTAAGAAATTTAAAGAGATTGCAAAAGAAGTAGATGCTTACCTCATGGTCGATATGGCGCATTTTTCAGGTTTGGTAGCTGGACATGGTTATCCTAATCCAATAGAACATGCTGACATTGTAACCTCGACAACTCATAAAGTTTTAAGAGGTGCTAGAGGTGGAATCATTTTAACAAATAGAGAAGATTTAATTAAAAAAATTAATTCAGCAGTTTTTCCTGGTTATCAAGGCGGCCCATTAATGCATATTATTGCTGCCAAAGCCGTAGCCTTTCAAGAAGCTTTGCAGCCAAATTTTAAAGATTATATAAAATCAGTTTTGGCTAATGCTAAAATTCTTTCTGAAACTTTAAAGAATAATGGTTTTAAAAT